>ERZ1034844.87-NODE-87-length-50008-cov-14.133245_pt1 | contig 50008 bp, 44 predicted proteins | sample MGYA00520594_ERZ1034844 | MGnify/ENA primary metagenome ERZ1034844 (study PRJEB33766, sample SAMN09781733) | gut metagenome | biome: gut microbiome | host: Homo sapiens | place: Madagascar | study: EMG produced TPA metagenomics assembly of the PRJNA485056 data set... | reverse complement strand
GCCGTTATCCGAACTCTCACTTCGATTTCCATGCCCACAACGACTACGATTTGGCGGTGAGCAACTCGCTGGCAGCCGTATTGAGCGGTGCCAAGGGTCTCCATGTCACCGTGAATGGCTTGGGCGAGCGCTGCGGCAATGCGCCATTGGCGAGCGTACAGGTGATTCTGAAGGATATGTTTGGGGCAAAGACCAATATCAAGGAAGACCGTCTGAACGATATTTCCCGATTGGTTGAAGGATACAGTGGCATTGCCGTGGCTCCGAATACTCCGGTAGTAGGAGACAATGTCTTTACCCAGGTGGCTGGTGTGCATGCCGATGGTGACAACAAGGACAAGCTTTATTGCAACGACCTGGTGCCTGAGCGTTTCGGCAGACATCGTGAGTATGCTCTGGGCAAGAATTCCGGCAAGGCGAACATTATCCAGAACCTTAACGAGCTGGGCTTGGAGTTGACGCCGGAGCAGACCAAGGCTGTGACCAAGCGTATCACCGAACTCGGCGACCGCAAGGAGCTGGTAACCCAGGACGACCTGCCATACATCGTCAGTGATGTGCTGAAGCATAGCACACCTGAGGATAAGGTAAAACTGGTCAGTTACATGGTGTCCACTTCCTATGGTTTGAAGCCTATCGCCAGCGTGAAGGTAGAAATAGAGGGTAAGGAGTATGAAGACCGTAGCTCTGGTGATGGTCAGTATGATGCTTTCGTAAAAGCCCTCCGCAACATCTATAAGGTGAAGCTCGGCAAGACCTTCCCTAAGCTCGACAACTATCAGGTAACCATCCCACCCGGTGGTCGTACCGATGCCCTTGTCCAGACCGTCATTACCTGGCGTGAAGGCGACCGCATCTGGCGCACCCGAGGCTTGGATGCCGACCAGACGGAGGCTGCTATCAAGGCAACGCTCAAGATGCTCAATATGTATGAGGCAGATAAGAGCGATGAACAGCCGGCATCGCCTCGAAATTTAGATATGGAATAAAAACAATTAAAAAATCAGATAAGATGAAATTAAACATTGCAGTTCTCGCCGGTGATGGTATCGGACCAGAGATTATGAAGCAGGGCGTAGCAGTAATGCAGGCCATTGCAGAGAAGTTCAACCACGAGTTTACTTACAACGAGGCTATCTGCGGTGCTCACGCTATCGACGAGGTAGGTGATCCATTCCCAGAGGAGACCTTCAAGACTTGTATGGATGCTGACGCAGTGCTCTTCGCTGCCGTTGGTGACCCACGTTTCGACAACAACCCAACAGCCAAGGTTCGTCCTGAGCAGGGTTTGCTCGCTATGCGTAAGAAGTTGGGTCTCTTCGCCAATGTCCGCCCAGTGGCAACATTCGATTGCCTGCTCCATAAGTCACCATTGAAGGATGAACTCCTGAAGGGTGCTGACTTCGTAGTCATCCGCGAGTTGACTGGTGGTATGTACTTCGGTGAGAAGTATCAGGATAACGATAAGGCATACGATACAGATATCTATACCCGTCCTGAGATTGAGCGCATCCTGAAGGTAGCTTTCGAGTTTGCCATGAAGCGCAACAAGCACCTCACTGTGGTAGATAAGGCAAATGTGTTGGCATCTTCCCGTCTCTGGCGTCAGATTGCCAAGGAGATGGAACCACAGTATCCTGAGGTTAACACCGACTATATGTTTATCGACAATGCTTCTATGCGTGTGTTGACAGAGCCAACATTCTTTGATGTCATCGTAACAGAGAATACCTTCGGTGATATCCTTACAGACGAGACTTCTTGCATCACCGGCTCTATGGGCTTGCAGCCATCCAGCTCATTGGGCGAGCACACCCCATTGTTCGAGCCTGTTCACGGTTCATGGCCACAGGCAGCTGGCAAGAACCTGGCTAACCCTGTAGCTCAGATTCTTTCTGCAGCCATGTTGTTGGAACACTTCGGTTTGAACGAGGAGGGTGCCTTGATCCGTAAGGCTGTAGATGCTTCTCTTGATGCCAATGTCCGCACTCCTGAGATTCAGGTTGAGGGTGGTGCTCACTATGGCACAACAGAGGTTGGCGAGTGGATTGTCAACTGGATCAAGAACGCTTAATGAAGTTTTGCCGTCCTTTTGTACTTGTTGCGATAGCCCTGCTTATGAGTATGGGTAGGGCTGTGGCACAGTCTTCTTCTTCTGCCTTACGAGACTCGTTGGCTCTTGCCACAGAGACGTTGGCTTATCATCCCGATAGCATAGATCTACGTTTGAAGAAAGCAGCTTGGAATATCCAACTCGAGCAATGGAATTATGCTAAGGATGAGCTTGACAAGGTGCTTTTTCTCAATCAGACAAATATTGCAGGTCTTTTTTATCGTGCCTTTGTTAATGAGAAACTTAAGCGTTATAACTTTGCACGTCTCGACTATCAAAATCTCTTAGTATTGGTGCCTGGTAATTTCCAAGCACAGTTGGGACTGGCATTGCTTAACGAGAAAGACCAGCATCACACAGAGGCTTACGATGGCATCAACAACTTGATTGAGCAATATCCAGATAGCGCAGTGGCTTATGCTGCTCGTGGCGGGATGGAAAAGGAGAGAGGGATGCTCGAGTTAGCAGCTTATGATTATGCTGAAGCGATGCGTCTCGATAGTACCAATCAGGATTATATTGTCAGTCATGTAGATTTACTTATCACATTAAGCCGTAAACTTGAGGCCTATGATGATTTGCGTCGTTTACAGGCTTTAGGTGTTCAGCCAGGGCAGCTGCAAGACTTCTATGCTCGTTTGAGACGTAAGAAGTAATGCTTTTGTCTGATATAAATATGATTTGAATATAAAACAGCAGGTTTTATTCTTGTGAAAAAAAGAATAAAACCTGCTGTTTTTTCGTCTGCAATCATTATCTTTGCTTTCTGATAGTGTTTAAATACTTCTCATTGTAAAATTATAGATAATACCCGAAATCATGAATATAGAAACTGTAAGAGAGTATTGCCTCTCGCTTCCACTTGTCACAGAGTCTTTCCCCTTTGATGAGAGAACCTTAGCGTTTCGGGTCTTAGACAAGATTTTCGCTTGCCTCGACCTCGAACGTACAGAGTGGGTTACGATGAAGTGTAATGCCGATTACGCTCTCGAACTCCGAGATGTTTATCCTGAGATAGAAGGTGCATGGCATTGGAATAAGAAGTATTGGAACCAAGTAAATCTTGATGGTATGTTGGAAGATACATTTATCAAGGCTCTTATTCGCCATAGCTATTCAGAAGTAGTGAAGAAACTCAAAAAGTGTGATAAAGTTTTGCATCCTGAAATCATGGAAGTGGAGTAATCTGTAGAATATTTCATTTTTACCGTACTTTGGGTAGTTTGTTTTTCTTTGATTCTTTTTACCTTTGCATCCAGTAAATACGTAAATAATATAATAGAAAAATGTATATAGAGAAAATTCAGTCGCCAGCCGACTTAAAAAAGCTGAATTTGAAAGCCTTACAGATTGTGGCTGATGAAATCCGACAGGCTGTTCTAAATCGTGTGAGCAAGCATGGTGGACATGTGGGACCCAACCTTGGATTTGTAGAGGCTACCGTGGCTCTGCACTATGTGTTTGATGCACCCAGGGATAAGTTCGTGTTTGATGTGAGTCACCAGTGTTATCCTCATAAGGTGCTTACAGGTAGAGCTTCGGGATTCTTAGGTGATGTGGATGATATGAATGCCATTTCTGGCTATTCTTCTCCAGCCGAGAATCCAGTATACGATAACTTCGAGGTGGGACATACTTCGACTTCTATCAGTCTTGCTACAGGTTTGCAGAAGGCGCGCGATATCAAGGGTACTGATGAGAATGTCATAGCCATTATTGGTGATGGCTCTCTCTCAGGTGGTGAGGCTTTTGAAGGTTTAGATGAAGCCTCTGAGCTTGGTACGGGCATCATCATCGTCGTGAACGATAATGAGATGTCTATAGCAGAAAATCATGGAGGAATTTACAAGAATCTGCGAGCGCTACGCGATAGCAATGGAACTTGCGATCACAACTGGTTTAAGGCTTGGGGGTTCGAATACGTATATTTGGAAGAGGGCAATGATATTGAGAAACTCATAGAAGTATTTAAGAGCGTAAAGGGAACCGATAAGCCTACGGTGGTTCATATCCATACCGAGAAGGGGCATGGTTTTGCACCAGCAGTAGCCAATAAGGAGGCTTGGCATTGGGGGCTGCCTTTCAATCTTGAGGATGGTAGTCGTCCCAGAAAGAATGATGATGGTAGCTTCCCAGAGATGATTCCATCCGAGAATTATGATACTTTGTTTTCTGATTGGATGGTGCGTGAGATGAAACAAGATAAGACACTTATTGCAGTAACCGCAGGTACTCCCACTGCTGCAGGTTTTACTGCTGATAAGCGTCTTTTGGCAGGCAAACAGCATATTGATATGGGAATTGCCGAGGAACAGGCTGTTGCGATGATTTCTGGAATGGCAAAAGGTGGCTTACATCCAGTGTGGACAGTTTATAGCACCTTCATTCAGCGCACCTACGACCAGATAGCGCAAGACCTTTGCATTAATTCCAACCCTGCTGTTATCAACGTCGTGGGTGGCGGAGTGAACTCAATGAATGACATCACCCACATCTGTCTCTTCGATATTCCCATGCTTTGCAGCATTCCTGGTCTCATCTATTTGGCTCCTACTACTTGCGAGGAGTATTTCGCCATGTTGCGTTGGAGTATCTTGCAGAACGATAAACCCATTGCCATTCGACAGCCAAGCAATGGTGTAGTACATTCTGCTGAAGATGTTGATACAGAATATAGTTATGAGTCAAAGTATAAAGTGATGCATGAAGGTTCTAAAGTGGCAGTTATAGCTGCTGGTTCGTTCTTTCAGAAGGGTGAGAATGTAGTTCGTCTGTTAGCAACAAAAGGTATCGATGCAACGCTCATCAATCCTCGTTATCTGAATGAGGTGGATGCCGAAGTGCTGGATAGCCTGAAGGCAAACCATCAGTTGGTGGTAACCTTGGAGGATGGTTCGAAGGATGGCGGCTTCGGAGAGCGCATCGCCTCTTACTATGGCACTTCAGAAATGAAGGTGATGGTGGGCGGCATCAAGAAGTATCTCTACGACAGATACGATGTGAAGCAGTTGCTTTCGGATAATCGCCTGCTCGATGAGCAGATTGTGGAAGACGTTTTGTTAGTGATAAATGATTAGTTATTAGTTAGTCGGTATAGTTTGTTTTACATAGCGAGAAATCCAAGCCAGAGAATCATCTATAGCTTGGATTTCTTCTGTTTTATCATCGAATCTCAGTCTTAATCTCAGTCTTAATCTTAATCTCAGTCTTAATCTCAGTCTTAATCTCAGTCTTAATCTCAGTCTTAATCTTAGTCATCATCCCAATCATCATCCCAATCTCTATCGTGCTTCCATTTCTTCTTGTCGTACTTCCACTTCTTGTCGTGCTTGTCGTGCTTGTGGTGCTTGTGATGCTTGCCCGGCTTTCCTGGTCCATAGGTTACATGGGTTCCGCCTGGCCATCCTGGTCTTCCGTAGCTGCACTCAGGGCAAGGGCGGCGCTTGTCGTGTCCCCAGTTATGCTTGGGATATCGGGTATAAATATGGTGAACATACACATGATTCTGCCAACCGATAGGGCGATAGAAGTAGTATGAGTCCTTGAATCTTTTCCATTGGTTAGGGGTGAGCATGCGCTTGAGTTGCTTGTTGCGATACTTCCAGCCGTATGCATCGATGTCGCGATAGCTTCGTATACCATCAAGGTAAGCGAAGTTGATGTTCAGTAGGTTGTTACGCTGAGCATTGCTCAATCCCAGTTCTACAATCATCTTATCGGTGATAAAACGAGCTTCAGCTTGGATATTTGTCAATCTTTGGGCTGTCATAGATGTAATTATCATCCATGTTGCTACGAAAGTAATCATCATTCTTTTCATAACAGTCTTTCTTTAAAAGGTTATTATTCTATTAATTCTTTTAATTATAGTATCCAGAAAGAGTCGAAGAGCACCATGTAAACTTGCTAAGTATCGAGTGCTGTCTTTCTTCTTTCATAGTGCAAAGATAGACAAAAAGACTGCAGATGACAAGGGGAAAACCATAAATGAGAGTATGATTTTCCCTAAATAACAGTGGAAGAATCCTATGCAGTTTCGGTCTTCCATAAAAAAACAAGCCAGCAGTTCATCGTGCTGGCTTGTTTTTCCATTATGTTTTTACCACTTTACTTGGTCTTTTAGGATGATACCATCCGTTGCATCTTCGGGAGTAAAAGTATTGCCTTTGTATTGTACGCAAAGCATTATAAGAGGTTCTGTACCGTTGTTACGAACAGCACGTTTGCCATCAGGTGCTACTCTTACAACGCTTCCCTCTTGGATAGGGAAAATCGTATCGTCTACCTGAAACTCGCCCTTACCGCTAAGGAAAAAATACAATTCCTCATGGTTTTTATGAGTGTGGAGGAATCCTGTTTCAGCACCTGGTGCAAAACATTGGAAAGAGAATTCAGCACCCGTAGCATTCACGCTCTCGCCTCCAAAAACCTTACCCGAAACCTTCATATCAGGTTTATACAGTAGGGTGTAGTCTTTAATTTCATTCATCTTGCCAAAATCTACTGCTGTAAAGTTGGCTGCGTTTGCAATTGTCTTTGTTTCTTTCATTTTTTTTGATTTATATGGATAATTATATTTCTTCTTTCAGAATGGTGATGCAAAGATACAACAAAAGAGCAGTTGATACAAGAAGGCACTTGTGGGTGTGATAGTTACTCGAAGGTAACTAATGAGGTGGGATGGGAATAATGAAAAAGTGGTCTTAACTTAGATTAACTTTTGGTGCTTGCATGCTTGACGGATATTAGTTACTTTTGTAGCCTATTGCTGAAAATAAAAGTATTTTCAACATAAGATAATATGAATAAACCCCATCGCAAATGGGGAAGCTTAGTAATGGGGAAAATATAATAATATGATATTAATATTCTAATTATATTCCAAAATGGCAAGAATGATAAAAGAAATGGTCGTGCAGGATTGCCCTATACGCAATGTGCTGGCTCGTATATGTGACAAGTGGTCGTTGTTGGTTATCTACACACTTAAAAACCACATGGATGGACCACTTCGCTTTAATGCTCTTCGCAAGCTCATTCCAGATATATCGCAAAAGATGCTTACCAGCACCTTGAAGACATTGGAAGCGGATGGTTACGTTACAAGAAAAGTGTATGCAGAAGTTCCACCAAGAGTGGAGTATTCGCTTACTCCACGTTCCGAGACTCTAATACCTATTATAGATAACTTAATCGTATGGGCGATTGATAATATGGCTGTCATCATGAACGACAGAAAAAGGAAGGAGGCTCTATGTTAAACCCAATAGTTGTTAGAGGATAGCGTGGGGATTTATCTTGTAACACGGGATATTGATAGCAAATTTCATAGAACTGAATTGTTACAGAAATGTAATATGTTCTACATCATGGTGTAATATGTTTCCTATACTTTTGCAGTAGATCAAGTGAACGTTTTCTTTTTAAAAAATGATTATACTTATGGAACTGACGATGAATGACGCTATGAATCAATCCCGTTTAGGATATATTAGCAACCGCACGGATTTGGAAAATATGAGGTGGAGAGTGCCATCTTTTGGCATTCAGAAGTATATTGCATTGGCAGTGAAAAGCATTTTCCACACCATCCACTGCAGTTTCGATTATCGCAGTAAGGCTACGGTACGCGAACTGGTTGTTTTTATTATTTACGCAGTTCTGTTGCAAGGAGTATTGATACCTACAGAGACATACACCACTTTTCATGCCCATGTAAGCATGTTGGTGGCAACAGGACTGACCGACCTTGTGGCCTGTATCCTGCCAGGTATTGCTTTGCTATGTAGATGGATGAAATCCTTGAACTTCTGAACGGTGAATTTGCTTGTTTAAAGAAAAAAATGTAACTTTGCAGTCGTATAATAAAAATGACTCAAAGCTACCTATGAAGCATCCCCAAAACATAGTCACTCTTGTGGCAGCTATCCTGTTGATTGTTGCGCTCTTTGTGCTCAATCTTGCCATGGGAAGTGTCAGTATTCCTCTGTCGGATGTTGTAGCCATTCTTCTTGGAAGCAATGCAGATGCTACATCTGATACGTTGCACTTTATTATTATCCATTCGCGTCTTCCACAGGCTCTGATGGCCCTGATGGGAGGAGCCGCTTTAGCTGTCAGCGGTCTTCTTCTGCAAACCACCTTCCGTAATCCTTTGGCAGGTCCAGATGTATTTGGTATTAACAGTGGCGCAGCCTTAGCCGTAGCCATTGTTATGTTGGGCATGGGTGGTAGCGTGTCGGCAGGTTTGCTCAGTGTGGCTGGTTATGTGGCAGTGCTTGCATCGGCCCTTGTAGGAGCATTAATAGTGACAGCACTCATTTCGGCTCTTTCTGTTGTTGTGCGTAGTAGTACCATGCTCCTTATTATTGGTCTGATGATAGGTTATTTGGCCAATAGTGCTATTACGCTACTCAACTTTTTTGCCACGAGCGAGGGGGTAAAATCGTATATGATATGGGGAATGGGAAGTTTCGGCAATGTGTCGCTTCATAGCATTCCTGTGGCAGCAACACTTATAGGTATCTTTCTATTGGCGGCTTTATTGCTTGTAAAGCCTCTCAATGCACTTCTCTTGGGCGAGTTGTATGCAGAGAACTTAGGTATCGACACACATAGGTTACGCCTTCTACTTCTTGTTGTGACAGGTGTACTCACCGCTACAGTAACAGCCTTCTGTGGTCCTGTGTCGTTTATAGGATTGGCTACACCCCACATAGCGCGACTGCTTATTGGTTCAGAGAATCATCGTCTGCTATTGCCATCAACGATGCTTTTGGGTTCCGTGATAGCTCTATTGTGTAGCTGGCTCTGCACGTTGCCAGCCCACAATGGAGTTATTCCTCTTGCAGCAGTTACCCCTTTGGTGGGAGCACCTGTTATCATTTATGTCTTGTTGAAGAGGCGATAATGAAATTATAATATATCATAGGAGTTAAAGTGTTCTTCACTTCCTATGGTGGATAGAAGTTAATGCCAATGCTTTAACATCTATCTCCAATGAAACTTGCGTTACTTATTTACCACATTGATGGGATGTCCCTCAATAAATGCCTTTACGTTTGCTGCAACTTGTCTGTTGAGGCGGGTGCGTGCTTCGAGTGTAGCCCATGCAATGTGTGGAGTAATAAAGGCATTAGGCTCGCTAAAGAGAGGGTTGTCTTTCTGGGGTGGTTCTTGCGTCATCACGTCGGCACCATAGGCGGCAAGTTTTCCCTTATGCAGAGCTTTTGCTAATGCTTCTTCATCGACAAGCAGTCCACGTCCTGTGTTGATGAGTATGGCCGTAGACTTCATCTTCTCTATACTCTCAGCATTGATGAAGTGGTGAGTATCCTCAGTGAGAGGACAATGGAGTGACAGGATATCGGCAGAAGCCAACAACTCGTCTCTGTCTACCTTGGTAATCCAGTCGGGTAGGTCGGCGGCACTCTTACTGGTGTAGCTGCATACATTCATGCCCATGCTATGAGCGATGGTGGCTACCTTTATGCCGATGTTCCCCAGTCCCACAATGCCCATCTGCTTGCCAGCAAGTTCTATGAGAGGAGTATCCCAGTAGCAAAAGTCAGGATTGTTAGCCCATCGTCCATTTCGGTTTTCTTTAGTGTAGTGCTCCACGCGGTTAGTAATGGAAAGGATGAGTGCAAAAGTCATCTGTGCCACGCTTTCGGTGCTATAAGCAGGTATGTTGGTTACGACGATGCCGCGCTCTTTAGCGGCTTTGATATCTACCACGTTGAAGCCTGTGGCCTGTACACCGATATACTTGAGTCGGGGTAGCTGGTCAAGGGTTTCTGCATCCATCTGCACCTTGTTGATGAGTATGATGTCGGCATCTTTAGCGCGTTCCACCTTCTCTGCATCCGATGTGCGTGGGTAGACAGTGACATGGCCCAGTTGTTTAAGAGCATCCCAGTTGAGGTCACCAGGATTGGATGCGTAGCCATCCATGATAACAATATTCATAAACTTGACAAAAATGAAAGAAGTTAAAGAAGCATTGCAGAGCTTCTTTAACTTCAGTATGGTTAAAAAAATACGTTTTACGAATCTACTATGTTTAGTAGCTACGAGCGATGATGACACGAGCCACAGCAGGTTTGCCGCTTACCATGTCTACGCCTGGAGTCTGTTCGTATGCGAATGGCACGCAACGAATAGTGGCCTGGGTATCTTCCTTGATCTTAGCCTCAGTCTCGGCTGTACCATCCCAGTGGCAGAGGAAGAAGCCTCCGTCCTTGACGCGCTCTTTGAATTCCTCGTAGTTGTCACATTCGTAGACATGAGCGTCACGATAGTTGCGAGCTTTCTCAAAGATGTTGTGCTGAATGTCCTCAAGCATATCCTTGACGCGCTCCACGATGCCGTCGAAGCTGACAGACTCTTTCTCCAAGGTGTCACGGCGCATGATTTCGATAGTGTTGTTCTCGAGGTCGTGTCCACCCATAACGAGGCGTACAGGAACACCCTTGAGCTCATAGTCAGCAAACTTGAAGCCTGGACGCTTGTTGTCAGAGTCATCATACTTCACGCTGATGCCCAGTTCGCGCAACTGGTCGATAACAGGCTGCAACTTGGCTGTAATCTGTTGCAACTGTTCTTCGCCCTTGTTGATAGGAACGATGACAACCTGAATAGGAGCCAACTTAGGAGGCAACACAAGACCATTATCATCGCTATGAACCATGATGAGCGCACCCATCAAGCGGGTAGAAACACCCCATGAGGTAGCCCATACGTACTCAGGCTTGTTCTCCTTATTAAGATAGGTCACGTCGAAGCTCTTGGCGAAGTTCTGTCCGAGGAAGTGAGAAGTTCCGCTCTGCAAAGCCTTTCCGTCCTGCATCATAGCCTCAATGGTGTAAGTGTTGAGGGCGCCAGCAAAGCGCTCTGTCTCGCTCTTCACGCCCTGAAGAACAGGCACACCCATATATTTCTCAGCAAAATCGGCATACACCTTCAACATTTCCTGAGCCTTTGCCTCTGCTTCTTCCTTTGTGGCATGGGCTGTATGGCCTTCCTGCCAGAGGAACTCTGATGTGCGAAGGAAAGGACGAGTACGCATCTCCCAGCGCATCACGTTACACCACTGGTTGCAGAGGATAGGGAGGTCGCGCCAAGAGTGAATCCAGTTTTTGTAGGTGTTCCAGATAATGGTCTCGGAAGTAGGGCGGATGATAAGCTCTTCATCGAGTTTTGCTGCTGGGTCTACGTCTACGCTCTTGCCGTCTTCAGATGCTTTGAGACGATAGTGGGTTACCACGGCACACTCCTTGGCGAATCCTGCCACGTGCTCAGCCTCACGCGAGAAGAAACTCTTGGGGATGAGCATTGGGAAGTATGCGTTCTGTACACCTGTCTTCTTAAACATTTTGTCGAGCTCTTGCTGCATCTTTTCCCAGATGGCATAACCGTATGGTTTGATAATCATACAGCCACGCACTGGAGAAAGCTCAGCGAGGTCGGCCTTCATTACCAAGTCATTGTACCACTGACTATAATTATCAGCACGCTTGGTCAAATTCTTTAATTCTTTAGCCATATTTTTATTATGTATTTTGATATTTAGAAATGATGGTTTAGGGATTTCCTCCATCTTTGTAGGAGTTTTCCCTTGACATATTTTGCAATTAGCCTTAATTTTGCATGCAAAAATACAAAAAAATATTAGAAAAAACTCCATGTTGGAGAAAAAAGAGTTATCTTTGCATTTAAAACAGTTGTTATATAGGAGAAAATAGTATGAAAAAGATGAAATTTCAGGTAGCAGCTCTATCTATGCTACTGGTTTTGGGTAGTTGTCAGACAAAGACAGGTACTGGTGCTGCGGTAGGAGCAGGTTCTGGTGCAGCTCTTGGTGCCATCGTAGGTGGATTACTTAATAATAGTCATCGCGGAACAGGTGCCCTTGTAGGTGCAGCGATTGGTGCTGCCGTAGGTGGCGGTACAGGAGCTTTGATCGGTAAACGTATGGATAAGGTAGCTGCTGAGGCCAAGCAGATAGAGAATGCCAAGGTGGAGCAGGTGACAGATACGAATGGTTTGGCTGCCGTTAAGGTAACTTTCGATTCTGGTATCCTTTTCAAGCTCAATAAATACGACCTGAATGCCAATGCCAAGAACGATTTGGCTAAGTTCTCTCAGGTACTGAAGAACAACCCAGACTGCCAGGTAGACATTCAGGGTTATACCGACATAACAGGTAATGATGGTATCAACCTTCCTTTGAGCGAGAATCGTGCCAAGGCAGTATACAATTATCTTGCCTCTTGTGGTGTACGTGCCAGTCAGTTTAAGAATGTAGCTGGTTATGGTTCCAGCAATCCTGTAGCTGACAACAGCACTAAGGCTGGTCAGGCTGCCAACCGTCGTGTGGAGGTTTATCTCTATGCCAGCAAGGAAATGGTAAACAAGGCCAACAACGGAACATTGAATTAAAGATATTACTTCTCAGCTCGCTGTCAAAAGCGAAGTATGAGTTTTATTATTATTGAGTAATCATTCTGATGATACTTCAAAAAATTAAGAAAATATTAAAATGGGTGGTGGTGCTGTTTTTCAGTACCACCATTCTTGCTGTTGTGGCGTATCGTTTCATCCCCGTATACCTTACGCCTCTGATGGTGATTAGATGCTTTCAGCAAGTGTCTGGTGGTGAGAGTGTTACTCTGCATCATCACTGGGTTTCGATGGACAAAATCTCGCCTCATATGCCTGTGGCAGTGATGGCAAGCGAGGACTCTCGTTTCCTGATACATCATGGTTTTGACTTCAATGCCATACAGCATGCAGCCCGCAATAATGCCCGTGGTGGAAAGGTGCATGGGGCCAGTACCATCAGTCAGCAGACGGCCAAGAATGTTTTTCTATGGCCTGGTCGTTCTTGGACCCGTAAGGGCTTTGAAGCATACTTTACCTTCCTCATCGAGATGATGTGGAGTAAGCAGCGTATCATGGAGGTTTATCTCAACAGCATTGAGATGGGTAATGGAATATATGGCGTGGATGCAGTGGCAGAATATCATTTCGATAAGAAGGCAGAAGATCTATTCCGTAGCGAGTGCGCCTTGATAGCTGCCACGTTGCCCAATCCACGTAAGTTCGACTCACAGCATCCGAGCAAGTATATGCGTAAGCGACAGCGACAGATAGAGCACGAGATGCGCTTCATTCCCGTTTTCCCCAAAGAGGGTGAAGACCTAAACCCCAATACTGCTGTAGGTGGCTACAGGGTGAAATAATACTCAGCAAGCAAGAATATGAATCTATTGAACGACTTGAACGAATCGCAGCGTAAGGCTGTAGAATATATTGATGGACCATCGTTGGTGATAGCTGGCGCAGGTTCTGGCAAGACGCGTGTGCTAACCTATAAGATAGCTTATCTATTGCAGCAAGGGGTGAAGCCTTGGAATATTATGGCCCTTACCTTCACCAACAAGGCAGCCAGAGAGATGAAGGAACGTATCGGAAGATTAGTGGGCATAGAGTTAGCGCAGCACTTGTATATGGGAACCTTTCATAGTATATTCTCGCGTATACTCAGAGCTGAGGCGCAGCACATCGGGTTTACCAACAATTTTACAATATATGACGAGACCGACTCCAGGTCGCTTATCAAGTCTATAGTCAAGGATTTGGGACTCGATGATAAGATCTATAAGCCAACTGCGGTACATAGTCGCATATCTATGGCGAAAAACAATCTGATGAGTGCAGACAACTATGTTGCCGATCCTGATTGCTATCAAGCAGACCTACGCATGAAGATGCCCAGCATAGGCAAGATATATGTCACCTATGTGCAGCGTTGCCGACAGGCCAATGCCATGGATTTCGATGATTTGCTGTCACTTACCTTCCGTCTCTTTCATGAACATGAAGACATCAGACAGAAGTATGCTGCGCAGTTTGATTTTCTTTTGGTTGATGAGTATCAGGACACCAACCATGTACAGATGCGTATCGTGATGCAGCTTTGCAAGGAGAAGGGACGTGTGTGTGCTGTAGGAGATGACTCGCAGAGTATCTATAGTTTCCGAGGCGCCAATATCGACAATATTCTTAGTTTTCAGAAAGAATTTAAGGGCGCCAAACTCTTTAAACTGGAGCAGAACTATCGTAGTACGCAGAGTATTGTGGAGGCGGCCAATAGCCTGATAAAGCACAACAGCAATCAGATTCCCAAGGATGTTTATAGCAAGAACGACAAGGGAGAATGTTTGCTCTATAAGCCAGCTTATAGTGATAAGGAGGAAGCTCTGATTGTGTGCCGTGAAATCAAAAAAATCAAGCGGCAAGATGACTGTCAATATAGCGATTTTGCCATTCTCTATCGCACCAATGCTCAGAGTCGAAGTTTTGAGGAAGAATTAAGAAAACAATCCATTCCTTATCGTATTTATGGTGGTCTCAGTTTCTTCCAGCGTAAGGAAATCAAGGATATTATCGCTTACTTCCGATTGGTGGCCAATCCTGATGATGAGGAAGCCTTCAAGCGTATTGTCAACTATCCTGCGCGTGGTATTGGTAATACAACGGTGGCAAAGATAGCCGTGTGCGCAATTCAAAATGAAGTGAGTTTCTGGGAGGTGATAACTTCGCCAGAACATTATGGGTTGTCAGTCAATAAGGGAACGCTCACTAAGTTGGAGAACTTCAGACTGCTGATTAGCGGATTCGTAGAAAAGGCTTCTCGGATGAATGTCTACGACTTGGGTGATGCTATTATCAAGGAGAGTGGAATCAGTGCAGATATCTTTAATGGTGATAAAGATCCTGACAATCTTTCCAGACAAGAGAACCTGGAAGAGTTCCTTGGTGGTATGCAGAACTTTGTGGAGGAACGTCGTGAAGAAGGGCGAGAAGATGAGGCTACACTTTCTGACTACTTGCAGGATGTGGCATTGCTGACAGATTTGGACAGCAAGGGCGATGATAACGAGCCTCGTGTGTCGCTCATGACGATTCATGCCTCTAAGGGACTTGAGTTTGCTACTGTCTTTGTCGTTGGTCTTGAGGAAAATATCTTTCCCAGTCCCATAGCTTCTACCACTCTTCGCGAATTGGAGGAGGAGCGTCGTTTGTTGTATGTCGCCATCACACGAGCCGAAAAACATTGCGTGCTGACGAGTGCTAAGAATCGTTTCCGTTATGGCAAGATAGAGTTTGGTAATCCCAGCAGATTCCTCAACGAGATAGACCCTAAACTCATCAAAGAAGATTCGGAAATGGCTCATGACGATTTCTCCTTCAACAGTGGGGGGTATGGTGGCAGAATGCCTTGGGATAGAACTTCAGTTTCATCGCAGTTTAAGCCCGACCGAAAGAACGCTTTCTCTGAAAGGGAAGATAGAGATAATTTCCGTGTAGGGAGAGATGATTTTCGTGTTAACAGAGTTCAGACTCGTACTGATAGAGACGACTCCCATTCTGCAACTAACCCCGTTCGCATGGAGAGCAGATTCAAGTCGGTTCGGGGCGTAGAAGCAGCTCGTCGTGTTTTGGCTTCATCATCACCATCATCTCCTTCGTCTCCGAGTTCAGCTGCCTCTGCTTCTGTATCAACAGGTTTATCTGTTCAATTAGTGGAGGGTTCTAAGATAGAACATCAGCGATTTGGCATAGGCACGGTTCTGAAACTGGAAGGAACTGGCGAGAATGCTAAGGCGACAGTAAAGTTTGTCAACTCTGGTACGAAACAACTCCTTTTGAAGTTTGCCAAATTTACGGTATTAGGGTAGGGGAATAGACCTAAAAAATGAACATACTTGCGATGGTCATCGCAAGTACTTTCAACAGCCAACGCAAGTACTTTCATCGGGCATCGTAAGTACTTGCGTTTTTTTAGGCATTTTTGTTCAGAAAATGCGGATAGTGCAAAGTGCAAGTCAATGATGAGAAAAACCAAAAGAATTATGGTGAAAAGAGACCTGTCAGAATGTCGGCAAACCAACGATAAAAAGGAATTTGGAATCTTTAATTATTCCAAAATATGCAGATAAATAATTAAAAAAGATAAAAAAGAAAACGAAAAACTTGCTGTGCTCAAATAATTATATTATTTTTGCCATGTGTTTTTCATAGTATTAGATTTAAGGTTAACAGAAGGGTCACAGCGGTGGCCCATTTTTTTTGTCTTTAAATTCTAAACTCTTAGTACCTTTTTTCTCTTACTTTTTTCTCTTAAACTTGCGGTATAGTTTCCACGCAAGTATGGCGCCATCCAAAGCACCTGCCCCCATAGACAACATGCTTGAAAGACGTTTGCTTGGGCTTGCCGCCTTAGATAAGGCGGAAGGTCTTATAAACAGCTTATGCCATAAGTCCTTGATTCTCTCATCTTCGGCAACGATATCCTTGCGCAACAATTCTTTACGCAATCTGATATCAGCCAACGAGCTAAATTCTGTTTGTCCTTGATTATCTTTAGTCATATTGTGCGAGTTTTACTATTGCATGAGAAGACTGGCGAGAAACCTTACCAATGGCTTCTCTATCCATTGATGACGGAAAGCGACAAATAAGATCAAGAGAAGAACGTAAAAAGCTGCAACGATGCAGAATCCCCATGCCATGCCTACCATATTGCCCAATGCAAAAGCAGCAGCAAAGGATAGATAGATGAGGGCGATGACGAGGAGTCCCACCAGCACGATAGAGATGGTGATGGCTGTGAGCAACCGAACAACCTTGTCAACGACATCGAGCTTTATATATTCTTTTTGAAGCCCGATGTAGTGCTTGATAGTTTCTACGAGTTGTCCTATTGTTTCAACGTTTTTATCGTTGGAGAACATCATAGTGTAATATAATCTTATTCATGTTTCGCAAGGTGGTAAAGCTGCAGAATCCTGCGTCCTCTCCACCTTGCGAATTATTTATAATTTTACTTCTGAAAGAGCTTAAACCTCAGTTGCAGCGTCCTTGATGTCATCTACCAAGTCGTCAACATCTTTCTTGGTCAACTTGATGTCATGCTTCTTGCAAAACTCATCGATGGCACCTGTGATCTTATTGCGAGTATCTTCACCTTTTTCAGGAGCAAAAATCAAACCGAGAGCGCCTCCTGCAAGAGCACCGCCGAGGAATGCGCCAATGTAACCTAATGCTTTCATAATTGTAATGTATTAAATGTTAAACATGTTATTTACTTGATGCAAATATACAAAACTTTATGAACAAATCAACTCTTTTGGGCTTAAATTTTCATTAAAAATGTTGTTTTATATGGATTTAACAAACTTTATGCGGGCATTTTTCCCCATTTGCGATATATTTTGTATTTTCGCAGAGAAAAAAATAAAATGTTAAATCATAAATAATAAAAGCACATGAAGAAAATTTCAATAATGAGTGTTGGCTTATGCGCAGCTTTGGCGCTCGCAAGTTGTGGAACTTCTAAGGAAAGCGCTTATCGCAAGGCTTACGAGAAAGCTCAGGCTCAGGAGGCTCAGCAAGCACAGCAGGCACCTGTTACAACCGAACCTGTAGTTACTCCTTTGGAGACTGCTCCTGCCACTCAGACTACTGTTACTGATGTAGATAACGCTGTTGTTCGTCAGGAGAGTGTTTCTCTTATTGCTGGTTCTGGCTTGCAGAATTTCAGTGTCGTAGTAGGTTCATTTGGTGTGAAAGCTAATGCAGAAGGTCTGTACAACACTCTGAAGAGTGCAGGGTATGATGCTCAGATTGTTCAGGGCGAGCGTAATATGTATCGCGTAGTAGCTACTACTTTCGCAGACAAGGCCAATGCCGTTAAGAGCCGCAACGAGCTCCGTGCAGGCAAGTATCCAGACGCTTGGTTGCTTTTTAAGAAATAAATGCGAATACTTTCCATCGATTACGGAAAAAAACGAACAGGACTTGCGGTAACCGACCCTCTGCAGATTATTGCTGGTGGGCTGGCTACCGTAGATACTGTTACGCTCTATGAATATTTGGAGGCGTACATCAAGCGCGAGCAGGTGGAACGTATCGTGATAGGCAAGCCTTTGCAGCCCAATGGTCAACCCAGTGAGAACTTGGCTCGTGTAGAAAACTTCTACAATCGTTGGCGCAAGGCACACCCTGAGATTCCCATAGAGTATTACGACGAACGATTCACGTCGGTTTTGGCTCATCGTGCCATGATAGATAGTGGCGTAAAGAAGAAGACCCGACGTGAGAACAAAGGACTGGTGGATGAGATTAGTGCCACCATTATTTTACAAGATTATTTGCAGTCAAGAAAATGATTTTACCTATTTATATTTACGGTCAACCTGTTTTGCGCAAGGTTGCCGAAGATGTCACCCCTGAATATCCCGAGCTGAAGACCCTGATAGCCAATATGTTTGAAACCCTTGATGCCAGCAATGGTGTAGGTTTAGCTGCCCCTCAGATAGGTTTGGCTATTCGTGTTGTTGTTATCGACCTCGATGTCTTGAGCGAGGACTTCCCCGAGTATAAGGGCTTCCGCAAGGCATTTCTCAATGCTCACATCTTGGAGTATGACGAGCAGAGCGACAAGGCATCTTCAGAGGAAGGTTGCCTCTCCATTCCTGGTATTTCAGAGAAGGTGACACGTCCTACTCGCATTCATGTGAAGTATCTTGATGAAGAAATGCAAGAGCACGACGAGTGGGTGGAGGGTTATTTGGCCCGTGTGATGCAGCATGAGTTCGACCATTTGGAGGGTACCATGTTCATCGATCGTTTGTCTCCTCTTCGCAAGAATATGATTACAGGCAAGCTGAAGAACATCCTGAAGGGTAAATTCAGATGTGCTTATCGTACCAAGGTGCGTCGCGCATAATAGCGATTTTGCGACGTAGCTCTTGGTTAATATCGATTTCACAATATCAATGATTATATAAGAATTAGGTATAGGTCTATGGTAAGAAGATTGTTTCTTGGATTCTTTTTTCTGCTATCAATAAGTACGGTCTCCGCACAATATCGTGTAGATCGTCTTATTACGGCAGGACGAAGTGCACTCTATTATGAGGATTTCGTGCTTTCTATCAAGTACTTCAATCTTGCCATAGGCGCCAAACCTTATCTTTATGAACCTTGGTACTACAGAAGTGTAGCCAAGTTTAACCTCGACGATTTTGTAGGAGCTGAAGGCGATGCCAATGAAGCTCTGAAACTTAACCCCTATATCAACGACATTTACGATCTTCGTGCGATAACCCGCATCCGACAAGGGCGTTATGAAGAAGCTATTTCCGATTATGATGCAGCCATCAGGCTTGAACCCCGCAACCGCAACTATTGGTTTAACCGAGCCTTATGTAAGATGGAGGATGGTAAGTATGACGATGCGCTAAACCAACTCGACTCTATCATGGCTCGATGGGATAAGTTTGCGAAGGCTTATTCTCTTAAAGCAGAAGTATATTTGCAAAAAAAAGATACACTGAATGCAGAAAACTGGCTTGACAAGAGTTTACAGCTTGACCCTTATGATGGAGAGGCTTGGACCACAAGAGCTTATGTGGCCTTAGCACGCAAGGAGTGGAAGACTGCCGATGAGGCACTAACCAAGTCGTTGCACTTTAAGCCCAACAATGTAAATAGCTATATCAATCGTGCTTTGGCTCGCATCAATCTAAACAATCTGCGCGGAGCGATGAGCGACTATGACAACGCCCTTGACATTGACCCCAATAACTTTCTTGCCCATTACAACCGCGGATTAATGCGTGTGCAACTGGGCGACAACAATCGTGCTATTTCCGATTTCGACTTTGTTATAAAGATGGAGCCAACAAACTTTATGGCCATCTTTAATCGTGCCCTGTTGCATGATAAGGTGGGCGACCTTAAAGCAGCCATCCGCGACTATACTACTGTTATCAACCAGTTTCCTAATTTCTGGACGGGTCTGTCTTATCGAGCAGGCTGTTATCGCAAGTTGGGTATGACGGCGAAGGCCGAACTCGACGAGTTCCGCATCTTCAAAGCACAGATGAATAAGCACTTAGGTATTCAACCCCGATGGAGCGCTAAGACTAAGAAGGAACTTCGCAAGCGTTCGGAGGTAGACCCCAACAAATATGCTTCTATTGTGGTCGATGATGCCCCCAAGTATGAGCACGAATACAAGAGTGAATATCGTGGTAAGGTGCAGAATCGAGTGGTGGAGGCAGGTTATCTGCCTATGTATCAGCTTTCTTACTTCCCCAAGCATGAGAGTCTTAGTACGATTCAGGCCTATGACAAGGAGGTGGATGCCTTCAATATGTCGCTTGATAAGTCTTCTAAGCATAAGCTCTATATCGTGTGCAGCAAGGAACAACTCGATGAGAAGGAGTCGATGGAGTTGTTCTCGATGATCGACCGCTTGTCTGCAGAACTAAGTGTAGCAAAGAGTGATGAAGAGAAAACTCAGTTGTTGTTGCGTAGGGCTGTAGCCCATTCTGTGTTGCGTGACTTCGAGGCAGCTATCAGCGATTTTACTGAGTACATGGTCTGCGGTGGAAAGAATTCCATTGCCTACTGGCAGCGTGCAGTCTGTCAGACCGAGCTCGACGAGTTTAATCTCTCCGAGGGTAAGGGCATTACTAATCTGCATTCATCTGAGGCAGATTTCAGCGATGCCATTCGTTTGAATGGTAGCAATGCCTTTGTGTATTACAACCGAGGTAATCTGCATGCTGGTCGCAACGAACTGTCTAAAGCCATCGACGACTATTCCATCGCCATTCGTCTTGATGCCAACCTGGCAGAAGCTTACTACAACCGTGGCATAGCTCGCTCGAAGGCAGGCAATAAGCCTGCTGCCATTCAAGACCTCTCTAAGGCGGGTGAGTTAGGGCTCTATGACGCCTATGCTGTCATCAAGAGGCTCAACAAGCAAAAGTGATGAGCCTCTTTGGATAAGAAGAATAAAACCCTTGAGACAATATACATAATATTACAATTACATACAATATCTATATATGGTACTCAAACATTTTAGAAGAACTACACAGTTTTGCAGACATGTCGTTTTGTTTGCTATTTTAGGTGTACCTGCTTTTGTGCAGGCACAAAGAGTAGCCTTAAAGACTAATGCCCTCTATTGGGCAGCTTTCACTCCCAACATTGGTGCCGAGTTTCGCGTCAATCGTCACGTCACTTTCAATTTTGAAGCAGCTTACAACCGCATCGATTGCTTTCATCTTGACTCGCGTGGTGCTGTTATCACACCTGAAGTGAGATATTGGTTTAGCGCTCGCCCGCAAACTGGTCATTTTGTGGGACTTGCAGGCATAGGTTGCGATTATCATTATGTTTACGATGATGGTAAGCGCCATAAGGGCGATCTCTATGGTGGTGGTGTGACTTATGGCTATAGTTTTGTGTTGTCTCGTCGTTGGAGCCTCGAGACAACCCTTGGCGTGGGAGTTGCTCATGTACAGGAAATGAACTGGGAAAAGGATGAACCAGAACCTGGTGTTGCCAATCTGAAAGAATGGAAAGTGATACCTTTGAAGGCTGGCGTCACCTTTGTCTATTTGTTAAAATAACATATCCACTTTATCGTTCTCAATCACTTGACCCTCTGTCTTTCTTTAGCAGAGCACATACATTTCTACATAATCAGATTAGAAAACTTTTATGACAACTTATACATTTTTATCGAAGCCGCTTCGTGGTGCTTATCTTCTTGTCGTGCTTCTCTTTTTTACCTTCAGTGAAGTATCAGCGCAAGACGTGATACGAGTCTTAGGACAAGTCGTTATCAAGTCGGACGGCTCACCTTGCATCGGTGTCAATATTTCCGACGCAGGTACTCGCCGCATCCTTGCTATGACAGATGTTGATGGTACTTTTGCTGTCAATGTAAGGTCGAATGCTCGTCTTCGCTTCTCAATGATCGGTATGAAAACCAAGGAAGTAGACGTGAAGGGTAAGTCGCGCCTGCATGTAATCCTTGAGGAGGAGAGTATCTCGCTCAAAGAAGTAACCATTTCTCAGAAGCGCATTACAGATAAGATATTGCCCGAGCCTACTGATATCGAGGTGCGAGGCAACTATTTCTATGTGAAGACTCGCGTCAGAGTGCCCAAGGAAATGTTCTCTCACAACACCCGTTTGGTAGTGCAACCAGTGCTTAACAATGCCACTCGTAAGGAGAAAACCCTGATGAAGCCCATGGTATATGATGCACGCGAGTACAATCAGACACAGGACCGACTCTACAACTTTGATCTCAATGATTCGCTTGCTGGCGACCCGCTCGCACGCTATATCACCGTGAAGAGCAAGCAGATGCGCGAGAAGGGGCGCACCAATGACATCATAGGCTATAACGACTCCATCTATGTGGAGCACGTGAAGGACGACTTCTCATGCGACGTATATATGGCGATAGAGAACTACCATCGCATCTTGTATCGTGACACTACCATCATAGCCCGTGGTACCGTTAATCCTCTGCGCTTCCTTGACTATAGTTTTGCTGCTCATGAACTTACCGATTCGGCCTACTTTCCTAAAAAGGAAGTGCAGCTGCGAGATAGTCAGGGCAAGGTAAACCTTCGTTTCCCTGTTGGCAAGGCGGTTTTTGATAGCCGTGACCCGCAGAATGCTTCTGAGATAGATAAACTGCGTCAGCAAATAGAAACGATATCCCAGTCGAAGGGAGCCTCGCTCAGTTCTCTCGAACTCAGAGGACAGTCATCGCCCGAAGGCAGATACAATCGCAATATGAGTCTTGCCAAAATGCGTATGGATTATGCACTGGGCTTTCTGAAACGTACACTTCCTGCCGACATGACTCAGGGCATGACCTTCACCTCTCATGCCGCAGTGGCTCCCTGGGAACGTGTCGCCGAGATGTTGCGTGCGGATAGTCTTGTCGACGAGGCTGAAAGGGTAGAGACCATCCTCTCTTCTTACAGTAATATCGAGGCTCAGGGTAGGGCAATACAGCGCTTGCCTTTCTATCATAAGACCATCGCTACCCATTATCTGCCTCAGTTGCGCCGTGTGGACTATACCCTGCATTACAACATCTATCGCACCCTTACCCTCGACGAGATAGCTCAACTCTATGCTCAGGACTATAGCCAGCTGTCGAAGTTTGAGTTCTTTAAGCTCTATCGTGCAGAGCGCGATACGACGAAGCGACACACCATGTTGCGCCAAGCCCTTGAGGTGTATCCATCGTTTATGGCTGCTGCCAACGATCTCTCGGCCATGCTCATCAATCAGCGCCAATATGACGCCTCTTTGCTTCGACCATTTGTAGGAGCGAATGCACCCGAAGTGGTCAACATCAATCAGCTCATTGCACTTCTCAACGAAGGTCAGTATACCTCGGCCGACTCTGTGGCGCAGTTTATCACCGACAACGAGAAGACGCACACCATGCTTGCTGTTAACGCTGTTTATAATGGGCGTTATGAAGCCAACTATGCCACCATTGCCAAGACCAGTCTTCGCAACGAAGTGGTGATGCTCTTGACTATGAAGCGCAACGAAGATGCTCTTCGCATGAGCCGTAAGTTGCCCGATGGCGAGGCTGTGAGCCACTATCTGCGAGCCATCTGTCTGAATCGCACCAACGATCCTACAGAGGCATATAATGAACTAAAGAAATCGTTTGAGATGGATGCCTCGCTTCGCGAAATCGCCAAGGTTGATGGCGACGTGACAGACCTTTTATCAATGGATAAACAATAAAAGCACACACACAACATGAAAAGAAAAAATATCATTCTTATTAGCGCTCTGCTCATGGCAAACGCACCCCTCGTTAGTGAGGCTCAGCTCGAAAAGAGTGCACTCGATTATATGCTTCAGCGCCCACAGGTCACCAAGTCGTATAAGGACAAGAAGTTTATGGATCATCTATTCATGGACTTCGGATTTGGCGGCAATCTGATGGGTCGTCATAACGTGAAGTTGGGACCGACTGCCGAAATGGGTATTGGCGACTGGATATCGCCTGAGCATGGTGTACGTCTTAACTTCTATGGCGGTGCCTATAAGATTAGTGGTAAAGAGGTGAAATATGCCTCTATTGGTCTTGACTACTTGCTTAACATCACAGCCATTGCTCAGCCTGGCAACCAGTATTGTCAGCGCCCCTTTGAAGTGTATGGCATAGCAGGTGTCGACATGTCTTACTCGCGCGAGAATAAGCACAACGACCACGGCTTTGGGGCACACATGGGACTCAGAGGACAGATGGCACTTTCTGACTTTACTTATGTATATATGGAGCCTCGAGTAGGGGTAACTCAAGATAATGTGTCGCAGTCACAGACATGGCGTAATCTTCGTCCTGTGGCCAGTCTGACGATGGGACTTGGTGTTCGTATGCCTGATGTGCGTCGTGGCAACACCCGTGGCAACTTCGATACGCCTCATAGTTTTGCCGATGGAATCTTTGTTGGAGCTCAGGCAGGCCCCATGTTCTTAGGTAGTGCTCACATCAGCGACTGGAAAGATAATACAGGAATGAGTGTGGGCGTATCGCTGGGCAAGTGGTTTGACCATTGCAATGCTCTACAAGTCAACCTCAATACCACTACCTTCATGCAGAATGATAATACTCGAATGAGGGCTGTGGGGGCACGTCTCGATTATCTGCTCAACCTCCACAATGCTTTTGGAGGTCTCAATCCCGACCGTAAGTTCTGGGTAAACACCATTGCAGGTCTTGGATTTGGTTACTCTCGCGACTGGTATACAGATTCGCGCTACTCCCTTAATGCGGGTGCTGGACTACAAGCCAACGTTCGTCTCTCTCGTGACATCAATTTTGTACTCGAACCACGCTTCGATCTCTACAACCATCGTTGGGCTCCCAATGCCTATACTGTCGATAAGTTAGACGTAACATCGTCTCTGATGGCTGGTTTTGTGTATACCTATCACGAGGCAGAATCGGCAAGAGCACACCAAGCAGAGGGCAATATGTCTATGCGCCGTAGCAGTTTTTCGCTTACAGGTGGTATGGCAGTTCGCCTTTTCCAGTATGATGAGTGGAAGCGTTATATGCCTGTTGCAAGAATTAGTTACACCCATTGGACCTCACCCTTGGCAGGCTGGCGATATAGTTTTCAGGGGATGTTTGGACGTCCCATCAATGAGCATTATTATGGAGCGGCAACGGGTGGCTTCGACTGGATGACCGATCTTACAGCACTTTCTTATGGTTGCGACAACTCCAGAGTTCTCTCTGTACGCTCAGTCTTAGGTTTTAATTTGGGTGCCGACCACTCAGAATATACTCGTCTCAATAGTGATGTTCATGGTGGTGGACAGCTGGCATTCCGAGTATCTCCCCACGTCAACCTCCTTGCTGAGACCCAGCTTGGTTACGAGTTTACGTCTCGTTACAAAGGCTATCGTTCTCATCGTCTGCAGCCCCAGATACAGGTGGGTGTGGAGTACAATATACAGCGTAGTGCTCGTAATAAGGATCTCGACGAGGAACCTACCAAGAAAAACTATATCTTCCTGAGTGCCGGAACAGGAGTTTATACGGGCAACTTGGGTGATGGTGGTAGCATAGGCCGACGCCTCACACTTCCTGTTGATATGGGTTATGGTCATTGGTTTAATACGCTTAGTGGTATGCAGGTATCCGTGGGCAATACCCTCGTTCCTTCGCCCAACCTGGGTAGTAAGACCCTGACGGCACTACGAGCCGACTATCTGCTCAACGTGAAGAGCGCCGTTACTGGCGAGGCTTCCGACGACCAGTTAGTGCAGTTGGCTGCACTCATCGGAGCGCAGGTAGCAGTGAGCACCAAGGAGCATCGCCGTACCAACTATGCCCCAGGCCTTCATGCTGCGATGCAGGCAGGCTTGCGCATCTCTCCGCGAGTAGAGTTCTATCTTGAGCCTTCTGCTACACTTTCCACCAAAAACTTAGAAGCACCCCATTGGTGTAATCCTGCAGAAGTGGAGCTGCGTCTGAGTGTTGGTACGAAGTATCACTTTTAGATGAGATAAGATTTCCCCTTTAGTGGGAGAGGTAAGCATCGCACTTGTGTGTGTGAGTTGTGATTTTCTCCACTTTCTTCTTCTTTTCTTCTCTTTGTAGTCTTGCTTGTCGAGAAAAAAGTGTAACTTTGTAGGTTACTAACAAAAGAACGAAAATGGGGCTGAAAATTTACAAAATATCAGAATACGAACATATTGCCGAGATAAGGCAGTTTGATGCCTTGTGCCACTTACTTAAAGAGCAAGTTGGCACAGCTAATCTGGGCGATGCGATACTGATAGGCAATTATAATATAGAAGGCGTAGAACTCGATGCGCTGTTGCTGACTCCACAGGCTGTCACTGTGATAGAGTTTAAGAACTGGGGTGGAAGTATCGTGGCTGGCGAAAATGGTCCTTGGACCAGTAATGGGCGAACTATAGCTGGTGGTGCCTATGGTAAGAGTCCCTTTGTTCAGGCACGTCTAAATAGGAGTCGTGTTCAGGCAGGCTTGCAGAGATACCTTGGTATAGAGGCGATAGAGGTGAGTGTAGTTGTGGTGTTTGCCCAACCAAGCACTATCGACGTAACAGGTTTGTCTCCCGTCGTAAGGCGCTGGTTGACTGTTTGTGACAATAGTCATTTGAGCGAAGTCATCCTGTCGCAACGTGCATCACACCCTCTCTTTACGCCAGCTCAGATGCACCATATACCTCAGCTACTGCGTATAGATTCCTTCGACCTATCACATTTCAAGGCTCAGATACCAGGAAGTCTTGATGAGCAGAGCTTTGCAGCCGACCTCTACGACCAACTGATACAAATGCCAGAACTGCTTGATATTCGCATCAGATACCGCCAGTTGGCAGAAATCTTCCGCTTGGCTGTCGATGGTAAGTTACAGAATAGCAAGACTAAGTTTTCGGGATTCTTTGCTAAGGTAGACTTTTTGCTTACCGAGAATCGTCATAAAATGCCCGACGTGTCGCTTGCCGCATCGGTCAATGCTTTCCGTATTAGGGCGAGAAGGGTGCGCCCCTTTCGTCGTACCATATCAGATAGTGCTACTACTACCTCTGACAAAAATCCAAACACGATTTCTGATGAAGAGTTACAGCAGAGTGTGGTTCACGACACTGCTGCGCTGAGCCGTTTCATCTCTCTTCTATACGATGTACCCGTGCCTGCCGTTCTCGACAAGCGCTTTCCTTATATTATCTCTCAGTATCATCGACCTCTCTATCATCATGGTGATGTAATGCGTGTTGTCATCAATAGCTGGGACGATGCTTATATCAATGCCACTGACAGTGCTACGGGTGATGCTTGCCGCATCTATTATCGCAAGGAAGATAATCCTTATGCCTTGTCTGATCGTAGCTATCTGAGCGATATCCTGTTGAGGGGGGAGCAGCTGAACCTCATACAACCCCGTATAGAAGATGGCATTATCTATCCAGCCATCATCATCTACAATCCCGACTATCTTATCGATGTTACCTCGTTGGCAGGCTGCTTCAGCGAGCAAGAAACGGCTACGCCTTATGCCTATATGTTGAAGAAGTTGGCACCCGCTGTCAGTGGTGAGGCAATCATGTTGGGTAACTTTGCAGGTCAGTTGCTCGACGAAGAAGTGCATCACATCCATCGCACTTACGAACAGAGTCTGGCTGAGTTTTGTGCTCGCAATGCTATAAACTTAGCTGTAACACCTCTCTCGCCACATTTCCGTACCAAGGCTGAGTTACAACGCCAACATATACGCCAAGCTCTCTCGGAAGCTCTGACCGAAGCCTCTGCTGTGTCGTTTCAACGAGATGGTAGCCATACTATCCTTGAACCTTCCTTTTTCTGCGAGACGCTGGGACTGCAAGCCCGAATGGACTTTATACAGAAAGATATGACGCTGATGGTAGAGCAGAAGTCGGGGCAGGCCTCCAGTAAGTCAAGTCTTGAAAGTCCACGTGTCCGCCCGGATCACTATGTTCAAGCCCTTCTTTATAGAGCTATCTTTCGTTATAACTATGGGGTGCCTTATAAGGATTTCCATTCCTATATGCTCTATTCGCGCTATCCAAACAGTCTGCTCGATATCGCTTCAGCACCAGAATTGTTGTTCAAAGCTCTGCGCCTACGCAACCAGGTGGCATGGCTCGAACTATTGCTCACCCGTGGCGGTTTTCGCATCTTGGATTCGCTCACTCCCGAACATATCTATCCTGGAGAGAGTGGCACCATTTGGGAGCGTTTTACGCGTCCACGCTTGCAGCAAATACTCGACCAGATACATCAGGCCACACCACTCGAAAAAGACTATTATTATCGCTTTCTTACCTTCTTGGAGAATGAGCAGATGCTCTCTAAGGTGGGCAATCGTACTAAGGAAGAGTCGGGCTTTGCCTCCGTGTGGAATAGTACTCTCGACGAACGATTGAGTGCTGGCAACATCTACTGCGACATGTCGCTGCGCCCGATTCGCCCGATAGAAGGTCATGCCATCGAGACAGTGAGTTTCGACTTCTCACAGTATCAAACTAAGGATATGTCCAACTTCCGTAAGGGGGATATCGTCTTCTTTTATGCTTACGACCCTGCTGTAGATGGTGAGCCCAACGCCACACGCCACTATGTGTTTAGGGGTTCTATTATCGAAATTCGCGAGGATGGGGTAGATGTGTCGCTTCGCAACCCTCAAAGCCGTGCAGAGGTGTTTGATGGTAAGGTGTGGGCATTAGAACATGACTTCATGGAATCTTCATATCGCTCTCTCTATCAGGGCTTACAACTCTTTATGGCGGCGCGTAAGGAACGTAAAGATTTGCTGCTTCTGCAGCGCCAGCCCGCAGTAGATACCACCTTGCAACTCAAGGGTGATTATGCCACAGAAACAGGCAATGAGTTTAACGAATTGGTGTTGCGCGTGAAACAGGCCTGCGACCTCTTTCTCATCATCGGACCTCCAGGCACAGGAAAAACTTCCTTTGGTATGGTCAACGTATTGAAAGAGCAGCTCCTCGAAGAAGGCACATCGGTGCTTCTGTTGTCATTCACCAACAGGGCCGTAGACGAGATGTGCAGTAAGTTGGTGGCAGAGGGCATCGACTTTATGCGTATAGGTAGCGAGTTGGGATGTCATGAGACCTATCGTTCTCATCTCTTAGCTAAGCGCTCCGAGGCCTGTCGCAATGGCGAAGAGATACGTCAGCTCATAGCGCAATGCCGTGTGTTCTGCGGCACCACGCCAGCCTTGAATAGTCAGGCGGGTCTGCTCACCATCAAGGCCTTCGATCTGGCTATCGTCGATGAAGCTTCTCAGATACTTGAGCCTCAGATTGTGGGGCTGTTGTCTCAAAAGATCAAACAAACGGGCGAACATGCCATCAAGAAGTTTGTACTCATCGGCGATGAGAAACAGTTGCCTGCCGTTGTGCAGCAGCAACCGGCAGAGTCGTTGGTGCAGGAGCCCGACCTACAGAGCATCCACCTCACCGACTGTCGTCTGTCGCTTTTTGAGCGCCTCATTAGAGCTTATCGTCAGGAAGGTGTTAACAACGCCTATAGCTACATGCTCACTCGTCAGGGACGTATGCATCGCGACATAGCTATCTTCCCCAACCAAGCTTTCTATGACGGTAAGCTTGTGCCAGTGCCACTGCCTTATCAGGAGGAGTTCACACCCAGTACATCGCAAAGTTCGCATGGTATCAATGCCTTGCTCACCACGCGTCGAGTGGCTTTTATCACCTATCCAAAGACACGCAAGGGAGAATGGCAGTATGGCGACTCTGACAAGGTAAACCTCGCTGAAGCAAAGATGATTGCTGCCACGGTGTATCGCATCTATCTCAGCCATCAGGGGCATTTCGATAAAGACCGAACGGTGGGTGTCATTGTGCCTTATCGCAACCAGATATCTACCATCCGCAACGAGATTGATAGTTACCATATAGCAGAACTCCACGATATCATGATAGATACCGTGGAGCGTTATCAGGGTAGCCAGTGTGAGAATATCATCTATGGCTTCACCATACAGAAGTATTATCAGATGGGCTTCTTGGCAAGTAATCAGTATATTGACCATGTGTCAGGTCAAATCATCGACCGCAAACTTAATGTTGCTATGACGCGAGCCATGAAACATCTTGTCATGATAGGGCAGTCTGCGTTGCTCTGTGAAAATGTCATCTTTGCTCGTCTCATAGACTTCTGCAAGCGTAGGAATAGTTTCTTCGAGATAGCTCCCGATGACTTTGTAAGTGGTGCGTTTAGCATATAACTCTCTGCTGGAGCAGAGAGTTGCAAGTTACTTCTTTTCCAGTTCTTGCAGGCTTTCCATCTTCTTCGATTCCAGGAACTCGTAGATGCCACATAGATGCTCACGCACTCTTCCGTGACCGAACTCGTATACCTTGCTAACGAGACCATCGAGGAAGTCGCGGTCGTGGCTTACTACGATGAGTGTTCCGTCGAAGTCAAGGAGAGCCTGCTTGAGCACATCCTTGGTCTTGAGGTCGAGATGATTGGTAGGCTCATCAAGGATGAGTAGGTTGACTGGTTCGAGCAGTAGCTTGAGGATAGCCAGTCGGGTGCGCTCGCCTCCAGACAGTACCTTCACCTTCTTGGTGGAGTCTTCTCCGCCAAACATGAAGGCTCCGAGAAGGTCGCGTATCTTGTTGCGTATCTCTCCTTTCGCCACATCGTCAATGGTCTGGAAAACCGTGAGGTCGCCATCAAGCAAAGAGGCCTGGTTTTGTGCAAAATAACCTATCTGCACGTTGTGGCCGAGCTCAAGTTTACCTGAGTTTTGCAGTTGTCCCATAATACATTTTACCAGGGTTGATTTACCTTCTCCGTTACGTCCTACAAAGGCTATTTTGTCGCCTCGCTCCACGGTAAGGTTTACTCCGTTGAATATCTTTTTATCATCAAACGACATTGCCACATCGCTCATTTGTACAGGATAGGCACCACTGCGCGGGCTGGGAGGGAACTTGAGACGTAAACGGCTGGTGTCTTCTTCGTCCACCTCGATGAGTTCCAGCTTCTCCAACATCTTCACGCGGCTCTGTACCTGGAAAGTTTTAGAGTAAGTGCCCTTAAAACGCTCAATGAAGTCTTTGGTCTCGGCTATCATCTTCTGTTGTTCTTCGTATTTCTTCATCTGCTGTTCGCGACGTTCCTTGCGTAGCTCCAAGTAGTGGCTATAGGTAGCCCTATAGTCATATATGCGTCCCATGGTTACTTCGATGGTACGAGTAGTGATGTTATCAACAAATTTTCGGTCGTGGCTGATGACTACGACTGCTTTAGAACTATTACAGATGAAGTCTTCGAGCCATCCTATTGACTCAATATCGAGGTGATTAGTAGGTTCATCGAGCAGAAGCACGTCGGGTGACTTGAGCAGCAGTTTAGCCAATTCGATACGCATACGCCATCCACCAGAGAACTCGCTGGTGGGTCTATTGAAGTCGGTTCTTTCGAATCCCAGTCCGAGGAGAGTTTTCTCTACATCTTCCTCGAAGTGTGTCATATCGATGGCATAGAATTTCTCAGAGAGTGAAGACACTTTCTCGATGAGCTGCATATAGTCATCGCTATCATAATCGGTGCGTGTGGTGAGCTCGTTGTTAATGCGATCGATTTCGGCTTGCATCTGGTGAAGGTGTGCAAAGGCCTGGCATGTTTCTTCAAACACGGTGCGGCCATCTTCTGTCATCAGATGCTGTGGTAGATAAGCTATGACGCAGTCTTTGGGTGCCGATACTGTGCCTCGTGTGGCTGTTCTCACGCCTGCGATAATTTTGAGCAAAGTGCTTTTTCCTGCTCCATTTTTTCCCATAAGGGCTATACGGTCCTTTTCGTTAATCTGAAAGGATATGTCTTTGAATAAGGTGGTGCCGCCAAACTCTACGGTCAGTCCATCAATAGTTACCATATTTTTCTTTTTGTTTTCTTGTATCTTGAATTTTAAAATGCAAAATTACGATTTTTTTTCCTGATTCATGCAAGAAATGGTGTATAACTTCTTCTACTTCCCCAGTGCAAGTCTGCTCATCGTAGCTAACGGGTGGGCAACGATGATGCCACGTCCCCAGTGTCGCTTGCTTATGGATAATATAATTCTATTAAACTTAAAGACATAAAAAATCCCTGTAACTATATAGCTACAGGGATAATTATTTGTCTTAAAGAAAATTACTTCTTGTTGATGGCCAAGTCGATAGCAACAGCGATAGCTACTGTAGCACCTACCATTGGGTTGTTACCCATACCGAGGAAGCCCATCATCTCTACGTGAGCAGGAACTGAAGAAGAACCTGCGAACTGAGCGTCAGAGTGCATACGACCCATAGTATCAGTCATACCGTAAGAAGCAGGACCAGCAGCCATGTTGTCTGGGTGCAATGTACGACCTGTACCACCACCAGAAGCTACTGAGAAGTATGGCTTACCAGCAGCAATACGCTCCTTCTTGTATGTACCAGCTACTGGGTGCTGGAAACGTGTAGGGTTGGTAGAGTTACCAGTGATAGATACGTCTACATCCTCGCTCCAGTTGATAGCTACACCCTCACGAACGTCGTCAGCGCCATAGCAGTTAACCTTAGCACGTGGACCGTCGCTATAAGCGATGCGGTTAACAACTTTCAATTCGCCTGTGTAGTAGTCGAACTTAGTCTGTACGTATGTGAAACCATTGATACGGCTGATGATCTGAGCTGCATCCTTACCAAGACCATTCAAGATAACGCGCAATGGGTTCTTGCGAACCTTGTTAGCCATCTCAGCAATCTTGATAGCACCCTCAGCAGCAGCGAATGACTCGTGACCTGCCAAGAAAGCGAAGCACTGTGTCTCCTCGCGCAACAAACGAGCAGCCAAGTTACCATGACCAAGACCAACCTTACGGTCGTCGGCTACAGAACCAGGGATGCAGAATGCCTGCAAACCGATACCAATAGCCTCAGCTGCGTCAGCAGCAGTCTTAGCACCATTCTTGATAGCAATAGCTGCACCAGCTACATACGCCCACTTAGCGTTCTCGAAGCAGATACGCTGAGTGTCTTCACACATCTGATAAGGATCAACACCTGCGTCCTCGCAGATTTGATTAGCCTCTTCCAAGCTCTTGATACCGTTAGCATTGAGAGCTGCAAGAACTTGCTTCTCGCGACGTTCCTGACTTTCGTAACTTACTTTTCTAATCATATCTGTATCTCCTTATTATTCTTTACGTGGATCAATAGCTTTAACAACACCCTGCTCGGCAGTTGTACGACCGTAGCTACCTGTGAACTTCTTGACAGCCTCGTTGGCGTCCATGCCGTTCTTGATAGCTTCCATCATCTTGCCGAGGTGTACATACTCGTAACCGCAAACCTGGCTGTCCTTATCCAAGAACTGCTTTGTGATGTAACCCTCTGTCAACTCGAGGTAACGTGTACCCTTGGCTACAGTGCCATAGAGAGTACCTGTCTGTGAGCGGAGACCCTTACCCAAGTCCTCAAGACCAGCACCGATAACGAGACCACCCTCAGAGAAAGCGCTCTGGCTACGACCGTAAACAATCTGAAGGAAGAGCTCGCGCATGGCTGTATTGATAGCGTCGCAAACGAGGTCGGTGTTCAATGCCTCAAGGATAGTCTTACCAGGAAGAATCTCAGAAGCCATTGCTGCTGAGTGTGTCATACCTGTACAACCGATAGTCTCAACAAGAGCCTCCTGAATGATGCCGTCTTTGATATTCAAAGAAAGCTTACAAGCACCCTGCTGAGGAGCACACCAACCCACACCGTGAGTGTAACCAGAGATGTCTTTGATCTCTTTTGCCTGAATCCATTTTCCCTCTTCAGGAATTGGAGCTGGTCCGTGGTTAGGACCCTTAGCGACAACGCACATGTTGTCTACTTCTTTAGAATAGATCATATTCGCTAAAATTTATATTAGTATATAAAATGTTTGAATACATTCAATAATTGATAGATATCTGACGTAAGATGCAGAAATCCGACCACAAAAGTACTATTTTTTTTGAAAAATGGGGCAATTTATATGTTCTTTTTAACTCTTTAATCTCATTTTTTATGAAATTCTTTGGTTTGTGCGCTTTTTGGTGTATCTTTGCAAACTGAAAATTGCAATTTTAAATAGAATCATTATATGACGCAGGTTAAGATAAAAGATAGTGTGCTACGCCAAGCGGCAGAGGCAGGCATGGACGAGTTTGTGCAAGCTTTTGTGGTAGCCATACGTGAGGCTATAGGTGGAGAACTCAATGCCCAGACCATGGCGATGCTCAATAGCGACCAAATTACTCTCTTGGCATGGGATGTGCTTCACGAGGAGATGATGGATGGAGGCATGGTGCAACTTATTCATAATGGATATGGAGGTTTTATCTTTTTAAATCCCACTGATAAGGCTTTTCGTAACTGGGGGCTGCAAGGACTCTATAAACTGATAAACAAGGCGCACAAGAGCTATAATCTCAATCATGAGGATATAGAGCGCGATATGAGCGACGAGGAGTTTATGGCTCTTTATGAGAAGTATCCTATGTTTGATGATTTCGACGATGACTTTGTGGAGAATGAAGAGGAGTGGACGGCTCAGATAGCTTGCTACATCGACGAACACATCGACAGCTTTGCCTGTGTGGAATGATTTTTTTTGAGGAATGAAGGAATGAACAAACAAGAACAAGAACTTCGTAAGAAGAGTCCTATACAAATAAGAAACAAGAAGGCAGCGTTCGAATACTTCTTTGTCGATACCTATACTGCGGGTATTGTGCTTACTGGTACAGAAATCAAGTCGATCAGGGGAGGCAAAGCTTCTTTGGTGGATTGTTATTGTGATTTCTATAATGGTGAGTTGTGGGCAAAGGGTATGAATATCTCTCCTTATTTTTATGGCTCGTTTGGTAATCATGAGGCACGTCGTGATCGTAAGTTGTTGCTTAATAAGCGTGAACTGCGTCGACTGGAGGAGGATGCTAAGCAGCCTGGATTTACCATTGTTCCAACACTGATCTTTATCGACGATCATGGGCGTGCCAAGGTAGATATTGCGCTATGCAAAGGAAAGAAGGAGTACGACAAGCGCCAAACCTTGAAGGAGAAGGAGGATCGCAGAGAAATGGATAGGGCTATCAAGAGATTCTAAAGAAGATAGTAAAGGGTTCCACACGGGTCAACATAAAATGGATAATCAACAAGTGAAAAGTTATACGCTCAAAGGACTTTGTGATAGCAGAGTGCTAATACTCGATGGTGCCATGGGCACGGAGATACAGAGATACAACCTCACAGAAGAGGACTTTCGTGGGGAAAGGTATGCAGATGTGTCGGGGCAGATGAAGGGCAACAACGATATGCTTAATCTCACACGCCCTGATGTTATATCTGATATTTATCGACGATATCTGGAGGCTGGAGCAGACATCATTACTGCCAATACTTTCTCGTCGCAACGTATCTCGCAAGCTGATTATCATCTGGAAAATGATGCGCGTGAGATGGCATACGAGGGAGCAAGATTGGCACGTATAGAAGCAGACAGATATTCTACGCCCGAAAAGCCACGCTTCGTGGCTGGCGATGTGGGACCTACTAACAAGACATGCTCCATGAGCCCTGATGTGAGCAATCCTGCTGCTCGTGATATGACCTACGATGAGCTTTTCGATATCTGCGCAGAACAGATAGATGGGCTTATTGAGGGTGGTGTTGATATTATACTTATAGAAACGGTTTTCGATACGCTCAACTGTAAAGCAATGATGGATGCAGCCTTCTCTGTGATGGAGAAACATGGGGTGCAGTTGCCTGTCATGGTGAGTCTCACTGTGAGCGACCTGGCAGGAAGAACCCTTAGTGGACAGACCATTGAGGCTTTTCTCGCCAGTGTTTCGTCATATCCTATTTTCTCTTTGGGTATGAACTGTGCTTTTGGTGCACCGCAGATGAAACCCTTTATTGAGCGACTGGGCAAGGTGGCACCTTATTATATTAGTGCGCATCCCAATGCAGGATTGCCCAACGAGATGGGTGGTTACGACGAGACGCCTGAGAGTATGGCGCCACAAATCGCCGAGTTTATAGACGAAGGACTCGTTAATATTATAGGTGGATGCTGTGGTACTACACCTGAATTTATAGAAAAATATGCGCAGATGGTGGTGGGGAAAAAGCCTCATCGAGTGGCTGATAAGTCGCCTTATATGTGGCTCTCAGGTCTCGACCTGCTGCAGGTAGATGATGAGGTGCATGCTCCTATAGACAGCTCGCGATTTGTCAACGTGGGGGAGCGATGCAATGTGGCAGGTAGCCGTAAGTTTCTGCGTCTTATCAACGAGAAAAGTTATGAGGAGGCCTTAGGTATAGCACGTAAGCAGGTGGCTGATGGAGCTGCTGTGGTAGACGTCAATATGGACGATGGACTGCTCGATGCTAAAGCTGAGATGGTGAACTTCCTCAATATGATAGCTGCCGAACCTGATATTGCTAAGGTGCCTATCATGATCGACTCATCCAAATGGGATGTTATCAAAGCTGGACTCAAGTGCTGTCAGGGTAAATGTATCGTCAATTCTATATCTCTCAAGGAGGGTGAAGAAGTGTTTGTTGAACATGCCAAAGATGTGCTTCGGTATGGTGCTGCATGCGTGGTGATGTGTTTTGACGAGGTGGGACAGGCCACAACCTTTGAGCGTAGAATAGAGATTGCTGAAAGGGCTTATCATATCCTGGTCGACAAGGTGGGGATGAATCCTCTTGATATTATCTTCGACCCTAATGTGCTCGCTATAGCTACGGGTATGGAGGAACATGATAATTATGCTGTCGACTTTATTAAGGCTACAGAGTGGATTACGACGCATCTACCAGGCGCACATGTTAGCGGTGGTGTGAGCAATCTCTCATTCTCTTTCCGTGGTAATACATACATACGTGAGGCCATACACTCAGTTTTCTTGCACTATGCGCAACAGAAAGGTATGGACTTTGGTATCGTGAACGCTAAGGCTCGTATGGACTATCATAAGATTCCTAAAGAACAACTCGATATCATCGAGGATGTGGTGCTCAATCGTCGCAAAGGAGCTTATGAGGACCTTATAGAGTTGGCCGCTGATATCAAAGAAAAGGCTGATGCTGCCAAAGCTGCAAAGGCGACAGGAGGTACTGTGATGCCTAAGCCCGCTGCGCCCGAATGGAGAAAAGATAGTGTGGAAAACCGACTCAAATATGCCCTGCGAAAAGGTATCTCTGAGTTCTTACAAGCCGATATTGATGAGGCGTTAACCATGTATCCGCATGCCGTCAACGTGATAGAAGGACCTCTCATGGACGGAATGAATGAGGTGGGTGAGCTCTTTGGCGAGGGTAAGATGTTCTTACCTCAGGTGGTGAAGACGGCTCGTACGATGAAGGCTGCAGTGTCTATCCTCGAGCCACATATAGAGGCAGAGAAAGCGGGTGGGTCGGCTAAGGCTGGAAAAGTAGTGCTGGCCACCGTGAAAGGCGATGTGCACGACATTGGAAAGAATATCGTGGGTGTGGTGATGTCTTGCAACAACTATGATGTCATTGACTTGGGAGTGATGGTGCCTGCTGAGCAAATAGTGAAAAAGGCTATCGAGGAAAAAGCAGATGCCGTCGGACTAAGTGGTCTTATTACGCCTTCGCTTGAAGAAATGGTGAACGTGGCTCAAGAGATGCAGCATGCAGGGCTCAGATTGCCCATTATGGTGGGTGGCGCTACAACCAGCGAGATGCACGTGGCTCTGAAGATAGCTCCTGTGTATGACGGTCCTGTGGTGTGGGTAAAGGATGCCAGTCTGAATGCGGGTATCTGTGCGCGTCTCTTCGGTAAGGATGGTGCTGCTTATGAAGCAGAACTCAAACAACGTTATGAACTTCTGAGGCAAAAGTATCACCAGGAACAGGCTCGACTGGGGAGTTTGCAAGAGGCAAGAGAAAATAAGTTGAAACTATTTTAAGAGTAAAAAGTAATATTTTAAATAACATCAGGATAGAATGATACAGACGATTGTTTTTGATTTTGGTGGAGTCATTGCAACTATTGATGGCAATGAAGCCAAAAAACGTTTTACCGACCTTGGTGTCGCTGACATCGACCATGTGCTTGATCCTTATCGTCAACAAGGAATCTTTGGTGATTTGGAAGAGGGTAAACTGAGTGAGGAGGGGTATCGCAAAGAATTAGGAAAAATGTGCGGACGCGAGCTCAACTTCGACGAGGTGAAACATTGTTGGCTGGGCTATATGAAAGAGTTGCCAGCTTATAAGTTGGAGGCTCTTCTGAAACTGCGTCGCGAGGGTTATCGTGTCGTTATGCTTTCTAATACCAATCCTTATGTGATGCATTGGGCTGAGAGTAAGGAGTTTTCTGGTGATGGTCATTCTGTAGACTTCTACTTTGATGCAATGTATCGTAGTTACGAAGTGGGATGTATGAAACCCGATGAGAATTTTTTCCGTCATGTATTGGCAAAGGAGCGCATCCTGCCCTCAGAGACACTCTTTGTTGATGATGGTCCACGCAATGTGGCTGCAGCAAGCGAACTGGGTATGACTACTTATTGTCCTGCTAATGGAGCTGATTGGACGAAGGAGATTTACAAGTATCTTGATGTAAAACTTGATGAAGAGTGATGTGGCTTGTAGGCCACTACTGATTGTTGCGATGTTGGTGTGATTCATCCATGTAGGGGTGTGTAAGTTTTTACACAAAATGTTGGGCAATCAAAAAAAAGGTTGTATTTTTGCATTTGCAAAATAAAAAATAATAAAAACAAGAAAATGGCAATCAAAAAGAAAAGATGGCATTGCCTGCCAGGTCAGCCACTTACCGATCTCGACAAGCAAGTCATGTATTGGGAGAGTAAGGGAAAGTTAGTTCCTACACGCGAGTTGATCAAGACTCCAGAACAGATAGAAGGCATCCGCAAGAGCGGAGTAGTGAATACGGGTTGTCTCGACGCTGTGGCAGAGGTTATTCGTCCGGGTATGAACACCCAGGAGATAGATGATATCTGTATGCAGTACTGCAAGGACCACGATGCCATTCCTGCCTGCCTCAACTATGAGGGCTACCCTAAGAGTGTGTGCACCAGCATCAACGAGGTGGTGTGCCATGGCATTCCAAAGGAGGAAGATGTTCTCCAGGAGGGTGATATCGTGAATGTGGATATGACTACCATCGTTGACGGATATTATGCTGATGCCAGCCGTATGTTTATCGTTGGTGGAAAGACAACTCCCGAGAAAGAACAGTTAGTACGCGTGGCAAAGGAATGTCTCGAGATAGGTATGGAGGTGGCTAAGCCTTACAGTTTTGTGGGCGACATCGGTCATGCCATCGAGAATCATTGCAAGAAATATGGATATGGTGTAGTGCGCGATCTCTGCGGGCATGGTGTGGGACTTCAGTTCCACGAGGAGCCCGAGGTGTTGCACTATGGACACAAGGGCACAGGCATGCTTCTGGTACCTGGTATGGTGTTCACCATAGAGCCTATGATCAACATGGGTACTTGGAAGGTATTCATCGATGCTGATGATCCATACGGATGGGAAGTCATTACGGGTGATGAGAAACCTTCTGCTCAATGGGAGCACACGCTCGTCATGACGGAAACTGGTGTTGAGATTCTTACACACTAATTAATGTTTGATGTGTAGGGGGGATGTGGCATCTGCCTTTTCATTTCTCTACACAGTAAATACAAAACAATAAACATTAATCATTAAAATGAAGGATATATATATATTAGGTATAGAGAGCAGTTGCGACGATACCTCAGCCGCTGTGCTCAAGAATGGAGTGTTGCTGAGCAATGTTACAGCCTCACAGGAGGTGCATAAAGCCTATGGTGGCGTAGTGCCCGAGTTGGCTTCGCGTGCACATCAGCAGAATGTGGTGCCTGTTGTTGATCAGGCCATAGCGCGTGCAGGTATAAAGAAGGAAGACCTCAGTGCCGTGGCTTTCACACGTGGACCTGGTCTGATGGGTTCGTTGCTTGTTGGTGTAAGCTTTGCCAAGGGCTTTGCTCGCTCGCTTAATATCCCTCTCATTGATGTCAACCATCTGCAGGGACATGTCATGGCACACTTCATCAAGGAGTCGGACGACGACCAGAGTGCGCCTCCATTCCCCTTCCTCTGTCTCTTGGTGAGTGGCGGAAACTCGCAGATTGTAAAGGTGAATGCATACAATGATATGCAGGTCTTAGGACAAACCATCGATGATGCTGCCGGCGAGGCTATTGATAAATGTGCCAAAGTGTTGGAGTGGGGATATCCTGGAGGTCCTGTTGTTGACAAGTATGCTCGACAGGGCAATCCAAAGGCTTTCACCTTTGCAGAACCACATATACAGGGTATGGACTATAGTTTCTCTGGATTCAAGACCAGTTTCCTCTATAGTCTGCGCAAATGGGTGGCTGATGATCCCGACTTCGTAGAGAAAAACAAGTTCGACCTGGCTGCCAGTATAGAGTACACCATCGTAGATATCCTGATGAAGAAACTCAGAATGGCTGTTAAGCAGACGGGTATTAAGCATGTAGCTGTGGCGGGTGGCGTCTCTGCCAACAATGGCTTGCGCAATGCCTTCCGTGATCATGCTCAGCGATATGGATGGATCATCTATATACCGAAGTTCAGTTACACTACTGACAATGCGGCCATGATCGCTTGTGTGGGAAACTTTAAATATCATGATGGTGACTTTGCCAGCATCGATCTCCCTGCTTACTCTAAGGTGACATTCAAATAGCAGCAAACACATTAATATCTATATAAATGGAATTTGAAAGCAAAATCTTGAGCAAGAATATTTCTGAATTGCTCTATAATAGTGAGAAAACTCTGGGTACTGCAGAAAGTTGTACGGGAGGTAGAATAGCTGAGGCCATTATCGCAGTGCCAGGTGCTTCTAATTACTTCAAGGGTGGCATCGTATCTTACACCAATGAGGTGAAAGAGAATATCCTGAAGGTAAGTCATCAGGTGCTTGAAGAGCAGACTGCCGTATGCGAGGAGGTGGCACGCCAGATGGTGCTCGGTGCTATTGAGGCTCTGCAAGTAGACTTTGCCATTTCGGCTACTGGTGTGGCTGGACCTGCGGGTGGTACTGCTGAAAATCCTGTCGGAACCATTTGGATTGGCTATGGTAGCAAGGATGATGTACGCACCATTAAACTGACAGAGGATTATGGTCGTGATATCAATCTTGTCATCGCTACTAATACAGCACTTAAGGCGATGTTCGCTTTCCTTAAGGAGCACGAGGAAGATTTGAAGAAAGACTAAGCAGTTTTGTTACACGTATGAACGTTTTTCTTGACTTACATGGTAGGGCATAACCCTGTGTTAGTCAACAAAATCGAAGAAAAAAGAAGCCGTAAGAGGCTAAAAGTATAAAAAATCCTTAAAAGATTAGTTTCTTTTAGGGATTCTTTTGTATATACGAAAAATATTTGTAATTTTGCACCCTGTTTGGAATAGGTATCAATTAACGAATTAGAAAATTAAAGATAGAAATGTCTAAGATTTGTCAAATTACAGGTAAGAAGGCACAGTTGGGTTGCAATGTGTCTCACTCAAAGCATCGTACAAAGAGAAGCTTTGACGTTAACCTCTTCAGCAAGAAATTCTACTATGTAGAGGAGGGTTGCTGGATTAGCCTCAAGATCAGTGCAGCTGGTCTTCGTCTTATTAACAAGGTGGGTCTTGATGCAGCTTTGAAGCAGGCTGTGTCTAAGGGCTTTGTAGATTGGAAGGACATTAAAGTTATAGGAGAATAAATATCATGGCAAAGAAAGCAAAAGGTAATAGAGTACAGGTTATCCTCGAGTGCACTGAGCATAAGAACAGTGGTATGCCAGGTACAAGCCGTTACGTGACTACCAAGAATCGTAAGAACACTCCTGAGCGTCTCGAACTGATGAAATATAACCCAATCTTGAAGAAGATGACTCTTCACAAGGAGATTAAGTAAGCTCGCTTACAACAGTTTATAACAATATTTTAAAGTTTAGATAGACTATGGCAAAGAAAGCGGTCGCTACCCTCCACGAAGGTAACATGGATGGTCGCGCATATACAAAGGTTATCAAGATGGTTAAGAGCCCAAAGACAGGTGCTTATGTTTTCGATGAGAAGATGGTACCTAACGAGGCTGTTAAGGATTTCTTTAAAGCCTAAGCAAAAATAGGATTTTAAGTAATCATATACTTTAAGTAAGGCTGCATTTCGCAAGATTTGCAGCCTTATTCTTTGTATATACCAATTATTTTTCCTATCTTTGCACACAAATAATAAAATATTTATGGGTTTATTCGGATTATTTAGCAGCAAGAACAAAGAAACACTCGATAAGGGACTCGAGAAAACCAAGGAGAGCGTGTTCGGCAAGTTGGCTCGCATTGTGGCGGGTAAGTCTACTGTGGATGATGATGTTCTCGACGACCTCGAGGAAATTCTCATCACCTCGGATGTAGGTGTAGACACCACAGTCAAGATCATTCGCCGCATAGAGGAACGTGTGGCTAAAGATAAGTATGTGTCTACCTCTGAGCTTGATCGTATACTGAGAGAGGAGATAGCCAAGCTGTTGGAGGAGAACCATGCTGTAGATAATGGCGATTGGAATCTTCCTGCAGACCATAAGCCTTATGTCATCCTCGTTGTAGGGGTCAATGGCGTTGGTAAGACTACCACCATTGGTAAGTTGGCATACCAATTTAAGAAAGCAGGCAAGAAGGTTTATCTCGGTGCTGCCGATACTTTCCGTGCCGCTGCCGTAGAGCAGATCTCTATTTGGGGCGAGCGTGTTGGTGTTCCTGTAGTAAAGCAGCAGATGGGGTCTGACCCTGCTTCTGTGGCTTTCGATTCATTGCAGAGTGCCAAGGCTAATGATGCAGATGTTGTCATCATAGATACAGCAGGACGTCTTCACAACAAGGTGGGTCTGATGAACGAGCTTAAGAAAATCAAGGATGTCATGAAGAAAGTGCTTCCTGAGGCTCCCGATGAGGTGTTGCTCGTTCTGGATGGTAGTACAGGTCAGAACGCCTTTGAGCAGGCTAAGCAGTTCTCTGCTGTTACCAATATCACTTCGCTTGCCATTACCAAACTGGATGGTACTGCTAAGGGTGGTGTGGTGATAGGTATTTCCGACCAGCTCAAGGTGCCAGTCAAGTATATAGGCTTGGGCGAAGGCATGGAAGATCTACAACTTTTCAATAAGGTTGAATTTGTAGACTCTTTGTTTAAGAAAGATTAGTTGATGCTTGGGCTACTCGCATTTATGTCGGGGGGAGCATTAGGCATGTAGAGAAAAAGTGAAGAGCAAAAAGTGAAGAAGAACGTGATAGATATCATCACAATGGGCTGTTCCAAGAACTTGGTAGACAGCGAGTTGTTGATGAAACAATTTGAAGCTAACGGCTATCACTGCGTACACGATTCTAAGCGTCCGCAGGGTGAGATAGCTGTCATCAATACATGTGGTTTTATAGAAGATGCCAAGCAAGAGAGCATCGATACTATCCTGGAGTTTGTGCAGCGAAAGCAGGAAGGACGCTTGAAGCGACTTTATGTAATGGGTTGCCTTTCACAGCGTTATCAGAAAGAGTTGGAGAAAGAAATTCCTGAGGTGGATAAGTATTATGGCAAGTTCAACTACAAGGAGTTGCTGAAGGAGTTGGGCAAGGCCGATATTGCTTTTTGCGATGGGAGCCGACATCTCACCACACCTCGTCACTATGCTTATGTTAAGATAGCAGAGGGATGTGATCGTCATTGTGCTTATTGTGCCATTCCTATCATCACGGGTAAGCACGTTAGTCGTCCGAAGGAAGAAATCCTGCAGGAGGTGCGTACCATGGTGACAGAGGGGGTTAAGGAGTTTCAGATTATCGCACAGGAACTGACCTATTATGGTATAGACCTTGACGGAAAGCATCACATCACCGACCTCATCAGCGATATGGCTGATATCCCTGGTGTGAAGTGGATTCGTTTACATTATGCTTATCCCAACCAGTTCCCTATGGACTTGCTCGACGTGATGCGCGAGAAGGAAAATGTATGTTGCTATCTCGATATAGCTCTTCAGCACATCAGTGATCATATGTTGACGCGAATGCGTCGTCATGTAAGCAAGCAGGAAACCATAGCACTTATTAAGGAGTTGCGTGAGCGTGTGCCTGGCATTCATATCCGTACAACCCTCATGGTAGGTTTCCCTGGTGAAACTGATGAGGATTTTGCCGAACTCATGGAGTTTGTGCGCTGGGCAAGATTCGAACGTATGGGAGCTTTCGCCTACTCTGAGGAAGAGGGTACCTATAGTGCGAATCACTACGAGGATGATGTGCCTCAAGAAGTGAAGCAGAAACGACTCGACCAGCTGATGGCTCTTCAGCAGGATATCAGTGCAGAGGTTGAGGCCGAAAAGGTAGGACAGGTGATGAAGGTTATTGTAGATAGGAAGGAAGGCGATTATTATATCGCTCGTTCTGAGTTCTGTTCGCCCGAAGTAGACCCTGAGGTGCTGATCAAAGTCGACAAGCGTCTGCGTGTGGGACAGTTCTATCAGGTGCGTATCACCTCCAGCGACGAGTTCGACCTCTATGCCGAACTGTTGTAGCAGGATTCTTGCACACTGCGTAATAGAATTTTTATAGTTTCGGCTATCATATAGTAATTGGAGCTTTTCGGAAGCCCATAGTTCAAGATGCTTTTTTGAACTATGGGCTTTTGTTTTATAGACATTTTTCTATTCTATTTTATTCTTCTTTACTTTTGTCTTTATCTTTATCTTTTCTCTTAGCCATCTTTTTTACTTTTCTTTTATCTTCTCTTTCTTTTTTCATCACTCTTTGGACATTCTTTCTTTCCATAAATCAACAAAGCCTCCAAAAAAAATGAAGCTGAAAGAAAAAGATTCGGAAAAATATCACTAACTTTGCAAGCAAAAAATAGACTACAATGAAATATCTCTTATTCTCTGACATTCATGGCTGTTTACCAGCTTTGCAGCGTGCACTCGACTTCTTTGAGGCACAGAAGTGTGATATGATGTGCATCATGGGTGACATCATCAACTATGGACCTCGTAATCGTATTCCTGAAGGAATTGATCCTCAGGGTATTGTGGAAAGGCTCAACTCGTTTGCCGATAAGATTATCGCTGTGAGAGGTAACTGTGATGCAGAGGTAGATCAGATGCTACTCGATTTTCCTATGATGGAGACTTATGTACTCTTGGTAGATGGAGGCGTGCGCTATCTGCTTACTCATGGGCATATATATAATAAGGAGAATATGCCTAAAGGACCATACGATGCTATTATATGTGGTCATAGCCATCTTTGGGAACTATCTTACAGCGACGAGGGTAAGGCCATCTGCAACACGGGTAGCATCACTTTCCCTAAGGGCGGTAATGTGCCTACAATCGCAACACTCGAAGATGGAAAGTTCACGATGTATAATCTTGATACGTTAGAAATACTGAAAACTCACCTTGTGACAAATGCAGCTGAGTAGCTAACGCAACTATCAAACGCAACAATGCAACAAACGTAACAAAAAATGATAGAGGAATATCAAATCCGAATTCTGCCAGAACAGGCAGCAAGCGAGGAAGGCATCAAGCGCTACCTCGCACAGGAAAAAGGACTGGATGTAAGAACTTTGCATCAAGTGAGGGTGCTCAAGCGAAGCATCGATGCCAGGCAGCGTACCATCTATGTTAATCTGAAGGTGCGTGCATATATCAATGAGTATGCTCAGGACGAACAGTTTGTACGCACGGAATATCCTGATGTGAGTTCTCGACCTCGTGTTATCGTGGTGGGAGAAGGACCTGGCGGTCTTTTTGCTTCTTTGCGTCTCATCGAGTTGGGCTTCCGACCAGTAGTACTGGAACGAGGAAAAAATGTGCGAGAGCGCAAAAAAGATCTGTCCAATATTACTAAAACGCAGAAAGTAGATGCAGAGAGTAACTATTGTTTTGGTGAGGGAGGTGCTGGTGCCTATAGTGATGGCAAGTTATATACCCGTAGCAAAAAACGTGGCAGTGTAGACAAGATACTAAATGTGTTTTGCCAGCATGGTGCTCATACCAATATCCTTGCCGATGCTCATCCTCATATCGGCACAGACAAATTGCCTCGTGTGATAGAAAATATGCGTAATACGATTATCAGCAGTGGTGGTGAAGTGCATTTTCAGACCAAGATGACCTCTTTTGTCATAGAGGGTGATAAGGTGATAGGAGTAGAAGCTGTCAATCTACTGACAGGAGCGGAAGAGACCTATCGTGGACCTGTCATCTTAGCTACAGGACACAGTGCTCGTGATGTGTATCGTTATCTTGCAGCATCGAAGATTGAAATCGAGGCAAAGGGTATTGCTGTAGGTGTACGTTTAGAACATCCTGCACATCTCATTGACCAGATACAGTATCACAACAAGAACGGACGAGGCAAGTATCTGCCTGCAGCAGAATATAGCTTTGTAACCCAGGTTGAGGGGCGTGGTGTATATAGTTTCTGTATGTGTCCTGGTGGCTTCGTTATCCCAGCTGCTACAGGTCCGCAACAGCTTGTCGTTAATGGTATGAGCCCCAGTAATCGTGGCACGGCATGGAGTAACTCGGGTATGGTTGTAGAGACGCATCCAGAGGATGTAACGACATTCGTCAAGGAGCATCTGTCGATGTTGCAGTCTGATGCCTCTCTTTCTTCACAACAGTCTATTGATGGCATGCTCGTAGAACCTCAGTCACCGCTTACCATGATGCTCTTTCAGCAAATCGTGGAGAAACAATGTTGGCAACAGGGCAATATGAAGCAGACAGCACCAGCCCAGCGTATGGCAGACTTTGTGAATGGTCGACTGAGCTACGACCTACCTAAGAGCAGTTATGCTCCAGGACTTATCAGTAGTCCGCTTCATTTTTGGATGCCCTCTTTCGTGAGCAAGCGTTTGCAAGAAGGTTTCAAGACATTTGGTAAGAATGCTCATGGTTTCTTGACCAACGAGGCAACGCTCATAGCAATGGAGACACGTACCTCATCCCCCGTGCGTATTCTTCGTGATCGCGACACGCTCCAACATGTTCGCCTACAAGGACTGTTCCCCTGTGGTGAAGGTGCGGGCTATGCAGGAGGTATTGTTTCTGCAGGAGTAGATGGTGAGCGATGTGCAGAAATGTGTGCCGAATATTTGCAGAAACTTGACTAAAAACTCTTAAAAATTTGCAAGTAACAAATAATTGTTGTATTTTTGTATCACTATTTGAATGAACTAAGCAATAAAATCTAATTTATTAATATACAAAAACAATACTATTATGGTAAGTTCTAACATTCCACAGGTCAAGCTTGGTATTATTGCCGTGAGCCGTGACTGTTTCCCAATTGCGCTTTCTACACAGCGCCGTGAAAACATCGTAAAAGAATATAAAGGAGAAATTTTCAACTGCCAGACAACTGTTGAAAATGAGAAAGATATGCTCAAGGCTGTAGCTGAGGTTAAAGAGCAGGGCTGTAATGCCTTGGTAGTTTTCCTCGGTAACTTTGGTCCTGAGACACCTGAGACATTGATAGCCAAGAATTTTGATGGTCCTTGCATGTTTGTTGCTGCCGCTGAGGGTGATGGCGACATGATCAATGGTCGTGGTGATGCTTACTGCGGAATGCTCAACTGTTCTTACAACTTGGGTATGCGTCATCTCAAGGGTTACATTCCAGAGTATCCTGTAGGTACAGCAGCAGAAGTAGCTAAAATGATTGCAGACTTCTTGCCTGTAGCACGTGTTATCCTTGGTTTGAAGGGCTTGAAGATTATTACTTTCGGTCCACGTCCTCAGGACTTCTTCGCTTGCAACGCTCCTATTAAGGGCTTGTATGAACTCGGTGTAGAAATCGAAGAGAACTCAGAGCTCGATTTGCTTGTATCTTACAAAGAGCATGAGAACGATCCTCGTATCGAAGAGGTTTGTAAGGATATGGCAGCCGAGATGGGCGAGGGCAAGTACTATCCTGACCTAAGCCGTCGTATGGCACAGTTTGAACTTACTTTGCTCGACTGGGCAGAAAACCATAAGGGCTCTCGTCAGTATGTAGCATTTGCTGACAAGTGCTGGCCTGCTTTCCCAAGCCAGTTTGGTTTCGAGCCTTGCTATGTCAACAGCCGTTTGGCAAGTCGTGGCATCCCTGTAGCATGCGAGGTGGATATCTATGGTGCTCTTTCTGAGTACATCGGTATGTGTGCTTCTGACGATACAGTGACATTGCTCGATATTAACAACTCAGTACCTCAGTATATTTACGACGAGGACATTGTGGGTAAGTACGACTACAAGTTGACAGATACATTCATGGGCTTCCACTGCGGTAATACTCCTCAGTGCAAGATGTGTTCTTCACGCGCCATCAAGTATCAGCTCATCCAGAACCGTCTGTTGGAGAATGGTGGTAAGCCAGACTTTACACGTGGTACTTTGGAGGGTGACATTGCTGCCAGCGACATCACATTCTATCGTCTGCAGTGCGATTCAGAGGGTAACTTGCGTTCTTACATTGCTGAGGGCGAGGTGCTGGATGTTCCTACACGTTCTTTCGGTGGTATCGGTATCTTTGGTATTCCAGAGATGGGTCGATTCTATCGCCACGTATTGGTTCAGAAGGGTTATCCTCATCATGGTGCAGTAGCTTTCTCTCATGTAGGTAAGACTCTCTTCGAGGCATTCAAGTTCTTGGGTATCAAAGATATTGCTTACAATCAGCCAGCAAGCTTGCCTTATCCAACAGAGAATCCTTGGAAATAATAAAAGGGTTTAGATAAATATTTAGGGCGATTGTTCATTTTTTCGATCACGGGAAATGACAATCGCCCTTTTATTTTTTTGTCTATACAGTTTGTGGTGTCAGTCTATATATCATCACTGAATAGCTTATGAATAAAGAAAAAGACGATTTCTTCCTCCATTCCAACGAGGTGAATCATATCAACAGAGAAGATTACGAGAAGATTGAATTATTGGTGAATGCGGCAAAAGCTTTTGCCCGCAGCACCTACCAGTGTGTCTATATCATCGACTATTTTCATCAGGACTTCATCTATGCATCAGATAACCTCGCTTATCTCTGCGGATTGGAACCGGAGCAGTTGATGGACGCAGGCTATCAGATGTATATCGACCATGTTCCGGATGCCGACCTGCAGATGCTGCTCGAAGTGAACAAGAAAGGTTTTGATCTTTTCAATGAATTGCCTGTGGGCGACCGTCTCGACTCTACCATCTCATACGACTTTCATCTTACCAATGGCAGACATAGCCGATTGATTCATCATCACCTCACTCCGATACTTCTTTCTGATGATGGAAGAATCTGGCTTGCCCTCTGCACCGTATCATTGGCAGCAACCGATGAACCGGGACATATCATCATGCAGAAGAATGGTGAGCGTAGCTATTTTGAATATTCCACATTGCGCCACAAGTGGGAAAAGAAAGAAGGCATAACCTTGAGCGAGACAGAGAGAGATGTTTTGAGATTGTCTGCCCAAGGTTACACGATGAATGATATTGCCGACCGACTATGCAAGTCGGTGGATACGATAAAGGCTTGCAAGCGCAACCTTTTCGCCAAGATGGGCGTGAAGAACATTGCCGAGGCGCTGTTTCATGCCACAAACTATCAGATGATATAATCGCAATCATATCTCTTCCAACAATGGCGAGAGATAGAACTTGGGGAAGTATTTCACCTCCTTGCCTTCCGCAAGGTTCGAGAGGATGTTGACACAATAGCCGGCGGCTATGTATGCCCCGATGCTCAGTTGCGGGAAAGACTCATTGGAATAATGCATGATGGCTTCATCTATCCAAGGCAAGGGCATCTGCCAGAACATACCGTACTGCGA
>ERZ1034844.86-NODE-86-length-50383-cov-7.218964_pt1 | contig 50383 bp, 43 predicted proteins | sample MGYA00520594_ERZ1034844 | MGnify/ENA primary metagenome ERZ1034844 (study PRJEB33766, sample SAMN09781733) | gut metagenome | biome: gut microbiome | host: Homo sapiens | place: Madagascar | study: EMG produced TPA metagenomics assembly of the PRJNA485056 data set... | reverse complement strand
GTAGAAATTATCAAGTCCTTATAGACTGGGAGAACATCAGCGACGACATGTGGCGAAAGATAGCCTCGCAGGTGGGGACCGCCACCCCTGGTGCCTGGCAGATGGTGGAGACCACGGCAGCAAAGGAGATGGCCTATGCGATGACTGATGCCCAGGAGTGGAAGAACGTGACCTGGGTGGTGGGTGAAGCCGGATGCGGCAAGACCACGGCAGCGAAGCTTTACGAGCGTGAGCACAGCGGAGCCTACTACGTTCTGTGCTCGGAAGACATGAAGCGCAGCGACTTTATCCGCGACATTGCGAAGAAGATAGGCTTGAGGACTGACGGCATGACGATAAGAGACATGCTTGACGCGATCATCGGCGCACTGATACAGACGGAGAACCCGGTGCTGCTGTTCGATGAAGCTGACAAGCTGACGGAAAGGGTGTTCCACTACTTCATAGACCTGTATAACAGGCTTGAGGACAAATGCGGCATCGTGTTTTTCTCGACCTCGTATATCAAGCGTAGGATGAAGATGGGACTGCGTTATGACAAGAAAGGCTATAACGAGATACATAGCAGGATAGGACGCAAGTTCTTCGAGCTGGAGCAGACAAGTCCGAACGACGTTTATGCGATCTGCGTGGCGAACGGACTGACCGACCGCAAGAAGATAGCTGAGGTGGTGAAGGACGCTGAGCAGTATGACTTCGACCTGCGGAGGGTGAAGAAAGGTGTACACAGAGTGAAGCAGATGGACGCTTGAACGGTGTTCAAATAACATTCAAACGATATGAAAAGAGCGATAAGCGTGAGCGAGCTGCTTGCGATGAAGAAGCAGACCTACAAGCTGAGCGACGAGTGGCGCGAGGCATTTGGCGAGCCTGAACGGAACGGTGTGTGGTTCGTGTGGGGTCGAAGCGGAAGCGGCAAGACGAGTTTCGTGCTGAAGCTGTGCAAGGAACTATGCCGATTCGGGCGAGTGGCTTATGACAGTCTGGAGGAAGGTTCGAGCCTGACGATGAAGAACGCCTTTATACGAGCTGGGATGCAGGACGTGGCACGCCGAATGGTGCTGCTGGATGCCGAGAGCATGGAGGACCTTGACAAGCGGCTGTCTAAAAGGAAAAGCCCCGACACGGTGGTGATAGACTCCTACCAGTATACGGGCATGAGCTTTGAGGACTATCGGGCTTTCAAGGCCCGGCATCCCAACAAGCTGCTCGTCATCATCAGCCAGGCCGAGGGCACACGCCCGAAGGGGCGTACAGCGTCGAGCGTGATGTTTGATGCCTCGCTGAAGATATGGGTGGAGGGATATAGAGCCATATCGAAGGGGCGATATTTCGGGGACAAGGGCTACTACACCATCTGGGCGGAGCGAGCTGAAGAATATTGGACCAATAACGACAAGAAGCAATGAGTAAGGACATGAACGACTACCGGCAGGGTGACACGATATATATCCTGCTGAAGAAGATCCAGGCGGAGAGCGTGATGAACGAATGGCTGGAGGGCAACTGGCAATGTGACCTGACGGCACACCGCAGCCAGAAGAACAAAGGTTGTGTGGTGCTGGAAACTACCGACCTGATGTTTGCGGCACGGATTATCCAGTGGCACACTTATGAGAAAGTAACATATAAACGCGAGAAACAATGAGCAGTAAGCATCGAATGATATGGCTGACGCCACCAGTTTACGGCAGCAAGGAAGAACGGATTGAGAGCCGAGGATATACTTGCGAATACTGTCATGGTCAGGGCGGTTTTTTAGGCGACCGGAACAGCCCGAACGACAGCGAATGGAAAATCTGCCCCGTGTGTGAGGGCAGCGGCAAGATGGACGCCGAAGTGACCATAAAGTGGAAACCAAGTAAAACGGAAAAGAAATGATATATATTGGGATATTGACCGTAACAACGAATGTCTATGGTTCGCGCAGGACTTTACGCTTCGGCATTGTTCTTGACAAGAAGCGGAAAGGCATAGAGGATAAAATAAAAGAGACGTACCGCAAGAAGTTTGAGGAAAAGATGCAGGAAGTCGGTCTTCCAGCATCGGCTTGCAAATTGTCTTTTAGGTTTGAAACGACACTGCTTGCAGATATAGACCTTGCATTTTTTGGAGATAAAGCAACTGTAAATCCAATAAACATCAATGAAAATGGAAATACTGACAAACATTAAAATGTGGCTTAGCGCAAAGCGCAAGGCCCATAGAGAAAGAAAGGCTGCACAGAAGGCTGCTGCCTTAGTGAGAGAGAGCGAAGCGATAGTTCAGGCTCGCGAGTTCAGCGGTGAGGTGTACGTGTGTTTCAACAACGTGCCTATACTGCCAGCCGACGGGCTGACCTGGGACGTGCCGACGACACTTGCCGTGGCGAGAGAGGCGTGGCTGAAATGGAAAGAAAAGGAGGCGGAGCATGAACCACGTCGATAACTACGGGAAGTTCTACAAGCTGCTGAAGCTTCTGCCAGGTGCGGACAAGGAGACCCTTGTGAGGCAGTTTACCAACGAGAGAACCGAGCACTTGCGCCAGATGACCGACAAGGAGTATGAGCTTATGTGCAATGAAATGGAGCGTGTGGCGGGCTACGACGAACGGCGTGCCGCTCTGCTGAAGGCGAAGCGCAAGGCGCGTAGCGGCGTGCTGCACCAGATGCAGCTGTGGGGTGTGAACACGGCAGACTGGAAAGCCGTGGACCGCTTCTGCGAGGACAAACGGATAGCGGGCAAGGCTTTCCGCTTCCTGGACAGCGAGGAACTGGCAACCCTGAACACGAAACTGCGTGCCATGAACCGCAAGAAGAAAGAAAACGAGTAATGAACCCATAAAAAGAAAAGACAATGGAAACAAAGAACGAGACAGTGGACCCCTTGAAGGGTATGACAAAGGAGCAGCGTGCCGAACTGTTAGCACGGCTGCAGACCGAGGCTAAGAACGACCGCATGGCGAAGCGCGAGAGCTACGAGGCGCTGCGTGGGCAGTTTATGCATGACGTGCTGGGCAGAGTGGAGAACTTGGAGAGTGAGGTTTCGGGCTTCAAGAAATGGCTTGACGACGAGGTGACAGCTTTCACGAAAATCATGCGCGAGTATGGCGCTGTGAAGAACGAGAGCCAGCAGAGCTACACGATCACTGACGGGGACTTCAAACTTGAGGTGAAGTTTAACAAGGTGAAGGGCTTTGACGAGCGTGCAGACCTTGCAGCCGAGCGCCTTGTGGACTATCTGAAGCGCTACATGGAGGCGAGCGAGAAGGGTGTGGAGGACCCGATGTACCAGATGGCGATGACGCTTCTTGAACGCAACAAGACGGGCGACCTGGACTACAAGAGCATCTCGAAGCTTTATGAGCTGGAGGACCGCTTTGACGAGGAGTATGCAGAAATCATGCGTCTGTTCAAGGAAGCCAATGTGGTTCAGGCCACGGCGACGAACTACTACTTTTCTAAGCGCAATCCGGAGAACGGTGTGTGGAGCCGCATAGAGCCGAGCTTCTGCAGGTTGTGATGATGTGCTGGGCCTTTTTGAGCCTTTCTGAGCCTTTGGAGGGCGCAAGATGAATAAAGCCACCTAAATATGAACGATTTAGGTGGCTTTTTGCTTGCGGTTTAAGGGAAAAAGTTTATTTTTGCAGACTATGAAAAAAGGAAGGAATAAAGAGCTGATAAAGCTGAGGGACGAGGCTCTGTACCGCCGTTACTATTACTGGACGGAGGTGCAGCGCCTACGTTTTGATGATGCCCTTAAGCTTCTTTCAGAACGTGAGTTCTTTATTTCGGAAGAGCGCATCATGAGCATCATCAGACGCAAGTGCAGGGAGGGTGGTACTGTAAACGTGAAGCCGTTGCCGAAGGTGAAGGTGCCGAGACTGACGGCGAAGCAGCTGGAACTATTCCCCACGCTGTAGCTCCCGCGCCGAGTCGTCGTGGATACGGAACGAGAACGTGTACTCATAGGCCTTGACGCCAGCTGGGAGCGAATAGAAACGCGACTTGGTGCGCACGAGCGCAGTCATAGAATTGTTCGGCCGGAAGCTCTGGAGAGCAGCATAGACACGGTTTGCCATTAGCAAACGCTCGGCGACCTTTGACTCCGTGCCCGATCCGTAGTGCGTATCGTCGTAGCAATCGACCGCGAGACGGACGGAGAAAAATACCGTGCCCCGCTGCCCACCCCCTGTAAGATTTTCCCAATCGGCTTCGAGATTGCCGATGAGGACACAAGGGAAAGTGACGGGATAAGTTTCCTCTTCGAGTCCAGCTTCGAGTTGTCCGTAGTCCTCATCGACGAGAGTGAGTTCAGGCATCCATTCAGAGATGCGCTGAATGAAAAGTGAAAAAAGTTCGTCCATAGTGATTTACGCGTTTAAGATGTTATGAATTTCGGTTGTAATTTTCTGTTGTACCTTATCCGATAGTTCACGGCTGTCGCCGATGAACTGTCGCTGCGGTATGCGGATGTTGAGTTTTGTCTTTTTGGTGAGTGCAAGCGCCTTCCATCGGCTTGCTCTCGGATTTTCGGCAGCAGCCGCCATTTTCTTTTTCTTTGTTTTGCCCGATTTGGCCCGTTTGATGCCCGCCTCCTTGTAGAACATCGCCCACGCGAAGCGTCGCATCTTGTCGGTGACGGCAGGATGCGTGGAGCCTCCCCAGTTGTGAAGCGGCGCATAGAGGAGGTCGTTGGCGATGATGACGCTGGCATCTGCCGGTGAGTATTTGATAGACGCAAAGAGATGGTTGCGGCCGGAAAGCAGCGGTCCGTATTGCGAAGCGGCACTTTTACCACCCGACTGCTGTCGTCGCGTTTCAGGCCACCGCGTGAGCCCATTGTTGAGGAAGCCCTGCAAACGGAAGTTATTCTGGAAATGGTCCTTAGCCATACGTCCGATGAGAACCGGGAGTCGGCGATGTATAAGCCTGTTCAGCTCCTTTTGATGTGTTTCGAGCTGACGGATGAATTTTTTCTCGTCCATAATGATTGATTTTGAAATATAATGTTTACCTTTGCAACAGAGGTGATAATAACGATGATGGCAGCAGGTAGCCGAGCGGTCTTCGGAGCGCATATCGTAGGTTCGATTCCTACCGTTATTATCACCTTATTTTTATGTATCTGTCTTCATCTAGATTATATTGTTGTGTTATACCTGCTGTGATGAATGCGTTTGCTATAAATTTGGTACCATTGGCTTTTAATTTGTAATTTGGTTCAACGACAAACTTTTGCACCTTGCCGTTCTGCTTTGTGGCAAAGATGATGTTAGCCTTCTCCGTGTCGAAGTACATGCTGCATAATGCTATGTTTTCAACAAAGAACTTCAACTCGTCAGGACTTACCGATTTTCCGTTATTCTTCTTGAAATCTCGCAAGGCATGAAGTATTCTTTGGTCAGAAAGGAAAATGTCCCTTGACACCAACTCAACCCCCTGCTGCTTGATTTTTGCGACTTCACGATCACTGAACGAATAGAAGCTACAAGCCGTTTTTCTGGCTATCATATCCTTTGCGACATTATCGACAAGCGACTTTGCCGTGGCGACTCCAGGCTGCTGTATGGCACGATTTATCTTGCTACAGTTGTAGCAATGTTTCTCCTCATTCCGAAAGACCTTCATCAATCTATTTTTCATGCCCTTGTTGAAAGGACACGAGCTGCAGGATTTGGGGAAGTACGGATGCGACTGTGAGAACGTGGCCTTGTCGGTGCCAGGATTGGAATCGAGTCCGGGCTGCGGGTTGCTTGCCTTGTCGGAAGAAGGCGCAGCAGTGCATGGTTCGTCGGTGGATGTAAGCGAGCACTTGCAGTTCCATCGGTCGCCCGGCCGGTGTTCGTTCAAGAACGGGTCGTTGATGGGTCGGACCGTGTTCCAAAAGAGCTGATGGTCGGCGCCCGGATTGGGCGATGTGGATGGCATCCATTTGAGATTGGGCAGTACGTCTGCCTCCCGTAGGAACTGCTGCCAGTCGGCAGCCTGGTGTGCCCGAATAACCGCCGTGTCGTATTCGGTGCGCAGCCATGCCCCACACTGATGCGAGGCGATGGGCAGAACATCGTTTGCCCACTGATTGAACGGCTTTAAATCGCCGTTTGAATCGGTGAGAAGTCTTGCCATATCAGATTGCATACGGTGGACCTTGAAGGCAGAGAAGACCTCGTTGGAATGGCGTAGCGCCTGTCGGAAGTCGTCATCCAGGTCGGGCACATCGGCTGCAGCCATGCCCTGGGCTGTAGCCTGATTGAAACTGCGTAGGATGGCACGGAACAGTTCGGGCGAAAGGTCGGTGGGAGACTGCGCCTTGCCCCGACGGTAGATGTCGTGGAGAATCTGCGCGATGAAGTCGTCGGAGAACTCCATGGACGCAGCCACATCATCGGCCTTGGCCTGGTAGAGATAGTTGACTACCACTCTAAATCCGCCCCGCCCGGTTGCGGGGCTTTTGCGAAAAAAGAGCGCAGCCAGTTTTTGAAAGACTTTTTTTGTTTGGGCGACGGTTCGGAGTTCTTTTTGTCGTCGCTGTTTTCGGGTTCGTCATCATCATCGGCAGGCAACTGCTGATTGGCAATGGAGGCAAGCGCCTCCTTTTTTTGTTGCTGTTCGGCTTTCAGTTTGTCGTAATCGGCAGGTTTTTCGACACCGAACTCCTCATAGAGATAGTCGTCGGAGACAGGCAGCTGAAAGTTGGTGCGCAGCTGCGTGAGTATGTTCATCTTTGTGGAAGGGTCGACATCCTTCTGTTCAGGAAAGCAGAAGACCCCTCCTGCCGTATTGATGCCCATACGTAGAAAAATGTCGCTCATATCGTAGTTGAGAACATCGAGGATGTATCGTCGGTCGGCTTGCGCTACTTTGTCCTCGACCTTTTTGTGTACCGTGCCGAGCGCCTGCGTTCCGTTTTCTGAGGACTCGGTGGTGAGCGTGTTTCCGAGTATGAGCTTTGAAATCTCGTTGTTGCAGCGCTCGCAGAATCTCTCGTAGACATCTGCCGACCCCGTCTTGTTGCCCGCCTCAACGAGGTTTAGCGTGGTGTCCTTGCCATGCACGAAAACTGCGAGCGAGCCGGCATTGTATGCATCGTCGATGGCTCGCTGTCGTGAGTCTTCGTCATCGGTCTCGTAAGTGTACTCCTGAATGGGCATGCCAAAGACCTCGGAGAACTGTGACCAGTCGCCCGTGGTGTTGCGCTTGTATATGACCCATGGTGCAGCCTTGGCGAGGAGTCCGAGGTCAGAAGGCGATCCGATGAAAAGCAGGTCGGGGTATTCGTCCCATGAGGTGCCGGTGATGTCGGTCTGGTGTCGCAGTATGAGTCGGCGCACAGGGTCGGCGTGCTTTCTTGGGATGAGGTCGTAATCGACCCACTCCCCCTGGCGATAGAACTGGCAGAGGGAAAAGCCCCACATCTTTGCATCTATAATGTCGGTGACGAGTCGTGAGAACCATGGTGACTTAATCTGCTCGTTGACCGCCTCGTCGGGCTTGCCGTCTCTCCAGAACTCGATGTCGGCACAGAGTACTGCATTGCGTCGCTTCTCGATGACGCACGAGAGGTGTGTGTCCATGAGTATGTCAGAGTAAAGGTCGTAGAGTTTGTATCGTCGCGAGAAATCGACATCCTCAGCCGCCCGGACAGCCGAAGTGAAGTCTGCGATGTCGATTCCGAAGCGCTTTGGCTGCGTGAGCACAATGACATTGGGGTGCTGCTGTCCCTGCTGGGGAATGTTTCCGCCAATGGTGATTTTGCCCTTTGGGACTTTGCTATACTTTCGTTTTGTCATAATCAAAATTTTTAATTGTCAGTTACCAGTGATTGACCCGTTTGGGGTTGCTTTTCAAGCGGAATGGCGCATGTGCTGCACGCACCTCCTCGGGCAGGAGCGGTGCCCCCTCGATGGAGATGTCCTCTGCAGCGACCGCCTTCATCCACTCGACTGCCCGGTCGTAGCGGTCCTTGCGCAGCTGCGAAAGCTTCTGCGGGTTGTGAATACAGAAGATGTGGTATACGGCGATGTCTATGACCATCATGAGTACGAGCTGGAGTCGGTCGGACCCAGTGGCCGCGAAAATACGGTCGCAGTCGTATCGTTTGGAGAGATAGCACCTCATTTCGGCGATGGCCCGATCCTCACAAATCTCGATGACCGATTCGTCGGCTCTGGTGAGCGCATCGAGAATCTCGCGGTGGATGGAGGCATCGTAGTCGGAAAGTTGTACGAATTGGCTCATATATACATTGTTTTGAATTTATAATCTTCGTTTGTTGCGTGTGCGTATGTCGGCACGCGAGCGTGTGACGGGCGGTTCTGCCCTGTGCTGAATCTCGTCGATGATGCGATTGCCGCCCTCTACGGCATCAGGACCGTCGGCCGGATAGCGTAGGGAGAGAGTGAAGAGCGTGAACTGGTCGAGGAGTTCCTTCATGTGTGGATTGTCGCGTTCCGCCTCGTTGAGTATGAGATTACCGGCACGGTTCATGGGCTCCAGATTGGCCTCGATGCGTGTTGCCTTGTCGGTTTTCTTCTCCTCGTCGCCCCTGATGTAGAGCTGTACGCCCTGCTCGCGTCGCACCTTGGCGACGAGCGGCTTAAATACCTGCTGAAAGAACGGGTCCTGAAGTTTGTTGTTCTCCATGTAGCAATAGACTGGAGCACGACCTCCGACAAATGCGAGCAGCTGCACATACCAGTCGATGAACTCGGCATTGAGCGCCTGAGCCAAAAACGTCTTTATGACGTACAGCTTGCCGGAGAGCTTGCCGAGGAGTGAGACCGTCTTGAACGACTTGCCTTTTTTGCCCTTGCCTTCGCCCGGAGCGGGGTCGCCGTAAGCCACGAGGAACTTGAACTTGGAGAGCGGCGGCACCTTTCCGAAAGCCATCTCGGAGAATATCTCGCCCTCTGAGATGGGGTTGTTGAAGTACTCGCCCTGTGCTGACTTCTTGGAAATCTTGGCGAGAACACGGTCGATGTGCTCCTCTGAGTTTTTCTCGGGCCATGTGGAGTGTCCGTCCTTGTCGCGGATATTAACGATGTCCCAATGGTCGGCCATTGCTCCTGCGCGTACGACACAGCAGTCTTTGGCGATGATGTTGCCGCAGAAGAGCACCAGTGTAGGCTCAGAGACAGAGCGCGTTGGGTAAAGCGCCTTCTCCCACCAGTCCCATCGTTTCTGTATGATGTCGGGATTGAGCGTGTCCTGGTCTGTGTCGAAGTCATCGACAACCAATACATCCGGGCGTACGGCATCCTTTCGGGAGCCACGTGGCGACTGTCCTGCACCGAGTGCCCGGAATGCCACGCCCTGCTTGGTGATGAACTCGTCCTCCGTCCATGAGCCGAGCGACTGCTGCTTTCCGTAGTAGGCGATGATGCGCCCGTTGGCCTCGAGGTTGGCCCGGAACGGGTCGAGCAGGCGGACGGCATTGTCGAATGAATTGGATGTGAGTATGACATTTCGTTTAAGCCCTGTGAGTGTGAGGTACATGATGCAGAACATGGCACAAGTGGACTTGGCGAGCTCTCGGCTCCATGAGATTACCTCGAACCACTCGGGATTGGAGAGAATGCGTCGTATGGCCCTTTTCTGAAAAGGTGCGAACTCATACTGTGCGAAGTTCGGGAAAAAGAATTTTATCCATTCGAGCGGGCGTGCTTCAAGCCATGCACGGTGCTTCTGTATTTCGGCCTGTGACATGGAGCGATCGACGGGCGTTGCGCGCGCGATGTTGTCCTTGAACTTTTCCCAGTTTTGTAGTGCTATACGGTCAGTCTGTTTCATACGCTGTTAGAGTTTGTCCTTGATGTAAGCGTCGAAAAGCGAGGTTAGCTCCTTTGCCTTGTCGAGGTCGGATGGTCGCATCCACTCGATGACATCAGTGAGCACAGCGATGCGGTCGGCGATACCCACCTCTTGCTCCATGTTTCGTATTGCGGATGTGAGCTTCACGATAGTGTCAGCCTGCTTAGCATCAGGGTATCGTTGTCCCTCTGGTTTGAGCTGTATTGCGTTGTTGACTTCGGCTACCTGACGATAGAGGCTTTGTACCTGCTCACGTCGTGTGAGTGTGAGTCCGACCTTCTGTTCCTCCCATTTGCCGCCGCGGCACCAGTTTGAGACTGTGACGCGTGACACTCCCACACGGTCGGCAATCTCCTGCTGTGTGAGGTTTTCTCGGAGATAAAGCGTGCGAGCCCACTCCTTTTTCTGTGTATTGGTTAAATCTGCCATTGAAAAATCTGTTTATAATGTGAATAAATGCAGTGCAAAATTACCGTGAAAAGGAGTGAATCCGAGCGAGTGAAAAGCATGATGACAAGTTGCGGCGTTATGATGCCGGCATAACGTTTCATGATAAAACAGGGGGTATGGAATGAGGTTGGAAAGCCATTAACTTTGCAACCGCAACATGGGCAAACTGCCCGACAAAGAAGGAGACAATGAGCAAATATTTCAATATCAAGAAAGCGGCGAGCGTGAGCACCATCTACATGTATGGCGACATCGGCTACGAGGTGGCGAGCGGGCAGATAGCCGCCGAGCTGGCAGCCTGCGCCGAGGAGAGTGAGCGTATAGACATCCGCATCAACTCGAACGGCGGCGACGTGTTCAGCGGTATAGCCATCTACAACGCCATCCGCCAGAGCAATGCAGACATACGTCTTTATGTGGACGGTGTGGCGGCGAGCATGGCGAGCGTGATAGCGCTGTGCGGCAAGCCAGTGGAGATGAGCCGGTATGCGCGTCTGATGCTTCACAGCGTGAGCGGTGGCTGCTACGGCAACAAGCAAGAGATGGCGAAGTGCATCGCGGAGATAGAGAGCCTGGAGGACAGTCTGGGCGAGATGTACGCCCAACGCATGGGCATGAGCAAAGAAGAAGTGAAAGCCCAATACTTTGACGGGACAGACCACTGGCTGACGGCGCAGGAGGCCCTGCAGATGGGTCTGATAGACGGCATTTATGATGCGGACCCCGTGGCTGAGGACAGCACTCCAGAGGAGATATACACGACATTCAACAACCGGCTCAGGAACGAGCCACAAAAAGCGAACGATATGACATTAGAAGAACTGAAGAAACAGGCGCAGTTTAAGGACTGCAAGAGTGATGAAGAAGTGGTGGCGAGGGCTCAGCACTATGCGACCCTTGCCGGCAAGGCACAGACCTTGGAGGACGAGAACAAAGCGCTGAAGACGAAGCTGAAGGGCTTTGAGGACAAAGCCGAGGCAGACGCAGAGGCTGAGCGCAAGAAACTGTTGGACGCAGCTGAGCAGGACGGCCGCATCAACGCTGAAAGCCGCCCGACCTTCGAGAACATTCTGAAGGGAAACATGGCCGAGGGCAAGAAGGTGCTTTCCGCGCTGACCCCGAAGCGCAAGGTGATGAACGACCTGCATGTGCAGCCCGGCGTGAGCGACGGACCATGGGAGCAGCGCCAGAAGCAGATCAGGGAAGCGCGCATGAAGCGCCAGTTCCAGTAAAGGACGAGAGAGACAGAAAAACCATAAAAAGGAAAACAAATGGCAATAGTAGTAAAGAACACGAACTACAACGGCGAGGTGCTGGAGCGCATCCTGACCGTTGCGACCACTGGCAACGAGCTTGTGGACAAGGGACTCATCATGGTGATTCCCGGTGTGGAAAAGAAAATCAGCGTGCCACGCCTAAAGGCGGGCAAGATGCTGCAGAAGCGCAAGGAAGACCCTCAGAAGAGCGATGCCCAGGGCGACTTCAATTACAGCGAGCAGACCTTGGAGCCCCACGACTTCATGGCGTTCACGGTGTTTAACCCGCGAGCTTTTGAGCAGATATGGAGGAAGTGGCAGCCTAAGGGCAACCTGGTGTTTGCGGAACTTCCTCCCGAGGCCCAGAACGCTCTTCTGGAGGCGCTGTCGAAGCAGGTGCAGTTTGAGCTTGGCAACCTGTTTGTGAACGGCGAGTATGTGAGCGGCGGCACCGACGACCAGCTGATGGACGGCATATTGACGCAAGCAGCCAAGGCAAGCGACGTAATTGTGGTGAACCCTGAGGGCCCCACCTCGATGATAGACCGCTTGTATGCTGTGCGCAACGCCATCCCCAAGGCGATGCGCGAGAACCCGAACCTGCGCATTCTGATGAGCGTTGACGACTTTGACCAGTACGACAAGGAACTGACAGAGCGCGAGCACAAGAACTCTAACGAGAGCGAGGTGAACAGCAAGCGCTTCAAGGGCATCGCCATCGAGACTGTGGCCGCCTGGCCTGACTCGCTCATCATGGCGACGCTGTGCTCGCCCGATGCGGACGGCAACTTCTTCGCTGCGGTGAACCTTCAGGACGACGAGAACGTGATCCAGATAGACAAGCTGAGCAACCCATCGGAGCTGTACTTCTTCAAGCTGCTGATAAAGGCCGACACGAACGTTGGCTTCGGCGAGGAGATTGTGGTGATGGACTGGAGAAAGACCAAGAAGTTCAATTACGTGCCCGAGGGATAGAAACTGGGAACGGCGGAGTGCGTGGAACCGCCTCCGCCCAGGTAACAAATACAACTAAAATAAAAAAAGATTATGGCAGAGAAAAAGACAGTGAGTGTGAAGGTCGTGGCAAAGTTTCGCGACAAGGAAGACCTGAGCGTGGTGCACGAGGCAGGTGAGGTGCTTGAATTTGAGCTGGATCGTGCCCATGACGTTGTGGAACGCGGTCTGGCAGAGTATGCTGACCCCATCGGCTAGGCTATGGCAAGGATGAAATATCTGGTGCTGCACTGCACAGCCACGCCAGAAGGCCGTGAGGTAAGCTCTAAAGAGATACGCCACTGGCACACTGACCCGGTAAAGAAGGGCGGCAGGGGCTGGAAGCAGGTGGGGTACACCGATTTGTTCCATCTGGACGGAACAGTGGAGCGCCTGGTGAAGAACAACGAGGATGCCGAGGTGGACCCCTGGGAGGTGACAAACGGTGCTGCGGGCTATAACTCGGTGAGCCGCCATGTGGTGTATGCCGGCGGTCTGGCAAAGGACGGCAAGACGGCCAAGGACACGCGCACGGCGGCACAGCTGAAGGCTATGACTGACTACGTGAGGAACTTTCATGAAAGGTTCCCACAGATCAAGATTGTGGGTCACCGTGACCTGCCAGGCGTGACTAAAGCCTGCCCGAGTTTTGACGTGAAGGCATGGTTGGAGAGCATCGGCATCAGGCAGTAAGGAGAGTGTGAAAACAGAGTAAATAACGAATAAAGAGAAAACAAGGATGGCGGACACAGTAATCATGCAAATCCTGCAGTGGGCTATACCCTCGGGCGGCATAGGTGCCGCCATCGCTTGGGTTGCGAACCGCAAGGTGAAGGAGGCCGAGACGGCGAAGAGCGTGCATGACACCTACAAGGTGATGTACGAAGACGTATCGACTCTGCTTGTGGAAACTCAGAAGAAGTATGAAGAGACGACAAAAATCACTGAGAAGCTGGTGGCAGAAAACAACCTCACGCGCCGTGCTGTCAACCGTCTGTCGCGTGCCATTGAGGCTATTCAGCTATGCCCTCACAGGGCTGCTTGTCCTGTCAGCAGCGAGCTGCAGCTCGACGAGACAGACGGTGAGGTCGGAAAACAAAGTGTCGGCAAGCGCAGTGCGAAAGGACAGCGCAAGCGCCGCGACGAGCGTGATGAAGGCGTGGTGGACGGCACCGGTGAAGGCGGACACGGCATTGCTGGAGATAGCGCTTGACTCCGGTCTGTGGCGACTGCCTGAAGGAGCGAGCTATGCTGCGAGCTCTGGCCGTGCGCACGTGAAGGCGAGTGTGAAGCAGAACGCGGGCGGCAAGCCTCCTACCCTGGTGATAGAGAGCGGCTGCGACAGTTTGGCGCGTCTGTGTGCGTATTATGAGGCGGAGAACGAGCGCCTGAGCGTGAAGAACGCTCATCTTCAGGACAGTGCTCAAACGGCGGTTGAAGAACGTTCGAAAGAGCGAGGGTTGTGGTGGGTGGACTGGTGTGTATTTATTGCAGGCGGAATAGTCTGCACGGTAATAACAATTTTAACAATGAAGATTTATGGCAAAAAGTGTTTTAGACGGAACTGACCTTATCCTTTCCATGGGTACCAATGCCCTCGGCTTTTCCACCGGTTGTAAGGTGTCCACATCAGCGGAGACCGGTGAACGTGTGACTAAAGAGGCATCTGGTGGCAAGTGGAAGGAGTCTTACATCAAGAGTTTCTCCGAGCAGATTACCGCCGATGGTGTTGTGCTTACTGACGGCACGGATGAGGTGCCATCGTATGACCAGTTGAAGGACGCAATGCTTAAGGGTGAGCCTGTGGAGGCAGCGTACAATCTGCGTGAAGGAGACAAGCGCACTGGTAAAGCCACTGGCGGATATAAAGGCAAGTATCTGATTACCTCTCTTGACCTTGATGCACAGGCTGGTGACGATGCCAAGTATTCAATTACGCTTCAGAACAGTGGCAAGGTGGAAAAAGTTGGTACGGGTATCACGGACACCACTCAGCAGACTGAATAATAACAACATCGCGTATGAAAAAGACAAAAATAAAGGTTGGCGACAAGGAGTTCCCTTGCCGTGTTACCATGGGCGCAATGGTGCGCTTCAAGAATGAGAGCGGTAAGGACGTGAGCAAGCTGGAGAAAACCAATATCTCCGAGCTGGTACTGTTTGTTTACTGCTGCGTGAAAAGTGCGTGCAATGCAGACAAGGTGGAGTTTGACTACGACTTCCAGAGTTTTGCTGACCTTATGGAGCCCGACGCAGCGAACGCCTTCTACGAGGATATGGGCGGTGAAGAAAAAAAAACGACCAACCAGGCGGAAAAGAAGTAAGCGTCGAGGAACTGTTGGGTATGGCATTGGGGTGCATCGGGATGAGCAGAGAAGACTTTGAACGATGTACCCCTTTTGAGTTTTACAAGGCATGGGAGCGATGGGCGGAAGCCAAGCGTGATGCGGAGCGCAACGAGTGGGAACGCACAAGGGTGCTGGCGCTCTTTGCCATCCAGCCCTATGCAAAAAGCAATCTCCAAGCGCATGACGTTCTGCCGTTCCCTTGGGATGAAAAGCAGGAAGAAAAGCGTGAGGAAGTGAGCAAGGACGAGTTCAACGCACGCTTTGAGGCAGCCAAGAAACGTTACGGACTGAAATAAGAAAAGACAATGGCAAAAGCAGTAGAATTTAGAATAAACATCAAGAGCGAGGACGGCGGTGTTCTGAAACGTCTGACAGTGGAAGCCGACGGTCTTGACGACATACTCTCCGAGGTGGGGAATACCGCTGTGGCCACTGGCAACAGACTGCGCGAGATGGCAGACAAGAGCCTCGTGTTCGATACAGCTGTCCGCTCGATCCGCGACCTCAGCGACATGGTGAGCGGACTTGCCGAGCCTTTCGACAGTTTTGAGACCGCCATGCGCAGTGCCAACACCATGGCAGGAAAGAGTGGGGACGAGTTTGAAGCACTGACTGGTCAGATAACGGAACTGAGCAAGAACATACCGCTTGCGCGTGAGGAACTTGCCAACGGCTTATACCAGGTTATATCCAATGGCGTGCCCGAGGATAACTGGATAGAGTTTCTCAACAAATCAAGCCGTAGTGCGGTTGGTGGTATTGCGGACTTGGGAGAGACGGTGACCGTTACTTCCACGCTCATCAAGAACTATGGTCTGGAATGGGATCAAGCAGGAAACATCCAAGATAAGATACAGATGACGGCCAAGAATGGTGTGACCAGCTTTGAGCAGTTGGCGCAGGCATTGCCCCGTGTGAGTGGTAGTGCATCTCAGCTTGGTGTCTCCATGGACGAACTGATGGCAGTGTTCGCCACTACAACGGGGGTGACTGGTGACACGGCGGAAGTATCCACTCAGTTGGCTGCCGTGCTCAACTCACTCATCAAGCCATCTGCGGAAGCTACGAAAGCGGCCAACGAGATGGGCATCGGTTTTAATGCAGCCAGTATTCAGGCTGCTGGTGGTTTAGAGAACTTCCTGCTCGGTTTGGATGCAAGCATACAGGAGTATTCGGCAAAGACAGGACAGTTGAGTCAAACCATTTACGGACAGTTGTTCGGCAGTGCAGACGCAATGCGACTACTCGGTTCGCTGACTGGCGAACAAAAGGAAAAGTTTTCGCAGAACATTGGAGCGATGGCAAACTCCGCAGGAGAGATAGACGCAGCCTTCGACAATATGGCATCGACTGGAGAGAGCCTACGTCAGACGCTCGCTAACCAGATGCACGCCATGATGGATTGGGCAGGCTCAATAGCCAGTACTTCCGCACCTTATGTGGAATGGATAGCTAATAGCGGCATCGCCCTCATGAGTATGGTGCAGCTCAGCGGTGGCATCAAGACTGTGGTGGCAGGACTGAAAGCTGTGAAGGTGGCTACGCTTGCGCAAGCAGCTGCAGCAAAGGTGGTGGCTGTCGCATCCAACATTTGGAAGGTGGCACAGATAGCCCTGAACTTTGTGCTCAGTGCCAACCCCATCGGTATTGTCGTGATGGCTATAGCGGCACTTGTGGGTGCATTGATAGCGGCGTACAATAACTGTGAGACCTTTCGCAATATCTGTGATGCTGTATGGGCAGCGGTGAAGAAAATTGCATCAGCCGTATGGGACTTTCTTGTCAGGGCATTCGAAAAAGCGAGTGCCGTGATAAAGAAGGCATGGGAATGGGTGAAGAAGTTCTTCGGCATAAAGGACGAGACCACAGCAAGGCAGACGGCAGATTTGGAGAAAAACACAAAGGCCACGCAAGCGAACACCAAGGCAAAGACTGCGAACGCCCAGACCGCCTTGAAGAACAATAAGAAACAGAACGCCCCCTCGACAGACAGCGGAAACGGCAGTGGAAGATCGGGGAACCAGGACAAATACAGCGGAAAGAAACTTATCGCCAATGCCACGAGTTACAAGGAACTTGGCAACAACATCCAGTACTACCAGAACAAACTGGAAACTGCCAACGGAACGGACACCAAGACCATTGCGCTTTATGCAAAGAAAATCGCAGCCTTGCAAAAGCAGCAGGATGCGATAACGCAGTTGCAGGATGCGGCAAGCCGTCCCACCGAACTGAAAACCCTGAAGGACATCGATGCAGAAATCACTTATCAACAGGGATTGAGGGAGAAAGCCTCTGCCGATGAACTTGCAGTAATCGATGCTGAAATACAGCGTTTGAATGACCTTAAAACGGCGTTTGAACGCAGTTCGCATGTTGATGTAGGTTTAGACAAGATACAGACATACCGCCAGCTTGAAAAAGAGCTGCAGTATTATACAGACTTGTTGAAAACCGCTACAGAGACAGAGCGCATCGAGATACAGAAGCAGATAAATGCCCTTAACGACCTGAAGAAGAAATGGGACGATACTCTTGATGAACTGAAGAAGCCGGAGGACATCTCCCGACTGAACACCATCCGTTCGCTGGATGATGCCATCAGCTACTACCAGACCAAGCAGAAGAACGCCAGCGCATCGGAGATTGACGACATACAGCGCACGGTGTTGGAACTGGAGAAGAAACGCGATGCCATGAAGCAACTCACGCGCATTCCCGAAATGGAGGAAGAAGTGGCGAAGCTCGACAGTATGGAGGGCAAGACGCTGACCCTCGAACTGAAAACCATTGGGCTCGATGGTGTAAAGAAACGCATCAAGGAACTCCAGGATATGTTGGCTGACACGAAAAGTCCTATGGACGAGTCGCAGCGAGCCTCCATACAGAAGCTCATCGGCAGTTATGAGGATTACGAGAAGCGCATCCGCAAAAGCAATGTCACGTTAGGTAAGTCGTGGAGCACGGTCAAGGGTGTGGGCAATGGTGTCACCTCGCTCACCGATGCGCTGCAAGGCAACCGTGACGCATGGTCCACGATTACTGGCGTTGTCGATGCTGCCATTCAGATATATGAGGGCATCAACGGCATCATCTCAATTATTCAGACCTTGACCGCCGTAACAGGTGTCTCCAACACTGTGACCGCTGCAAGTGGAGTGGCAGCGACCACTGCTGCTACGGCAAAAGTAGCGGCAGCCCCTGAAGAGGTGGCGGCATCGGTAGCTACGATGGCGGCAGTAAAGGCTGAGGCAATGGCGTACCGCGAACTTGCAGCTTCAGAGTTTATGGCTGCACACGCTTACATTCCGTTTGCTGGTGCTGGCATCGCAGCTGGATTTATAGCCATGATGCAAGGGCTTGTTGCTTCGGTTGCCGTGACACCATTCGCCAACGGCGGTATTGTGTATGGCCCGACCTTGGCGCTGATGGGCGAGTATGCTGGAGCGAAAAGCAACCCAGAGGTGATAGCACCGCTGAACAAATTGAAGTCGCTTATCGGTAATAATGGCGGCGGAGGTGGCGGTGTGTACGAGCTGAAGGTTAAAGGCAGAGACCTTGTGGCGGTGCTTGCCAACGAGACGAGAATAAACAGAAAAGGAACGAACATCAAAATATAAGAAGTATGTATCTGCACGGACATTTTTACAACCAAAAGGAAGAGCGCATCGAAGTGCATGTACTGACTGGCGGTGACCGCACAAAGGAAATCGTCATTGGAGAGAAGAATGGGGAACTGTCGTTTACTGATGATCCAGTGGACCTGACGAGTCAAGTGAACGATACGTTTGACCACTTGCTCTGCCAGCAGGCTACTGTACGCCTTCTGGCGCGGAACTTCGTGCCGGACTTCTTTTGTGCCTCATGCCGTGACGCTGTGGTGAATATCTACCGTGAGGGGAAATGTCTCTTTGCCGGATTTATCGAACCGCAGAGCTATTCGCAGGGCTACAACGAGGAGTTCGACGAGATAGAGTTGAGCTGCATCGATGCGCTCACGGCATTGCAGTATGCTAAATATCGTGATGTCGGCTCGCTCGGTGTACTATATAATGTAGTAAAGGCGGAGGCGGAACAACGCACATTCTTGGCGATGCTGAAAGAGATTTTGGGCGGAGTGACGGCTGAGCTTGACATCGTGGGTGGTAATGCCATGCGCTACCTATACGATGGAAGTAAGGCTGTGGATGATTTGGCAGGTAACCGCTATGCGATATTCGGGCAGCTGACGGTGAGCGAGTTGCTTTTTCTTGGTGATGAGGAGGATGACGTATGGCAGCAGGATGAGGTGTTGGAGGAGATACTGAAGTACCTGAACCTCCACATCGTGCAGGATGGGTTCACGTTTTATCTGTTCTCCTGGGAGAGCGTGAAGGGCGACGAACGCATATACTGGCGAGATTTGCTGACTGGCGCAAGCGTGACGACGGCCCGGCAGACAACGGACATCGTGACAGGTTTGGTGACAGACACGGATACGAAGATAAGCGTAGGCGAGGTGTACAACAAAATTATGCTGACTGCCAAGGTGGAGAGTATGGAGAGTGTGATTGAAAGTCCGCTGGACAACGATCTTCTGAAAAGTCCATACAGCAACAAGCAAAAGTATATGACGGAATACAGCAGTGATGGTGAGGGTTCGAGAGCGTTAAATGCCTTTGACGCTATGACTCACGGACAGGAGACCTCCTATAGTGGTGGCTGCGTGACGGATTGGTATGTGCAGATGATGAACAACAGTCAGTGGCTGTTCCCAAAGAGCGGGGGCGCTAACCTGATGGAGGAATACTGCAGTGAGGGGCGAAACCAACATATACTGCCGAACTGGTTGGCGAAGAACCAGGGTGCTGCCATCATTGCACTTGGTAAGGTGGAAAAGAAAACGGACGGAAAGGACAACTCTCCGACATCGAAAGTGGAAATGACGAACTACCTGGTGGTGAGTGTGAACGGCAACTGTGACGACAAGGAGGCAACCACCTATCCTAATACCAACTCGCTAAAGGCAGGCATACCGAGGGCCGTGTATAACGGCAGCATGACTGGTGGTGTCTTTTCGCCTACAGACGAGGGAACGACGAACTACATCGTGCTGAGCGGAAAACTGGTGCTGAACCCTGTGATGGCATTGACGGACACCTATAAAGCAATATACAACTATGATGGTGGAAAATGGGGAAATCTATTTACCGGAATTGGTAAATGGTCAGGTGTTACGGTGCCGAGCCGAAACAACGGTGACGGTCGATACTACACGCAGCAGTGGTGGAAGGCAGCATTGCCTAATGAGACAGTGGCATGGGATATGGAAACGGCGCACGGCTTTGTTCCGTTCACGGATACCGGCCCTCAGTTGTATGAGTTCAAGTATAGTGCCATTGGAGACGGCAGCGACCATATATCAAAGGTGGGTGTTCTGGCTTGTATGCTGATAATAGGGGATAAGTGTGTGGTGGAAAAAGGCACAGAAGGACAGGTGACAGACTTCGAGTGGCGGAAGTACAAGACGCTGGAGGAGTGTTCCACTGAGGACGAATACTACCAGCAGTGTTTCACGATAGGTTTTGACCCGAAAATTGGAGACAAGATAGTTGGTACCAAGTTCGATTTGCAAAACAACGTGAACTATGAACTCGGCATCGATGCGGAGGGCATAGCGATACCAATCAAAAAGGCAGATAAGGTGAGCGGTAGGGTTAAGTTTATGATCCTGGGACCGGTGAACGCCTTGTGGGACGTGGTGACGAGACGTCACAAGACGTGGTTCAGACACACGAAATGGAACAGTACGACGATACCGCTGCTGGCGCATGTGAGTAGTATCATGGTGGAGCAGTTTGAAGTGAAGATATACAGCGACAACGGACTGGTGAACAACACTGGTGACAACGACCTCGTTTATATGAGCGACACGAAAGAGAGTTTTGTTAACGTGAAGGACGACATCGAAATGAAAATAAACTCAGCACTTACAGCTGCGGAGTGCCAGACGTTGGACGTGACGGACAGCGTGAAGATGAGCACCCCATTGAACACACTTACTGGCGAGGGACTACTGGCGGTATATGACTATTCGAGGAGTGTGAGCGCTAAGCCTGAGCAGTTGTATGTGGACTACTATTACAAAGAGTGGCATGCACCAAGGGTTGTTATGACGCAGAAGTTGACGGATACAGATGGTGGCATCGTGAGTTTGTTCGCTCACTATCGCCATCCCATGATGGATAAAACCTTCTTCGTGCAGGGCATCAGTCGCAACCTTGAGGAAGGATATGCTGAAATGACACTTAAGGAGATTGAGCAATGATAGACATCAAGGTAATAAAGAAACCAAAGAACGAGGGCAGTACGTCGGCACTGAGAACGAGCGGCACCGCTTACGGTGGCATGGCAGTGAAGGAGGCTGCGCATGCGGCCAAGGCTGACATCGCAGAACTGGCGAAGGAGGCTATCCATGCCAAGGACAGCAACCATGCGATAGAAGCTGATCACTCAAAGGAGGCAGACCATGCTGTGAACGCAGATGAGTCGAAACATGCACTGGAGGCGGACCACGCCAAGGAAGCAGACAATGCAGACAAGTGGGATTACCATGAGTTTGATGATTATCTGAATCAGCCAGTGAGAAAGACTGATGGTGTGACCTTTGACTCCGTGACCTCGGACAGCATAAGAAGCGCTGGGCAGTTTGTGGACGGACTGCTGGGCGCAGGGTTTCAACTGTGGAAAGGTGAGGATGGGCGCACCTACCTGACGGTGGATAAACTGACGGTGAGGCAGACGATGGCCGTGTTGGAGCTGCTCATCGAGAAGGTGAGGAGCGTGGGCGGTCAGATATGCGTGAGCGCGGCCAACGGACGCATCAAGACCGTGGAGGAATCGGGCGAGCACTATCTTATCACCTTCGAGCAGGAGAATATGTTTGTACAGCACGACCTGGTGCGCTGCCAGACGTTCACGGGCAAGGATATGCGGAGCTACTGGGTGGAAGTGACCGATGTTACGGAGACTGGCATCGTGGTGGTGAAGGAGGAGTTTGAGGGCGTGGAACCGAAGGAGGGCGATGAGTGTGTGCTGATGGGCAACACGGCGAACTCCGACCGCCAGAATATGGTGCTCATATCGGCCACCGAGGACGGTCAGCCGAGAGTTGATGTGATGGACGGTGTGAGTGGCAAGACCTTTGACAACGCTTTGCGTGCAAGGCTCGGTAATCTGGACGGCATTAAGGACGACAAGTTTCCGGCAGACCGCCAACCACGGGGTAACGGACTGTATGCAGACAATGCCTATATGAAGGGAACCTTCGTGCTGGAGACAGGCGAGGACGTGAAGACTCGGTTTGAGATAACGGAGGGCAAAGTGCAGAGCGCGATTGACAGCGTGAGGAACGATTTCCTAAGCGAGAAGGGCTATCTGAACAACCCAACGTTTGCATCGGGACTGGAGAAGTGGAACTCGGAGAATGAGACGGTGTTCTTCCTCGTCGGCAACAGGTGGATATGGGCCAACGGCGCAGCACTATCGAAGAAGGGTGACGGTGCGAGCGTGGTGACAGACATGGGACGCAAGGTGGTGCGGATACGCAACAAGTATATCCGACAGAAGCATGAGAATCTGCGCTTTGTGCCGACCTTTCCGACAAACGGCGAGGGGAAGAAGGAAGCCTTGCCAGTGTATCTGAGTTTCTTTTATCGCTGCGCAAAGAGCGGCACGCTGAAGATAGGTTTTGAGAATGTTGACAAGACGGGATTTGCGGACTTCAACAGTATGGAGGTAAGCGAGGAAATCGCTGCTACCGGCGGCTATGTGCAATACACCTGCAGCGGACTGTGGAACGGCACGGGCGACTTCAAGCTGGCGTTTGACGGTGACATCTATCTGTATATGCTTGTGCTGAGCACGGACAAGATAGAGGCGCTGACTTACAAGTACAAAACATTGTTCGAGCAATCTGAGCGACTGGTGAAAATATCGGCAGCCGTGTATGACAAGGACGAGCGAGCACTGCAAGAGACGGGGCTGATGATTCAACCTGAAGGTACGGGAATCTATATTAAGGATGCAAACGGCAAACTGGCTCTGATAGGAGTGGGCGTAGAGGAAACGGATGCAGAGGGCAATAAGAAAACCGTCATCAAACTGACGGCTGACAATATCAAGCTGGAGGGTCTGGTGACGGCCAACGGCTACTTCAAGGTGAAGGAAGACGGCAGCATCGAGGCTGTGAATGGAACATTCCGAGGCCACGTGTACGCTGAGGGTGGAGCCATAGGTGGTTTCAGCATAGGAAACGGGCACATAGGTGGTGCAGATGTAATTTATAACGAAGATGGCACAATAGAGGTGAAGGATACCGAAAACGGTCTGTTCTTGTATGATGACATGATAGGGTTCAACGACAAGGGACGGCAAGCTATCTTCGGCACATGGAACAACTACGGGCAACCTATGCTATGCCGGTTGGTAGATACTGCTACTGATTACAACTTCGATTTTGGCATATCCCCGAAGTATGGCATCGTGTTCGACATAGAAAACTCCATGAACGGAAATTTCGCCTTTGCGGGTAAGGGTTCTGGTGTGCTGAACGGTGCTATGGACGGCTATGCGTACAAAAAAATAGCCCTTGACAAGGCGAATACGGTGTTTGTCGGCTATATGGACCTGCAGGCTGCGAACCGCTTCATCGTTAAGGCGACGCAAGGTTCTACCGTTGTGGCACTGCCCAAGATAGGGCAAGTGAGGGATGGTTTGGCCATTGGAAAGAATACTCCATTCTGTATGAGAATAACTATCATCGCCGATATAGGGTCGAGCAACTACAAGGTGTGTGGACGCTACAGCCAGCAGGACAGCAAAAAGGAGTATCCTTGGAACACCGAGGAACTGCCTGTGATGGTACATTGGGATGGCGGACACTACGAGACACTGGATATGGGCAAGGGTGATACGCTTGAGGTGCTACTGGTGTATGACCCAGACAGCACCGAGACGCTGAACGGCTGGCCTACGAAATATACGGCAAGAATCATCAATAAACAATCATAACAAAAAAGATATACGACTATGGCACTGACAGAAGAAGAGAAAAAGGAACTGGTCCAGGATGTTGTGAACCAGATAAAGACTGACAGCCAGAGTGTGGACGAGCTGGAAGCGGTGAGCACGCTGGACGGTGTTGTTAGCCTCCCTGCCATGAGAGGCGAGACTGTGGTGAGCGCTCCGCTGAAACTGCTGTCGAAACCTGCGGAGGATGCAGCAGCTGTCGCCAAGGCTTCTGCTGCTGTGGCTGACGCATCGGCAAAGAAAGCAGATACGGCAACAGCAACAGCGAAGGCTGCAGCCCAAACCGCCAACGATGCGGCAAGCAAGGCCACGGATGCCGCCCAGAAGACCAACGCCGCTGTGGCAAAGGCAGAAAGTGTGGAAGCGGAGTACAAGGAAACGGCACTGGCTGCGAGGAACGGCGCGACAGCGCGGTTTGACGGGCTGGTGGAAGGTGTGGAGATACGACTTGTATCATGCCCCCAGATAGACGGTGTGTACTATGACACGGTGAACAAATCCTTCTGTGGGAAGAATGGTAACATATACTGCAAAAACTGGATGGGTGCTGACATGTACATGAATGATGCGCGCACGGAAGTACTGAAAGACAAAGCGTATGTGTGCGGTGGCGTGGTGTATGTGTGGAGCGATGAGGAAGAGAACCTGGTGGAGATAAGCGGAAGCGGCGGTGGCAACACCTATAACGTGACGGAGCAGGTTCCGCTGGAGAGCGGATACTATACGCTTGAGACCGCCATAGCAGCCGTGGAAGGAAAGGCACGTGCGAAGGGACGCTGCATCACCTACGAGACGGCACAGGGCAAATGGGAGACCAAGCAGTTCAAGGGCACGAACATCGAGAGCTGGGAGCAGGCGGCGAGCTGGGAGGACTTTGGCGGCGACGGCACGGTGAAGAGCGTGACGCTGAACGGCAAGAAGCTGGAGCCTGGCGAGGACGGCAACGTCGCCATCACCATCAGCGAGACGGAGGTGGACGAGAGCCTGAACGCAAGCTCGACGAACCCGGTACAGAACGCTGCTGTGACGGCAAAGTTGATGGAGATAGAGGCGAGCACCGTCTTGGGCATGAACGCCGAACTGAGTGACGACGGCAGCAGCGTGCGCCTGGCACTGACCAACAAGAGCGGTGCGGAGATAGCGTCTGCGGACATTCCGGCAGGAAGCGGCGGTGGAGGCGGTGACGCTTCGACCACGAAAATCGTGCTGGATGCAGCCGTCAGCAAGACCATCATCAAGGAAGGTGACAGCGCGATGCTGACATGGACGTATGACCACCAGTACAGCAGCGGTGACGAGAAAGGCACATCCACGGGTCAGAAGGCAACAGTCAGCATAGAGATGAAGAGGGGCGCGACCGTGATGTATGCAGACACGCAGCATGATGTGAGCAAGGGAACCTATACCCTGGATCTGACGAAATACCTGCTGCTCGGCACGACTGACATCTATGTGAGGGCTACCACAACCGACCCGACCACCGGCAAGACACAGACGAGGCAGAGCTATGTGAGCGTGAAGGCTGTGACCCTTGCGCTGAGCAGCAGCTTCAACATAGCCGAGTGTGTCGCCAAGGGCGGCTACGGCGTGAGCGAGGCGGTGAGCATCCCCTTTGCGGTGAGCGGAAGCGGCGACAAAACCGTGACGCTGTATCTGGACGGACACCAGTGGGACTCGCAGACGGTGAAAAGAAGCGGCACGACGAACGGCAGTTTCTCCTTGTCGATGTCGGGAGTGAGCATCGGCCGGCACACGGTGCAGATCGTCGCCGAGATGGAGGCGAGCGCGGAGCTGACGCTGAAGAGTGAGAGCATCTACTTTGACATTCTGAAGGCCGGACATAACGCCCCGTATATCGGCACGAAGCTGACCTTCGGTGACGGACGCATTTTTGCGGACGACCATCTGACCCCGACTATTGAAACCGGCCAGTATGAGCAGGTGAGATTTGACTTTGTGGCGTATGACCCGACAACGACCCCGGCGACCGTGGGTGTGTGGCGAGACGGCATTCATACGCAGACGGTGAGCGTCCCGAGGACGACGCAGGTATATACAAACCGTTTCCTGGAGCAGGGCGACGTGGCGATGGTGCTGAAGTGCGGCACAACGGAATACAAGCTGAACGTGAAGGTGACGGAGAGTGGCATTGACCTGAGCGAGGCGACTGCCGGACTTGTGCTGAAACTGACGGCAGCCGGCAGAAGCAATGCCGAGAGCGAGCCTGCTGAATGGCGTTATAACGACGTTCAAACGGTGTTTGAAGGTTTTGACTGGCAGAGCAACGGCTGGACGGGAGATGCCTTGAAGCTGACGAACGGCGCGAATGTTGAAATCGGGTACAAGCCTTTCGGCAACGATGCGACCACCACGGGCGCAACCTACGAGATGGAGCTGACATGCACGAACGTGACCGACCGCAGGGGTACGGTGGTGGACTGCATGACCGGCGGCGTGGGGTTCAGACTGACGACGCAGGAGGCTCTGATGCGGACGGGCGCAGGTTCGGAAGTAGGCACTAAGTTTGCAAGCGGTCTGACCCTGAAGATAGCCTTCGTGGTGCAGGAGAAGAAGGGCAACCGACTGATGATGCTGTATGTGAACGGCATCCTATGCGGCGCGAAGCAGTATGCCTCGACGGACTCGCTGCTCCAGGAAGAACCCACGAACATCAGGATCACGAGCGAGAGTGCAGATGTAGAGGTGCGGAACATGCGTGTGTACAACCGTGCGTTGGGTGATGATGAGGAACTGTCGAACTATATGGTGGACCGTCCGACGAGCGACGAGATGGTGGTGCTGTTCGAGAAGAACCAGGTGATGGACGACGAGGGCACAGACGTTGACATCGACAAGCTGAGAGCAATGGGCAAGAGCGTGATGAGGATCGTGGGCGACGTGAACCTTGTGAACCAGACGAACAACAAGAAGTTTGAGGTTCCGGTGGACATCTACTTCTACTCTGCCTACGGCAAGGAGTATGACTTCATCATCTACCAGTGCGGACTGAGAATACAAGGCACCTCATCGACGACCTACCCGAGAAAGAACTACCGCATCTACTTCAGCCGCTCGACGAAGTACGGCACTAAGCTGTATGTAAACGGTGTGGAGGTAGCGGACTTCAAATATTCGTTCAAACCAGGTGCAAGACCGATAGACATATTCTGTCTGAAGGCGGACTTCTCAGATTCTTCATCTACGCACAATACTGGTGCGGTGAGAGTGGTGAACGACATCTGGAAGAGATGCGGCTGGCTGACTCCGCCACAAATGGCCTACAAGGGTAACTATGACGTGAGAATCGGCGTGGACGGTTTCCCGATAGATTTGTTCTACGACAACAACGGCACGGGTGAGAACGTGTATCTTGGCAAGTACAACTTCAACAACGAGAAGAGCGGCAGCGGCATCATCTACGGCTTTGAGGGTATTGAGGGCTTCAATGACGAGGCTGCACTGAAGGGCGGGCGCAACAAGTGTATCTGCCTGGAGTTTCTGAACAACTCGGAGACATTATGTCTGTTTGGTACGAGCAACATGGATACGTTTGACGACGCTCTGGAGTTCCGCTTCAAGGCCGACGACACATGGGCGACGGCGCATGAGGACGACAAGGCGGCAGTGAAGCGCCTTTGGGAGTGGATATACTCTTGCAAGGGCAACCCGACGAAATTCCTGAACGAATATGCGGAATACTTCGGCAACGACTCGCCATTTGCATGGTATCTGATAACGGACTACTTCATGGCTGTGGACAACCGCGCGAAGAACATGATGCTCGTGACGTGGGACGGCAAGATATGGTATTTCATCCCATACGACATGGACACGGTGTTCGGTGAGCGCAACGACTCGGTTCTGAAATACGACTACACGATAACGTGGGAGACGATGGACGAGAGCATCGGCTCGTATGCGTTTGCAGGACACGACTCCGTGCTGTGGGAACTTGTGAGAGGCTGCCCGGACAAACTGAGGGAGGTGGCAGACAAGCTGCGAAGCACGATGTCGCTGGAGTATGTGCTGAAGGTGTTCAATGAGGAGATGATGGGCAACTGGTGTGAGCGCATCTACAACAAGGACGGCATCTACAAGTACATCAAGCCGCTGACGGAGGGTGTGACGACGGCAGACGGCACTACGAGTTACTATGACTATCTCTATGCACTCCAGGGCAGCCGATACGCGCACCGTACCTATACCATCCAGAACCGCTTTGCATTGCTGGACAGCCAGTATGTGTGCGGTACATACAGAAAGGACAGTTTCGCAGCCTACTTCGGCTATAAGTTCGGAAGTGACAACCGGAAGATAAGAATCACGGCGAGCGAGCGGTATTTCTTCGGGTACGGCTACACGAGCGGTACTCCGCACGAAAGCGCAGTGCTTGCGGAGGACACGGGAAGTCAGGTGGAACTGACGCTTGACACGGACCTCATCGTGAATGACCCGCAATACATCTACGGTGCGAGCCGCATCATGGGGCTTGACTTGACGGACGTGAGCCATGCCATACTCCAGACTCTGAACTTGAACAACTGTTCCGCCCTGCGGACGCTTGACGTGAGCTGCGGCCAGACACAGACAACGCTGAACGCATTGCTGGTGAACGGCTGCCGAAACTTGCGTACTCTGAATATGACCGGCTTGAAGTCAGGCAGCTTCACTGGCATAGACTTGAGCAACAACACGAAGCTGGAGACACTGAAGGCAGGCAAGACAGCCCTGACCGGCGTGAACTTCGCACAGGGTGCTCCGCTGACGAGCGTAACGCTCCCGGCAACGTTGCAGACACTGGAACTGCGCTATCTGGGCAAACTGACGACCGGCGGTCTGACGCTGGAGGGCACAAGCAACATCAACAGGCTTGTGGTTGACAATTGCCCTGGTGTGGACTGGCAGACGCTGCACGCAAGGTGCGGAAACGTGAAGTATCTGCGTGTGACCGGCATCGACATGGAAGGCGACGGCAGCCTGCTGGCCTCACTGATGCAGACGGGCGGTGTGGACGAGAATGGCGGTAACGTGGATTCCTGCCGACTGGTGGGCACATACCGTTTGACCCGTTACGTTGATGATGAGACCTTTGCCGCATATACTGAGCACTATCCTGAGTTGAACATTGAGCAGCCGGAATACACAATGCTGGAGAGTGACGAGAGCGTGGCAGACGATGCAAACCTCTCGAACTTGGATAACGGCACAGGCTACAAGTACGGCAACGACTACAAGCCAAGCGGCCATGTGGCAGCGATATTGAAGAACCGCCACAGAGTGCTTGCTAAGGTGACAAAGAAAGCGACCACGAGGAACGTGAACATCGCGAATGTCGATACAGTTGTGAACAATCTGGACGGCGAGATGACTTACATGGAGCTTGACGATAAGGACAGCACCAAGTATGCCGACGGGACCCCTGCCAAACTTGACGGCAGCGAGGGCGATTTGATGATGCACGAGCCTTTCTTCTGGAGCAAGGGTATCAATGACTTCTTGAACAGCAGGAACTACAGTTGCTACAGCTCGAAGGATAAGGATCACATGCCAGCGGTGCCGAATGTGGACGTATTGACGCTTGATGACATCAAGGCGGTGCAGGGCGGTTACACTAAAGGCAGGAAAGTGATGAGTGGCAGGGACACCATAACAAATGCCATGAGTACGGACAGTTCTTATTCGGTGTGTGTGGTGGATGTGTCGAAGCACAAGCGTGTCCGTTGGCCGAGTGTGCCAGGCACGAACCTTGTGGGCAGCGCATTTGCCGACGTGAACGGCAATGTGGTGAAGAGCATCGTGGTGCCAACGCTGGGTAACAGATTTGAGGCTGGCATGTATCTCATCAGCGATGTGCCTGAGGGAGCCAAGACTTTGTACTTCTCTATATTGAACACAGCCGAGTTTGACAAGGTGGTGCTATCCAACAGCAGCAAGATAGAGGATATGGAGCCTGAATGGTTTGCGAACGATGAGCATCTGTGCGCTGTTGTGGGCAGTTCTGTTGTGGGCAGCAAGCTGCGTGCCTGCATAACGGGCGGCAGCACTACAGCAAGCATGGCATGGACGGACTTTCATTATTACAGCGTGCAGCGAGGTATGCAGCAGATTGACGCTCTGATGCACTTCCGCATTGCGAACCTTGCATACGCGAAGTATGGCAGGAGGAACATGCAGGAGCAGTGTGGCGCTGGCTCGCATACGAATATGCGCACGACTGGCGGCACGATGTCAAGAGGCATGCAGGACACCATAGGCTATGAGGGCGCAAAGACAATCAACCCGAATGTGACAAACAGTCTGGTGGACGAGAACAGAGTGCACCAATATGCCTGGTATGTGGACAAGGACGAGTATGGTGCAGCAAAGGTGACGCAGGTGAACAATATCTGCTGCCTGGGCTATGAGGACATCTACGGACACAAGTATGACATGATGGACGGTGTGGACTTGCCGAACACGAGCGGCAATGAGGGCAAGTGGCGCATTTGGATGCCTGACGGCAGCACCATAATGATAAAGGGTTCTACTTCAAGTGGCTGGATAACGGCTGTGGCTCATGGAAAGCTGATGGCTATTGTACCAGCCGGGGCTATGCAGGGTTCGTCGAGTACATACTATTCAGATTATTATTGGATAAGCACAGCCACAGGCCGTGTGGTCTGTCGCGGGTGCAGCTGTGCGGGCGCGTATGGCGGTGTCTCGTATGCGAATGCGAGTTGCGATGCCTCGAGTGCGGATGCGTATGTCGGCTCGCGCCTGGCCTTCCGCGGCAAACTCGTGAGGGCGCAAAGCGTGGCTGCGTATAAGGCGTTGAGCGAGACTGCGTAAAGCGAAGCGCGAAAAGCGGGAGCGAAGCGACAAAACGAAAGACGTGGTATCACCGGCGTAAGCCGGTCGAAAAATTTTAGAATTTTCGCTGGAACCTGGTGGTGCTGCGGTTTTCGTTGAAATATTGTCGCTTTGCAACTGATTTTGAGTATAATCGCTTGAGTTGGCGGGAATATGAGTAACTTTGCATCTTGGTAGAGTTTCCCATAGGCCGTGTGGTCTATCGCGGGTACAGCTATGCGGACGCGTATGGCGGTGTCTCGAATGCGAATGCGAATTACGATGCCTCGAGTGCGAATGCGTATGTCGGCTCGCGCCTGGAAATCTAACTAATCGGCGTACAACGACGGGGACGTGTCCCTAATGTGGAGCCGAGGGAAGCGAGCCACAGCAAAAGCATCTATGTCAAGGTGGAAAGCTGAAACATCAAGTGTCGGGCAATAGAGTTTGGTAGGTCGGTAACGATTCGAAGAAGTTTGGCCCGGGGAAAGGAAGGCCCTTATCTTCCATAAAACAAAAAAGACAATGCTCAGAGAAGGCTATATCATGCAAGAGATAACGTCCTACGGCAATATTTCGGAGGCGTTTGACCGTGTACTGCGTGGGAAAAAGCGAAAGAGATGCCGTCAAGGACGCTATCTGCTCGCACACCGCGAGGAGGTGATTGCAGAACAGACTGCAAAACTTGCCGACGGGTCTTTCCGCCTCGGTGGCTACCACGAGCGCACCATCTGTGAATACGGCAAAGTCCGTCACCTGCAGATTATCTCCATGTACGACCGCATCGCAGTGTATGCAGTGATGAACGTGGTGGACCAACATCTGCACAAGCGTTTCATCAGGACAACTGGAGCAAGTATAAAGAAGCGAGGCACACATGATCTCCGCAAATGCATGCAATTGGACATGGAACGTGATCCCGAAGGCACACGCTACTGCTACGAGTTCGACATCAAGCATTTCTATGACAATACTAAGCCTAAGTTTGTCATGTGGTGCTACCGCAGAGTATTCAAAGACAAGACCCTGCTGTCACTCCTGGATCATTTCCTTCATCTACTACCAGAGGGCATCAGCTTCGGGTTGCGAAGCTCACAGGCTTCTGGCAACCTCTTGTTGTCCGTGTTCCTCGACCATTATCTGAAGGACAAATATGGCATCCGCCATTTCTACCGTTATTGTGATGACGGCAGAGTGCTCTGTGGCAACAAGCAAGAGAATTGGCTGGCACACGGCATTGTACATGAGCAAGTCGAAAAAATTGACCTTGAAATCAAGAAAAACGAAAGGGTGTTCCCTTCAGCGCAAGGAATCGACTTCTTGGGGTATGTGACATATAACGGTTCATACTCACTACTGCGCAAGCGCGTCAAGAAGGAAAATGCAAGGAAACTACACAAAGTCAAGTCAAGAAAGAGACGGCGAGAACTGATTGCGTCATTCTATGGAATAGCCAAGCACGCTTGCTGCCGAAATTTGTTTTATAAATTAACAGGCAAAAAAATGAAATCATTTAAGGATTTGAATGTCGCTTACAAGCCGGAAGACGGAAAGAAGCGATTTGCGGGTGCGGTGGTAAGCATCCGCGAGTTGGTGAACCTGCCCATCGTGGTAAAAGACTTCGAGGTTGGAGTCAAAACCAGCCAGGGCGAGGATCGCTGTGTCGTGTCCATCGAGCAGAACGGCGAGCCGAAGAAGTTCTTCACCAACAGCGAGGAGATGAAAAATATTCTCCAACAAGTGAGTGAAATGCCCGACGGTTTCCCATTCGAGACAACCATCAAAGCGGAAACATTCGGCAAAGGTCGAACCAAATACGTTTTTAGTTGATGAAAAGAGCACAAGGAAGTTTGGAGGTGAAACTGCTTGAATGCGTGAACCCCATCAAAAACAAGTGGCGCGTTCGTTGGGACGTGCAAGAACATGATGACGGAACTGCTGACTACATGGAGGCAGAACTGACACACAAGCCGACTGACGAGGAAATAAAAGACCTCGTAAGAAAATGGTACAACCAACAAACGGATGCAGCAATATTGTCGGGCTTCAGCTATGAAGGAGCCTCTGTGTGGCTCTCGCAAGAGAACCAGTACAACTATAAGGCTGCATACGATTTGGCCGTCCAGACGGATGGAAAAACGCTGCCAGTGACATTTAAGTTCGGCACTGATGAAAGTCCAGTGTATCGTACGTTTGAAACACTGGATGAACTTGCAGACTTCTATACGAAAGCCGTTAAGCATATACAAGAGATGCTGGAAGATGGCTGGAAGAATAAAGATGCAATAGATTTGAGCAAGTACAGCGCTTAAAAATCCCTTCGGGGGAGGATGTAAAAAAAGCCCCCGGCCTGTTAATATAGACGCCAATCATTTATTAACAACACACCAGTACGATGCGCAACCGGGGGCCTATGCCTCCTGCTGCACCGTACTGGTTTTTTTGTTGTTATAAATGATTGGCGATACAAAGGTACATAATTTAGTTGAAAATGAAAGTATTTGAGATATTAAATTTTAACCGCGAGCCGTTAAAAAGGCTACAACAGGCAGGGATACGCATCGAAGATGTGGAATATATAGACTTGTACAACGACTATCGCATGATGCTCGGTGGTGGCGAAAAGGTTTCATACATTGTGGCGACACTTGCAGATCGCTATCATGTGAGTGAGCGCAAGGTGTACACGCTCATCAAGCGATATGGTCGAGAGTGTAGCGCTCAGGTGCTCGGGGGATAAAGTGCAAGGCTTTTGAAAACGTGCTGCAAAAGGCTTGCAGTGTGATTTGCTCGTGGTGTTACTTTTTGATGCGGAAGCGTGGTAACTTTGCCGTATCGAAAATAAAACACGATGAACAAATACTATTTATTATTGGGGAAGGTGCTTGCTGAAGGCAAGACCCAACAGAACAAAAAAGGCAAGATAAAATACTTGCTCAATGAGCAGCTGACGCTCACACCGGCTGATCTGCTCGACATATTCGAGAGCCACGGTATAGCGAGAAAGAAGCTGAAGGAAGAGCTGAAGCTTTTTATGCAGGGTGAGCGTCGCGTGGAACGATACCGTGAAGTAGGCATCTCGTGGTGGGACTATTGTGGTCAGACATTGGTGAACAGTTACCCGACCTATATGGAGAAACTGCCGCCACTTATTAAGCGCATCAACAAGGAGAAACGCAACAGCAAGAACTATGTACTGTTCCTCGGAGCGACGGACGCAGAGAGTAACCAGGCACCATGCTTGAGTCTTGTGCAATTTCAGGTGGATAACGGTGCATTGGTGGTGTCGGCGTATCAGCGCAGCTCCGATGCAAACCTCGGACTTCCTTCAGACATTTACCACCTTTATCTGATGGCTCGACAGATAGACTTGCCGCTAAAGTCTATCACGCTGAACCTGGCGAATGTACACATCTATGAAAACAACATAAAGCCTACTGAACGACTTCTCGCTGGTGAGGCTAATATAAAATTTGAACTGAACGTATGAGAGGGAAAATGCACATGGCAGCACCTCTGCCTTTTGTCGGACAGAAGCGCATGTTTGCAAAGGAGTATATCAAGATTCTTCCCCAGTTCAACGACAAAACAGTGTTTGTGGATTTGTTCGGTGGCAGCGGTTTGCTGTCCCATATAACGAAGCATTTGCGTCCAGAGGCAACTGTGGTATATAACGACTACGACAACTACCGCGAGCGATTGGCACATATACCTCAGACAAATGCGCTGCTCGCTGATTTGCGAGCGATTGTTGGCAATACGCCAAAGCACAAGCGAATAGATGGTGAGATGCGTGAGAAGATGTTTGAACGTTTGAGGCATGAGGAGCAAACGGTGGGCTATATTGATTTTATAACCATCTCGGCATCGGTGATGTTCTCAATGAAGTACGAACTGAGCATCGAGGAGATGGAGAAGCAGACATTGTACAATAATATCCGAAAGAACGACTACCCGACAAGTGAGGACTATCTGGAAGGCTTGACGATTGAATCATGTGACTATCGTGAACTATACGAAAAGTATAAAGATGAGCCGAATGTGGTGTTTATTGTTGACCCTCCTTATTTGTCCACAGAGGTTGGAACATACAAAATGTACTGGCATTTGTCTGACTATCTCGATGTGTTGAAAGTGCTCAAAGGAAAGCCGTTTGTTTATTTCACATCAGATAAGTCGTCTATCATTGAGCTTTGTGAATGGTTAGGCAAGAATAAAACGCTCGGCAATCCGTTTGAAGGTTGTAAGCGTTTCGAGTTCAATGCGCATGTGAACTTTGAAGCTGGTTACAAAGATATGATGCTCGTGAAGTCTAATGCCGCATAATTTGAACCTCGTTTGAACGCCGTTTGTTCGCCGTTCAAAAACTATAAAAGCAGCCCGTTCTGGACTGCTTTTTTATTGCTTTAAAGTGTCGTGTGTGCGAAATTTTTAGAACGTTTCGTTTTTCCCGATTTTTGCACGTTTCGTTTTTCAAATCGAGCACATTTCGTTTTGCCGGATTCATTTAAGTTATCATCTCAATGGCAAATATACAAAAAAATCGGTTTGGTTGTTGCTTGGGTAGGCATAAAAAAGTTGTTAATCTTTTTTTAACAAAAAAGCGGCTGTTTTTTTTAAACAAACAAAAAGCGGCTGTCTTAAGAACCTTCTATAAAAAAGGTCTTTAAGACAGCCGCGATTTTTATATTAGCTGTTTATTAGCTCAAAGAGAGTATTAGCTCAAAAAAAATATCTGCTCAAAAGAGCATCAGCTAAAGCGTTTACTTGTTGATGCTAACCTTCATGCTCTGCACCTTGCCGTTAGCCTTGAAGCTTACAACATAAGCGCCACGCTGAAGCTGCGATGTGCTGATGCTGCCATCGGCTGCAAACACGCCGTCAGCCACCTTGCGTCCTGCGAGGTCGTAAACCTGATAGGTTGTTCCTGCGAGGTTGGCAACAGTTGTGGCAGAGATGCCAGAAGCCTGGGCGTCGGTCATGAAGAATGTCACGCTCGATTTCTCTCTCAGATAGTCGAGATGGCCGCTTTGTGTGAAGTCGAACCAACCCGGGTTTTCATAGTTGTACCACTCATAAGCAGCTTTGCTTTGGTCTTTGCTGTCATAAGCCTTAAACATGACACGGCTATACTTCTCGGCGTTGATGACGGTGAGCACAGCGAGGTTCTGACCCTTCTTATATGCGAACGGCTTTGAAAGAGTGATAGCCAGCTCAGCAGCTGTCTGCTTGGCAACGTTTACCGTTCCGTCATACACGAGCGTGTAGTCGCTCTCTGCAATCCATCCATCAGTGTTGTTGGTGCGGTCGGTGTTGGCCATGTACACTCTCACGGGCACATCCTTAGCATCCTCATCCGTAACCTCCATAGCGTTATAAGGCCATGCCACCTTCACGATGCTCTGGTCGTCAGCTACACCCATCTCGTCGGCTGTATAGATATTCTGTGCGGCAGCATACTGCCATGCGAAAGCAAATGGAGTGGTCACCGCCTTCAGCTTGGCATCCAATCCCACACTCACGGTCTTGCCTGTGAACGGCGGGCGAACGCCAATCATCAGCGCGTCAGTGATGTCATCCTCAGCCCACTCGTCGGCAGCACCTGTTGGGGCAACCTCTGCCTTGATGGCTGTTGTGGTTGTTGTGGCAGGTTTCCATGCAATCTGCACATCGGTCTCCTCGCCGCTCTTTATCGTTGTCTCGGCAAAAGTCTTTGTTGCGAGCTCGGCACCATCCTGATCCTTGAGCTTCACGCTGAAGCCCTTGACATCGTCTGTTCCCTCGTTAGCCACCTTCACGGTGTAAACGCTCTCTTCGCCCTGCACCGGATTCACGCTACCTGTCAGCTCCTTAGCAGCGAGGTTCACGTTTTCAGCCTTACGAACGGTGAGGTGATAGAGATACAACCAGTCGGCACGAACAGGCGACATGGCATGGAGAGCGACATTGAATGTGCCCGACTCTTTAGCCTTGAACGGAATGCTGTAACGCTTAACCTTCTTTGTCTCGACCGCAAACAAGGTACCGATCTGCTGGAAAGTAGCCTCAGGATCAAGATCCTTTGTCAAGAACAGCTCCACCTTGTTGTTACCATAAGACATGTAATCGAAGTCGAGGATATAAGTAACATCCTTCTCAAACGGCATGTAATAGCCAATGAGCCAGTCGTTGCTCACAGCGACGCCCGACGGGCGGTGTCCCATGGCGTTTCCGTTTTGTGTTTCTGTCCATTCCCATCCTGCTTCAGCATCTTTGCTGTTGTCGTTGAGAATGGTCCACGAGTTGTCTGCGTCAGCGGCTTTGAAATCGAAGATAGCAGGAAGAGTCTTCACAGGACCATATGCATGCTCCTCTGTCTCCACAGCCTCGCTCTCTCCATCGGCGTTCACAGCCTTCACCGTGTAGGTGTAAAGAAGCGCTTTGGTCACCTCATCGGTCACGGTTGTTGCCTTGAGATTCTTTGCTACCACCTTGCCATCAGAACGTGTCACGGTGTAAGAGAGCGACGACATGTCAACATATCCTCCCTGCGGACCCACCTCAGGTTGGTTCCAAGAGAGCGTCACATGAATGTTGTCGTTAGTGCTGGCCTTAAGGTCTGTCACAGCAGCAGGGATGTCGTGTCCGACAAACTTAAAGTCTTTAGCCTCGGCACCATCGCCCACCTCGTTCACAACGACCATGGTGTAATGGTGCACAGCACCCTTCACATTGCCCAGCTCATCAACATACTGTGCTGCCTCTCCGGGCTTGACACCAGTAAAGGTCTTTATAAGCTTGTGGTCGCGGAAGAGCTTTGCCGAAGAGATGGCAGAAAGCGGCAGACCGTCAAACGTTGTTGTCGGGTATGTCCACGAGAGCGTAGCCTTTGTTGCTCCGTTTTCGCCAGGCACAACGGTGAAATTGCTCACAGCGGCAGGTGTGCCGGGAGCCGATGCAGAGAAGGGAATGTAGAGACCGGCGATCTGAGGCAGGTCACCCACGGTAGCCACCTTTGTTGCGGCACCGGTGTTTAGGTCGACCGTAGCAATGCAGTCGTCGTTGCCTGTACCCTCAATAAGGTTTGCGGCCCAATAGAGCGTGCCGTCGGTGTGGTCAAACTCCATGCTCTGATAGTAGTTGGGCTTCCAGCCTGTAGGGCCCACAACCTCCACAGTACATTTGTCTTTGTCGATCTTGCACAGGTCGCCGTCGTAAGAGATGCCATAGAGCTGTCCTTCATAGGTGCAAGCCAAGGTGAAGAACGGGCGGTCGAGCTTGCCCACGGGCGTGCTCACGGCTGTGTTGAGGTCCACGGTGTAGAGAGCGCTCACCTCACCGTCGCTGTAAATCGAGATGGCGTACATCTTCTTTGAAGAATTGTCGTATGCCATGTCGTTGATGTGACTGGTGTAGCCCGAGAGCGGACCAACGCTCTTCAGCTCGTCGCCCTCGATGTCATAACGCACAAGCTCCACGGGCACCATCGCTTCCGATTCCGGGTCGGTCTGTGTCACCGCAGCATAATAATAGCCGTCGGCATAGGCACCTGCCGTCACGTCGTGCTCGCTGTCCACAAGGTCTGTCACCTTGGTAAAGGTTGCACCATCGGTGAACGGGAAACGCGTGAACGTGTTTTGAAGATAATACTGCGTGTAGTCGAATCCCACAACGCCGTAGGCATACTTTTCCTGCCCGTTGGCCTTCATTATCTTTACGGGCTCCGCCTTTCTATGAGCCGCGCGGTCACCAACCGGACGGCGCGTGTTCTTTTGCGCCATAAGCGGAAGGGCGCACAGCAACATGGTGAGAGCGAAGCTCGCCATCTTGCAAAGTGTTGATGTTCTGTTCATAAGCTTTTAATTATATAAAAGTTGGAAAGTTTTTTTAGAAGAATTATTAAGTTTATATTTAAAAAGGTCAGCAAGCTGACGATAAGGTCAACTTGCCAACCTTGAAAACTTGTTCGTTAAATTCTAACCTTCATGCTCTGCTTCTTTCCACCCTTGTTGTAGGTCACGACATACACGCCGTGAGCAAGAGCGGTGGCGTCGATGTTGCCGTCGGCAGAAAGAACGCCGTCAGCCACCTTGCGGCCACAGAGGTCATATACAGCATAAGCAGCACCTGCGAGGTTGTCGGCTGTTGCTGAGCTGATGCCTGATGAAGAAGCATCGTTCATGTAGAGAATAATGCTTGAGGTGAAGTTGTAATAGTCTTTTGCTCCGACCTGTGTGAAGTTGAACCACTCCTCGGTGTAACGGTAACCCCAGTGGAACGAGCAGTTCTCGTCGAGCGGACTCTTGTAAGCATAGAAGTTGGTGTACTGCAAGTTCTTGTCGGTGTGAACCACGGTGAGCACCGCGAGGTTCTTGCCGTCCTGATAAGCGAACGGTGTGGTAAGCTCCACAGCGACCTCACCCTTTGTCTTCTTAGGAATGCTTATCGTTCCGTCATAAACGAGCGTCATCTCGTTCTCAGGAATCCATCCCTCGAGGTTGTTTGTGCGGTCGGTGTTAGCCATGTATACACGCACGGGCAGTTCGTTGGCATCTTCATACTGCCATGAAGCGTCATAAGGCCATGCAGCCTTCACGATGTTCTTGCTTCCGCTGCCAAGCTCTTGAGCCGAGTAGAGGTTAAGAGCAGCAGCATACTTGTTGGCCAAGCCAAACGGTGTGTCGCTGCTTGTTCTCCTGCTGTCTGTGCCGAGCTGCACGATAGTGCCCTTAGAGCCTTCGCGCACACTTACGGGCAGCAGGTCTGTAGCGTTGTCGTCAGCGTTCTCGTCGGTAGCTCCTGTGAGCGTCACCTCAGCCTTCACTGCTGTTGTGGCTGTTGTGGCAGGAGTCCATGCGATCTGCACCTGAGTGCTCTCGCCGGTCTTAAGAGTTGTTGTCACATCCTTATGTGCCAGCTCGGCACCGTCCTGGTCCTTGAGAGCCACGGTGAAGGTCTTCACCTCGTTGGTGCCCTGGTTCTCCACGGTCACGGTGTATGTGCTCTTCTGGTTCTGCACGAGTGTCTCAGGACCAGTTAAAGCCGTTGCAGCCAAATTGTTGTTTTCTGCCTCACGCACGCTGAGGTTATAGAGGAACACCCAGTCGGCACGCATTGGCGACACAGCATGGAGAGCGAGGTTAAACGTGCCCGACTCAAGCGCCTTGAACACCACGCTGTAGTGTTGCTGGCTGTTGTCGCCCTTGATGTCCATCTTTGAGATGAGCTGCTCCTGCTTCATGATGTTGAGGTCCTTAACGAGGTAAAGCTCCACAGCATCCTCGCTGTAAGCGTGATAGTTGATATCTATGCGATAGAGCTTGTCTTTCTCGAATGGCATGAAATAGCCGAGGAGCCAGTCGTCAGCCTCATCGGTGTTTGAGGGCTGGTGTCCCATAGCCCTGCCTGTCATGGTGTTGGCAAACGACCATGCGTAGCCATCCTCGTTGCCGTCGACAACAGTCCAAGAGTCGTCGGCATCGGCAGCAGTGAAGTCGAAGCTCTGCGGCAGAGTGTAGATAGGACCGAGAGCCTTGGTCTCAGAGGTCACCTCCTCGCTTTCGCCGTCGGCGTTTACAGCCGTCACGGTGTAGCTATAGCGGGCAAGCTTTGTGATAAAATCTCTCACGGTTGTGGCCTTCAGTCCGGTAGCGATAACCTTCTCGTCAGGATGGCGCACAACGGTGTAGGTGAGCGACTCCATGTCTACATATCCTCCCGTCTTGCCCTCTGTGGGCTGCTCCCAAGAAAGGATAACGTTCTGCTTGTCCGGACTGACAAACTGCAGGTCTGTCACAGGCGAAGGAATGTCGTGGCCGATGAACAGACTTGTTCTCACCTCAGCACCGTTGCCCACGCTGTTTGTTGCGTAAGCGGTGTAGTGGTGAATGGCACCCTTCACGTCGCCCAGGTTGTCAACATACTGCATTTGCTTTCCTGGCTGTGCGTCTGTGATGGTAGCGATAAGCTCATGGTCACGCATAATCTTTACGTTTGTGATGGCAGAAAGGTCCTGTCCGTCAAACGTCTTTGTCGGGTTTGTCCACGACAGGGTAGCCTTTGTTGCTCCGTTGGCATCGGCCACAACGTCAAAGTTGTCAAGAGCGGCAGGTGTGCCCTTAGCCGAAGCCGAGAACGGAATGTAGAGACCGCCGAGCTGAGGCAGCGAACCGATGACAGCCACAGATGTGGCAGCACCTGTTGCAAGGTCAATGCTGGCAATGCAGTCGGTCTCGCCGTTGCCCTCAATAAGGTTGGCAGCCCAATAGAGCGTGCCGTCGGTGTGGTCAAACTCCATCGACTGATAGTAGCTAGGATGCCATCCTGTTGCACCGATCACCTCCACGGCACCTGTCTTCTTGTCAATCTTGCAGAAGTCGCCGTCGAACGAGATGCCGTAGAGTTGTCCGTCATAGGTACAGGCCAGCGTGAAGAAGCGTCGGTCGAGCGATGCCACGACCTTGCTCTTGGCGTTGCCGAGGTCTATTGTGAAGAGGTTGCTGTAAGCGTTCTCGTAGGTTGATATGGCATACATCGTTCCCGTAGAGTAGTCGTAGGTCATATCGTTGATGTGGCTGGTAAATCCGGAGAGCGGTCCCACTGTTGACAGCTGGTTGCGCTCAATGTCGTAGCACACGAGCTCCACAGGCATCATTATGCCGTTGGCATCGGTCTGTGTGCGCTCAGCATAATAATATCCGTCGGCATAGGCACCTGCTGTGAGGTCGTATCCGCCGTCACACATCTTTATTACAGGTGTGAACGTAGCGCCGTCGGTAAAAGGAAACTGCACGAGGAAGTTTGTCAGCGAGCTCTGCTGATAGTCGAAGCCCATCAAGGCATAAGCCATCTTGGTTTTGCCGTCGGCCTTCTTTATAGCCAGCGGAGCGCCTTTTGATGGTGGCACACCGTCAGCAGCCTTACGGCGTGTGTCTTTCTGTGCCATTGCAGGAAGCACGCACAGCAACAAGGTGAGCGCAAGACTCGCCCATCTGTGAAAGGTAGTTTTGTTATTCATACACTATTTTTGTTTTGATTTTTTTCAGCATTTCTGTAGATCTTCTTTGTCAACGATCATAGATCTTCTTTTCTCGACAATTCGTCTGTCGCTTCATCTTTTGGGCACTTTGGTTACATTTCTGCTTTGTTTTTCTGGGGGCTAAGCATCATTTCTCAAGGTATCCCTGCTTCTGTTTTTTATGATTTTTTTGCTTCTGTTGCTTCAAGACACAAGCCGTGCGCTACATTAAAAATAGTGACATTTATGTCTTTATCCGCGACAAAAGTATAAAAATTAAATCAACTACGCAATATTTTGTTAATTTATTTCGAAAATATACATCATTTTGTTAACTCCGGCTTCAAAAACGTCATTTTTCTTATGCTTTTCGACCGCAAATGAAAGAAAACTTATACTTTTTTGATAAAAAGCAGAATAAAGTTGCAAAGTATAAGAAATTTTAGTACTTTTGTCAATCGAAACGCAAAACATGTTCTAAAGCATTTTTAAGAGTTTAAAACTTACATTAAAATAAAACATATAAAGCATGAAAAAAGTTTACATCTTATCAGCATTGCTGTCACTTGCCACCTGCTTCACAGCAAAGGCAGACAACGGCAAGGTTAATGTTCTTTTACTCGATGGACAGAGCCACACAGTGGCCATGTCAACAGTTTCCAAGCTGGAGATCTCTGGCGACAACATCTTGGTTGTTGACAAAAGCGGCACAACCGTAGGCACCTACAAGATGGAAGACATCGACAAGATAAGTCTCACAGCCTCAACGACAGGCATCGGACAGGTTAAGGCCAGTGCCCCCATCACCATACGTTCCAACGGCTACACCATAACAGCCGAGGGCATGACCGACGGCAAGGCCCTTGAGGTCTACACCGTCTCAGGCAAGCTTGCAGGCAAGGCTGTGGCTAAAGGCGGCAAGGCTACCGTCAACGCTGCATCGCTCACCAACGGCGTGTATGTCATCAAGGCTGAAGGTCAGGCTTTGAAGATGATAAAAAAATAAAGGAACCAAATCACACATTAATATATTAGAGGAACGCGAATATTAGGAAACACGAATCACACAATGCTTAGAAACAAGCTACAAATTCACAATACGTGTTTTCCAGAACTGTCAACAAAACAAAAACGTAATTAAGGATGAAAAAAATATTAACCCTACTGGCCCTTGTCATTGGCATCATCCTGCCGTCAATGGCACAAAAGGCAACGCCCGACAGCGTGTTTGTCGTAAAGAACGGACGCATCTTCTCTGCCTATGAGGTTGGCAAAGACGTCGACAACATATCGTTTAACAAGAAAGTTGTGGTCAGCGGAAACAGCGTGGTTGTCGGCAACGAGACCATAGAGCTTAAATCGGCTGTCTATACGATGCAAGGCGAATATGTCTACGGCTTCTTCTCATCACAAGAGGGTCTCACCACCATGGAAGCGATCATAGAATCGCCTAAATATCTGATGGTAGCCATGTCTCCCGACCTGCTGGCAGAGAATGTCAATTTCAAGAACTTCGACACAGAGTTTGCTGACAATTACTTCCTGATCACTTATGTTGACAATGTGAAGCAAAAGGAGGAGGGAGACGACTATGAACCTGTAAGCATCGCATCAGACGATTGGACAGACTACTGCGCCGACGGATCCCTGTATATGGACTTTGAGGACGACAACCTCGTCATGAACTTCAGCATCGAGCCAAACGACGGTGTTGAGGCGTTCGCAGGAAGCTACAAGGGTGCTTACACCATACCCGCATCCAACCCCTACTATTTCACCTTAGACGGAAACAAGAGCGAGGTGCGTACCGTGTTCGCAAAGCAGGAGGACGACGGCATTGCCTTCTACATCACATCAGGCAACATCGACAACGCCAACGACCTTGACAAATGCCACTACTATGCCCGCCTGTTCGTGCCCACCAGCGAGATGGACGGCACCGACATCGACATCAAGGGCACCAAGCAGTATGACCTGCAGCTCGTCGACAACGTGAGCGACCTCACCACGCCCCAATATTTCACAGCCTTCACCGGCGTAACAGGCAACGCCTCTGGCTTTGTGTCGGTTCTCGACGGACACGACGGCAGCTACACCCTCATTGCAGATGTCACCGGCCTGGGTCTCAAGAGTGTGACACACGACCTGCAGTTCTACTATAAGGGCACCCCATTGGTTTATGACCTCTCTAAGCCTAACCAGTATGTCATCGGCGACAATGACCCAGTAGCCCTGAAGTCGGCAGCCTATACCGTAGACGAAACAGCCGGTCTTTACACCATCTACCTCTCGTCAAAGGAGAACGTGACCACGCTCGAAGGCATGGCCGATGCCGACTTTGTCATAACCGTACCCGAAGCCTTTGTCAGTGACGGCAGCACCCACGGCTTCTCTGGCGAAGACATCAACGCCAAGGCATCCATAACCTTCGGCGGCGACAAGTACTGTCAGGAGACAACAAGCGGAAACGGTGCCATCGCTATTGGCGGCAACACCAAGACCGCCATCGACGACGGTAAGATAAACATCGACTTCAACCTCTTCGGCATCGTCAAGCACAACAACCGAAACATGATTGGTCACTTTGAGGGCAACATCACAAAACTCAACTAACAAAAAGGAGAAAATAAGAACATGAAAAAATATATTTATTCTGCAATGATCTTGGCCGCTGCTGCCATAGCCATGCCCTCACAGGCACAGAAGAAGGTAAACTTGAACAAGGGCGATGTCAAGGTAGAGACCGTGGAGCTTAACGATGGCGACTACATAGCCATTGGCCGTCCTGAGGGCGTGCCCACACAGCGTCCGGTGGAGATCACGAACACTGCCACAACAAAGAACAGCATCAAGTACACCATCCTCGCAAAAGACGAAAACGTCATTGGCAACCAGATGGTGATAAGCAAGGCTTATGTCGACCTGCTAATGACCCAGTTGGGAATGGACCCTGCCACATGCACAGCCGAAGAACTTGAAACCTTGTTTAAGACGCTTATGCAATCAGGCTACGGCTTCGCACAATATGGCACAAAAGAATACACCGTCATCAATGGCGAGGATGACCTCAACGGCGAGACCCAGTTTATCCTCGGCGGTCAGGACTATTATATCGTGACCGACGACCTGCTCTACCTCAACGACCAGTTTCTCTTCGGTCCCAACATGTCACATGTCATTGTGACCACACCCGAGGCTGGCGAGAGCAGCGAGAGCCTTGATGTCAGCTACGACGGTCTCGACGATAACGGTCTGGTCAATATAAGCATCACACCCGGTGCAAACATCAAGACCCTGCACGTCGTGTTGGCAACAACACGAAGCGTAGACCAAGCCATCAACACCTACGGCTACGGCTACCTTATGCAGGCAATGGCTACCAGCTTTACCGCTGATCAGTGGAACGAGCTGAAGCCTGAGGACAAGAAGTGGGAAGTCAACAAGGAAGACGACTACTCTATCCTCGTTCTCGGTGTCGACAACGAGGGCAACTGGGTCAAGAAACAGATGGACAACATACACATCAAGCCTGTGGCAAACAACGACTGTCCTGACCTCAACACCGACAATTTCAGCATTGAGAACGCCAACCTGAGCGCCACCTACAGCGTCAAGTCGAAGACCAACTCGCCCATCACCAAAGCCACAGTGCTGTTAATGGATGAGAACAAATGGGAAGACAAGCTCAACGACCTCGTAAGAACAAACAATTACGAGGAACCGTCTCAGGCATGGCCCGACGTGATGTCATCTGCCGAAGCTACCGACGTTACAGCAGAGCTGAAGGACGGCAAGTACACCTTCAACAAGCAGTTCACTGATGCCGAGCGCGGATGGTATGTTCTGGTTTATGCCGTGACCGACAAGAACGGCACAACCATCACCCGCACAGCGTTCCACACACACCTCGACGCCGACACAGAGACCTACTCTCACACCTATCCCGTAAACGCCGCCAGCTCTCAGGCAAAGGTTGCCAAGGCAGCAAAGGGCCTTAAGAGCGGTCTCGGCAAGGTGGTGCTGAAGAAGAAAGCCTTGAGCGTGAAATAACGACAGAATGTTTTTTGCGCTTCGCGCATATTTTAAAACATTAATTTCCATTAATTGAACATTAATGAACATCAATATTCCGCGCTTCGCGCGTATTAATGGGTCATTAATGAAAATTAATGAAATTTAATGTTTAAAAAAAACGACAAGCGCGCTGTAAACAATAATCTTAGCGAAAGATCAATAACTAAAAAAACTCGTTGCATATCCTCATGTTGGCATGCAACGAGTTTTTGTTTAAAACCATAACTATCATGAGCATCATCCGATTCATAAAAAACTGGACGCTCCCTGTAGCAATAGCCACAGGATCAGCCCTTTACCTCCTGTTTGCCTTCGTGCCGGCCCTTGAGGCGGCGGGCCTCTTCTTCAAGCCCGTCATGGCATCGTTGCTCCCCATCTTCATGTTCTTCACCCTGTTTGTGGTGTTCTGCAAGGTCGACTTCAAGAAGCTGCGCCCCGTCAGGTGGCACCTGTGGCTCAGCCTCTTCCAGATCATGACGGTGCTGGTGCTCACCTGGCTCGTAATAGGCTTCAAGCTCACAGGCGACAGCCTGGTGCTCGTCGAAGCCATGCTCGTGTGCGTCATCGGCCCGTGCGCCTCGGCAGCCCCCGTGGTTACGCAGAAGCTCGGCGGCAACCTGGAGCAGATGACAACCTACACATTCCTTTCCAACTTCATCACCGCCCTTTTCGTGCCCGTCTGCTTTCCCCTCATCGACAAGGCAGCCGATGTGTCGTTCTTCACCGCCTTCACCTTAATATTATATAAGGTGGCGACAGTGCTTGTCGCCCCCATGGCTCTCGCCTGGGCCGTCAAGCACCTCACACCCCGTTTCCACCGTTGGATCGTGGGCATCAAGGACCTGTCCTACTATTCCTGGGCGGCCTCCCTTCTCATCGTCAGCGGCACCACCATCTGCAACATTGTCCATGCCGACACATCGGTGTGGCTGCTCTGCGTCATCGCGTTGATGGGTCTTCTGCTCTGCATCATGCAGTTTGGTGCCGGCCGCTTCATCGGCCATTATTTCGGTGCTACGGTTAACGCAGGTCAGGGCCTGGGCCAGAAGAACACGGCGTTCGCCATCTGGATAGCCTCTGCCTACCTGAACCCGTTGTCTACGGTGGGTCCCGGCTGCTACATTTTGTGGCAGAACATCATCAACAGCGTTGAGATATGGCAGAGCAGAAAGCAGGGCAACGAGTATGCAAGTTAAAGGAGGTGAACGAAAATCAGTAATTTAACGCATCGTTTTGGCGAATGAATTATTATTATTAATTTTGCAGCCAAACAACTTTTCTATGAACAGAACATTCCATCGCCGCGTAACCCTGCAAGACATCGCCGCCATAGCGTTGCATGCCATCTGTGCCTTTGCTTGCTTCTGGCAGCACACAGGCGCATGGGCCATCATCGGCGCATGCCTTGCCATGACAGCCCTGGTCGCCATTGAACGCGCCATCCACACCACATACGTCATAACCGACGAAGGCATCCTCCACATAGACAAAGGTCGCCTGTCGCGCCCACTGGTCATCGACATTGCCAAGATCGAAGAGGTGTCCGTGACAAAAGCGTCCTTCCTGCGCCCCACCCATGTGGCTCTTCAGACAGGCAGCAACGATTGGCTCACCCTGTTGCCCGACAACAACGAGGCGTTCATAAACGAAATAAACAAAAAAAGAGGAATAGATAAAAGCCTCTGAAGAACGGTAAAACAACAAAAAAAGAGGCAAAGGAAAACCTCTGAAGAACGGTGAAGCGAAAAGAAAGAGGCAAAGGAAAAGCCTCTGAAGAACGGTAAAACAACGAAGAAGAGGCAAAAGAAGAGCCTTCAACAAACCGATAGATAAAAAAATGAGAGAGAAGCCCAGCGCCTCTTGCTGTTTAACAAAACGATGATGAAACATTTAACCATACTTTTTTTTGCCTTGTTGTCCATGCTCATGCCCGCAACGGCACAAGAGGTGGTCGACAGGGACGACCAGTCGGCTGTTGCCGACAGCGCAGCCTTAAACGACGTCCACCAAGAGGGCAACGGCCAAGACTGGGTGCAGACCTTGCGTCTGAACCTTGACCACCTGCTCGCAAGCAACATGTTCAAGACCTCACAGGTAAGCATGATGGTCTATGACCTCACCGCCGACTCGGTGCTCTACGCCCATAACGAGCGCCAGCTCATGCGCCCCGCCTCAACCATGAAGGTCATCACCGCCATCACCGCCCTCGACCGTCTGGGCGGCGCCCACCAGTTCAGCACCGACCTCTGCTACAAAGGCACGATCGAGAACAACACGCTCACAGGCAGCATCTACTGTGTCGGCGGCTTCGACCCCCGTTTCAACTCTGACGACATGCGTGCCTTCGCCGAGTCGATACACAAGATGGGTGTCGACACCATTCGCGGCAAGATCATTGCCGACAAGAGCATGAAAGACGACAAGACCTATGGCGAGGGATGGTGCTGGGACGACGACAACCCCACGCTCTCACCCCTTCTCATCAGCAGAAAAGACATCTTCCTGTCGCGCTTCGTGAAGCGTCTGAACGACATGGGCATCGTGGTTGAAGCCGAGCTCGACGAGGGCATAAAGCCCGGCGACGCCTTCTGCATCTGCCACCGTTTCCACACCATGGACCAGGTGTTGCTGCGCATGCTCAAGGAGAGCGACAACCTCTACGCCGAAGCGATGTTCTACCAGTTGGCAGCCAGCTCGGGTGCCCGTTCCGCCACCGCCAAGCAGGCGCGTGCCATCGTCATGAACCTTGTGCGCAAGCTCGGCCTCAACCCCAACAGCTACCGCTTTGCCGACGGCTCGGGCCTGTCACTTTACAATTATGTCACAGCAGAACTTGAGGTGGCCATGCTCCGTTACGCCTACAAGAACAGCAACATCATGCTTCACCTCAAGCCCGCGCTACCCATAGCAGGCACCGACGGCACCATAAAGTCGCGCATGCGTGGACCCTTCACCAACGACAACGTGCGTGCCAAGACGGGAACGCTCACGGGTGTCAGCTCGCTCGCCGGCTTCTGCACCGCCGCCAACGGCCACCAGCTGGCCTTCTCCATCATCAACAACGGCTTGCGGCACACCAACAACGCCCACGCCTTCCAAGACAAGGTGTGTACCGAGCTGTGCCGCCCCAACTAATCACCCATAAATTGCAAAACGATTACCCATAAATCGCAAAGCACATGAATTCTTCACTCTTCACTCTTCACTCTTCACTATCTTCCCCCGCTGCCGACCGCACGCTTGTGCTCGACACCGTCCGCGACATGGTAGAAGGCTTGATCTCCATGACCGGCCTGCAGGGCAACTCCGTCCATGTCGTACGTCACGTCCTCATGGTCATCGTGGCGGTGCTCATAGCCATCCTTGCCGAGGCGTTGTGCCGCAAGGTGCTGCTGCCGCTGGTCATGAAGTTGACGAGCCACACCAATGCCAAGTGGGACGACATCGTGTTCAACCGCACGGTGCTCCTGTCGGCGTGCCATATCGTGCCCGCAATCGTGGTGTGGCTTCTCCTGCCGCTCGTCTTCTATCAATACCATTTCGTTGAAGAGTTTCTCGCCCGCCTCACCGCCATCTACATAACCGTCATGACGGCCCGCCTGATCCTTGCCTTCATCGACGCCTTCAAGAACCTCGACACCAGCGCCAAGCGCTCCTCGGCACAGCAATATTTCCATTCGCTGTGTGGCGTGCTTAAGATTGTCGTGGTGTTCATAAGCACCGTCGTGGCCATAGGCATCATCATCAACCGCAGCCCACTGAGCCTGTTAGCCGGACTGGGTGCCACCTCTGCCGTCATGATGCTTGTGTTCAAGGACACCATCACCGGCCTTGTGGCTGGCGTGCGCCTGACGAGCAACAACATGCTTCACAAGGGCGACTGGATAACGTTCGACAAGGCTGGCGTGAACGGTGTGGTTGAGGAGATGTCGCTCACCACGGTCAAGGTGCGCAACTTCGACAACACCTTCGTCACCGTGTCGCCGACGACGCTCGTGCAAGAGTCGTTCCAAAACTGGAAGGGCATGCAGCAGAGCGGAGGCCGACGGGTCAAGCGCATGGTGTTTTTCGATTTCCACAGCATACGCCCCCTCGACGCCGCGCTTCGCCAGCAGCTCCTCGACAACAAGTTTTTCACGGCAAAGGAGCTTGACGCAAGCCCAGCGATAAACATCAGTCTGTTCCGCCGTTACATGGAGAAATATCTGCGCACGCTGCCCTACGTCAACCAGGACATGACGCTCATGGTCCGGCAGCTGGAGGCCACCAACGCGGGCCTGCCCATCGAGTTCTATTTTTTCCTGAAAGAAAAGACATGGGTTGAGTATGAGCATCAGCTTGCCGACATCATGGATGCCATCTATGCCCTCACCCCTTTGTTCGGAATGAAAATTTACCAGCAATATCCTGAACAATAAAAACGCTGGGGTTGCCGGGATGTTATTGGGGTTTGGCAAGCGCCTTGGGGTGTAGCAAATCTCAAGGAGGTTCCGTGGCGTAGCAAATCTCAAGGAGGCGTCGCCGAAGGCGGCGAATATCCATAACCGCTGGTTGAGCAGCCGAAGGCGGCGAAGCCTG
>ERZ1034844.83-NODE-83-length-51506-cov-16.445200_pt1 | contig 51506 bp, 66 predicted proteins | sample MGYA00520594_ERZ1034844 | MGnify/ENA primary metagenome ERZ1034844 (study PRJEB33766, sample SAMN09781733) | gut metagenome | biome: gut microbiome | host: Homo sapiens | place: Madagascar | study: EMG produced TPA metagenomics assembly of the PRJNA485056 data set... | reverse complement strand
ATTTTAAGCAAGATAACAGCCGCCAGATTTCTCTGACGGCTTTGCATTTTTTAAGAATTGTTTTAAAATGATTTTACTACTATAAAAACTGTTTTAAAATCATCTTTCTGTTATATCTTCGATGCCTGATAAATCTAACAAGTCATTGAATTCTTGTTCTTCGTTATCATAGGTTTGACTGGTGTATTGTATGGGTTCATCACTTGCTCCGGCTTCTCTCGCTTGGTCGGCAAGACTTAAACGGTCATTTGTTTCCGGTTCTTCCGGATACAAATCTCCAAAGTCTTCAAGGTTTTCAGCTTCTTGAATAGCTGCATCGTCATTAAACTCAAATGCTGTTACGTCAACACCATTATAAAAGACAACATAATCCGCACTGTTATCTGCAAGCATCATATTGATTTTATCTTGTGCGGCAGATTTACTAAGTCGCGCTTCAGTTAAATCCATGCTTTTTGCTCGACTGTCTGCTACCCGTTCCAACGCTTCTTTTGAAATATTCTTTCCGTAAACTGATGCTTCAAACTTGGTGCCGTTCTTTGTCTCTCCGCTAACAACGGTTTCTTTCGGTCTATATCCGTTGGTTCCTCCGTTTACATAGTCACGAGTAACTACCGTAAAAGACACTGCCTTAGCCGGGGGTTCTTTCTCTTTTTGCTTTGTTTGAATTCTCTGCCATAAAGCAGCCTTTTCCTTTTCATCAAGCTTCATTTCTTTTTCACTTTTATCGAGAGAATCCTTAATAAGGTCGTTCAGGTTTTTGCCTTCAGGTTTTAAATCCTTGGTGTCAACCCAAAAGCGTTTGCCATTTTCATCGACAATAGCAACCTTTTCTCTGTTATGTTCTCCATAAGGAATTTGTCTTACCTCGGAATCAATTTTGTATTTTTCTTTGCCGTAGCGAACGATGTCGCCCTTTTTAAATTCTGCCATATTTTCTACTCCCTTCATATTTCTTCAAACGCAGGTATATCCTGCGAATGTTCGCTTTTTGCGGGGCGAGGCTGAGTTTGTCCGCTTGATTCATTGCGAGCATCGCTCATTTGGTCTTCAAGAGATTCAAATTCAGTTTCTTTATTGTTATAGTCAACCCCGTCTAAATCGTCAAGTTCATCTAATCTGTCATTTTCTGACAGCATAGATGAAATGTATTTTCCTGCTTCCATATCTTTAAAAGTCTCTCTGAAATCAGAAGAAAACTTAGTGTTTTTTTCATCTTTTACACATTGCGTCATTACTTTATCGGCTTTTATGTCGTCAAAGCCAAACATAGTTTTATCCATATCAGCCTTTTTAACAGTATATCCTCTGCCATCATTAAGTTCTATTTCGACACTCTTCTTGTTTATAGCCGTTACAATAGCTTCTTGATGCTTACCTTTATACGAGTAAAGAATATGGTCTCCAACTTGCAAGTCTTCTGTTTTATTCGGAATATTCATACCTTTAGATATTTTATTGTTATATATCATATTATAGTCTTCTTGTTCATTCTCAAAAGGCTCATAGTCTTCTTCAGTTGTTGTAATGACATTCTCCGGGTCGTCAAAATAAGTTTCTTTAGGCATTTCTTCTTGCTCTACATCATCAGGAAATTGTTCGTTTTCATCTTTATCAAATGGCTTATCTTCGACCTGAGGCATATCAGTTGACTCTTTTTCTTCAGTCGTATCCTTATCGTTTTCAGGCAGTTCCTGCGTGTCGTTGTTAGGCGCTTTATCTTGTTCATCATTTTCGGCTTCTTGAACTTTTGGCTCCTCTGTTTGATTTTCTTTAAGGGGTTCTTCAATTTTATCTAAATCCTCTTTCGTTGGAGCAAACATATCTTTAGCAGGAACTGCCTTTGGATGTTCTACTGTATAAACGCGCATTGATGTCCTTCCAAACTTATGCTCAAAGTCTTCTTTTGTAAACACATCATCGTTTTTTAAAGTGTTAACTAATTGTTCTTCGGACACACTCTGGGTTTTACCATCAGGAGACGATATTTCATAAAAAGTTTTCCCATCTTTACTTTTTACATCAGAAATAGTAAGTTCTGAAAAACCGGCATACGCTTTACCCGTTCCCTCACCAAAAGTTATGGCACTATATAATTTTTGTCCTGCTTCAAATTGTGCTTCTGAAGGGGCTGGCGGCGCTTTTTCAGGCGTATCATTTTTTTCTACAGTTGGTTCGCCATTCTTAGCCTTTTCTGTTTCTTGATGCTTTTTCCATGCGTCCTCATCAATAAGAGGTATTTTGTATTCATTCGGCATTCTTCTGTTAGCGTCTTCAAAAGATTCTCTGCTCACGAATTCATCTTTGCTGAGGTCTAATTCTTTGCCGTTACACAATTTAATATGATAGGACTCTCCCTCTTTTGTTTGTGTTACTTTTTCAATAGTACCTTCTAAATGAAATTTTCCCTCTTTAACAACTACTTTGCTGCCAACCATTTTACCATTGGCCTCTCGCATTTCAGCCCTATCAACTTCAGCATTTTTATTTTCAAGCCAATTATTAAACCCTTTTTGACCGGCAAACACTCTAACTCCAACAGCTGTCACTGTGTCCCCAACATATCCAACGCCTCTAACGACCACATCCTTTACGATGCCGAGTCCCTTTTTTATGACATCCTTTAACTTCTGGAATATCCCTTTACGGTCCAATGGTTCGCGAGGCTCCTTTTTCTTTACTTCTTTATCTTTTTCTCCGGGCATACTATCACTCCGTTCATATTTTTTCAGTTATATAACTGCTCAAAAAGAATATGTCATATGAAAACAAAATAAAAAACAGCCGCCCCTATTGGAGCGACCGTCGTGACATACTCCCCGGCTTCAAGACCGGGGCTTCTATAAGCTCCGAGTCGTCGGAAAGTTTTTGGAGTAAGCAATTAAATTAAAATTAGTCAGGATTAATGATACAAGCCTTTAGAATTGTTGACAGAGAAACTCTATCAGTATATCTCTCACTGTTTTTAAGGTCCATAAAACTCATTGCTTCTTGCGTGTCATCTTCGGCACACAAAAAACGTACTCCATTTATTCTATCCTTCTCAACAATCGGCTTAGCAATTAAAATTCTTCCGTTCGGAGTCTTTTTCGTCATCTTAAATTCTCTGGCAACATTGGACCATTTTAATGACGGATAAGTTAATTCAGACGGAATCTTGAATGGATGACAATATGTAACATCGGCAGTTTCTTTGCCTTTTTTACGAGCCACAATGCAGCCAATGTCGGAATCTCCTAAGCAGCATATACATTTCTTGCTGTCAGGAGTCACAACCGATATGTTAAATCCGTATGGCGCATATTCAACCATAATCTTAGAATTTTCTATAGCTGTATCAAATACAATATTTTTCTTCATATAAAACACCTCTGTTTAAAACTATTTGTTCCGTCAAATTTCCTTTGACATTACAAGTATGTCAGATTTTAAAAGCGTTTCTTATTTTAAAACAATTTTTGAGCTAAATTATTTAAAAAAGTCGAAAAAATATCAAAACAGCTTCAAAAGGCTACGAATTCTTCTTAGGAGGTCGATAATTATTATATCTTCGCTTTGGTTTTTGTCTTTGAGGCTGAGGCTTCGGGGTTTCAGCACTTGCATCAGCTTCTTTGTTTACATCATTATTTGCAGAAGCATCATTTGTGTCTGACTCTTCCGGCGACTGAGGCGACACAACTTCTAAGTCGTCTTCAAAGTCCAAAAGTTCTTCCGTAATATCATCTTCTTGAACCGGCTTGTCAGCTGCTTCATCTTTTTCGTCTTTATCAATGTTTAGCGTTTCGGCAGAAATTGTAGTTTCATAGGCTTCGGCTTCTTCTGATTTTTCCTGAAGAAATTTTTCTAAATCATTTGTTTGAATATTATCATATAAATCAAGCATATTGCTTAACATATCTGTATCACAAGTTATATATGAAACTATTTGGCCATTTTCAATATTAAGTTTTTCGAATGGTGTTGGGTCAGCAATTACCATTCTTTGAGCCTCTTTAACATAAAGGTCTATTAACAAAACATTGTGAGCCATTCTTAATATGTCATATAAATCGGTTCCGAATATTTTTCTGTTTTCCAAATCAGGAAAAGACAAAGAATATAAATTTTGTGTTTTATTTATAATACATGGAAATACATATTTCATTTTATATTAAACCGCCTGCTCAATTACGAACAGGCGGCGCCCCCTCTCAAATTAAATTGTTTCTCCGTCAAGAAGCTTGTCGTAGCTTTCTTCACTAAGATTGATTGTTTTGCCCTCAAGAGCAACTACATAAATATCAATAATTGTTTCTCCGTTTTTTATCTTTTTGTTTTCAATATCTTTAACAATATCCGTATAAGCATTCCCAAATGTTATACCTCTGTCTATTAAGACATCAAGGCTCGGAGATTTTGTATATTGCACTGCGAAAACATATGGTTTCATTGTTTTTAACTCCTTACTTAATTTTTACATAGCCTACAGTAACCGCATTAATAAATGTACTTGTGTCATCTGCGCAGACTGATGCTTCATAGGTTCCGGTTGAATCAAAATTAACATTCAATGTTACTTTTTTAATTCCGTTTTTATCAACATCTTCAACCTTAACGTTTGTTCCGTTTGTTAAAGTAAACGTCTCCGATTTTCCGCTTGTTGTATTCGTAAACTTAATTTGCTGTACATCTTTTGTAACATCGAAAACAAGTTCGTGACGCCCGGCTGTATACTCCGATTCTGTTGTAACATTAACAATAGAGGTATTGCCAAAAACAGAGAGTTTTGCTTTGTTTTTTGCCCATGCCTCATCAACAGAAGAAAACTCTGAGCCCTGAATAGCAAACAATCTCATTTCTACATTAATGTTCTGTTTGAATTCATTACAATCATATAGATTAACTTCCTGTTTATCAGACAAAACTGATAATCCTACCTCTTGGAAGTTTGCAGGCAAAATACCGTCAAATGGGGTCTCTTCAGGTTGACTGTTTGCTCTTAAAACAGTTTGATATCCATAATAATAAATATAATAGCCGTTTTCTTGAACTGCATAATCAGTATTTACTACTGGTAGTTTTGTTGATGTTCCATCTTCTTTTACTATATTTAATAGACTCCAGCCATCATTAGTTCTTTGTTCGCCCGAAGCATCGAGACAAATTTTATCTTTTCCTTGAGCCTCTTTTTCCTCGTCAATTTCAAATCCTCCGTGATTCGAATTGTCATAATAGAGAAGGTCTACTTTGCCGGTATAAGAACTATGTGGAATCGTGTAAAAGGCGGGATAATAAGCAGATTGGTCTTCATTAACAAAAGGATAAAATGGGTCAAATGCCATTGGTCCAGGGCGATAAGGATTATTCATTGACGGAATCTTAACTGCTAAGATAATCCAAATCGGCACACTTCCGGTATTTGAAATGATTGGCTTCATAGGAATATACTCTCCGGGATAAACAACATTTTGCTGTGAACTTTGAATGTTAAGAGTCGCGCTGACGCCTTCTCCGATAGAATATGTATTTTCACTGGTTGTGGTCATTGCCTGTTGATAAGAAACAGCCGACGGAATAAGAGTCGTAAAAATCAGCATTCCCGCGAGAGCTGTTTTTATAAATTTATCTGTTATTTTATATTTTGATATTTTTTTTGCAATCTTCATTATATCACCTCATTTAAGATTCTTGAGAAGGAAGAATTCTATGCGTTCTCTTATACCAATAAGCAATTACTAAAACGGCAAGAATAACAAGCAAATACCACTCTCTTTTTACCAATCCGACAATAAACAATTCTTTTTTCTCGGTTGCCGTAAATTTAACGCTCATAAAATCAGTTTCGGTTACTGTAAAGCTGGTTTTATCAGAATCAACAATATGGCAATCTTTTATTTTATAACTATCGTTTTCAGACTTTATTGATTTAATTGTATATTCTCCTACCGGATATGTGTCTTGTACAATATAATTATTATCATAAGTAAACTTAAGAGTATATTCCTTGCCCTTACTATCTGCAATTACCATTGTAACATTTGTTTTAACATCGCTAAGGCTGAAAGAAACAAAGCCTTTTCCTTTAATAATTACAGGGTCAACGGAATCAACAGTGCTTGGTACTTCCGTTTGTGCCTCGGTTGTAGCTTCAGTTTTAATTTCAGCGGCAGTGGTAAATTCAGTTCCTCCTGTTACCTCGGAAAATTCGGTTATAGCTGTTGCATTTTCCGTCATTAGAGTTGTTGATTCCTCCGCTAATTCAGCCGATGCAAAGACAGTGCAAGATAATAATGTAGTTATTGTGAAAATCAATGCTAATATTTTTTTCATTTCAATCCGCCTTTCTGCGTTCTATCTTCACTTTAAATATGTTAGTTGAGTTTTATTTTTAAAAGAAAAAACTTCCGCCACCCTAAAAAGGCAACGGAAGTTAAAATATTAACGGATGTCAAGACAAAGATGCTTCATCCTTGCCCAACTCTGCAAAAATATATTTATTGCTTTTGAGTCTTTCTGAACAGAAACATAAGTATCGTTGACTCCGCGAACCTGATGTACTGTCATATCTGGAGATACTTCAATTGACAAGAATGGAGTATCAGGATTATCCTTTCTTCTTAAGAAAAGTATAAATGCCTGCTTGTCAATAACATCATCGACGTATCTGCCGCAACAATGATTAAGTTTTCTGCCTTCTTCAAACATTGACTGCATTGATTCGGGAACCTTGATGAAATAATCATCCTTGTGATATTCAAGGAAACGATATTTATCAACAGATTTTACAAAATCATCATTTAATGCTTCATCTGCAATGAACTTCTGTTTCGACATTACGATATCATGTTCGGTTTTGAGCGCTCTGGGGTAAAGTACATGACGGTCGGTCATATCCATATCAATAGACTTGCAAGCATCAAGATAGTCTCGCCATTGCTCTGCAGCAGGAACAGGGTCAAACATTTGACCTATCCTTACCCTTTCAAGGTAAGACGTAATCTTTGAAACAGATAATGTTGGCAAAACTTTTTGAATTTTAACAATGCTTTTAATCGGAACGCCGTGCCTATCGCACCAAAATGCATCTTCGCCAATTATATCATTATCAATTTCATATAAACGCTGCAGAGTCTGCATTGTTATATCGCAACCCAGTTCTTTCTTCGCCGACTTATAATACTTCAGTAAAACAGGAGTAATTCCAAATGCCTCAGCGGCTGTTTTCGCTTTCCAGTTTATTGTAACCGCTGTATCATTGGTATTTTTCCTTATTGCCGTTTTGTCAGCATCTAAAATCTCATTAGCAAATCCCTCTTTAGCCAGCTTTTCAGCAACCGGATACTTGAGAGTTTTATTTATAAACATAAAAAGCTCTCTTGTCGTCATAGCTCCGGTCCCAGAATTATAACCCAATCTTCTACGAGGCTGCTGATTAATAAACTCTTTAAGGCCGGAATACTTAAGAATTCCATCGTCTGATAAATTGCAGATAACTTTATGCAATGGCGTTTCGGCATACTTTGCATCGAATTTTGCAGCATACCACGGAGCACAATAAAGATAATATTCTTTTGCGCCACTGAACAGGCTGTGAGAGCTCATATCTATGTGCCGATGGAATCCGTTGCAAACTCCCTTTTGATTGAATACATAATATCCGCTAAGAGCAGCTTGAACCTTAGGATGCAGCGTGTTTTTTTCGATGAACACGCTTACAACTTTTACAGTAGCCTCATAGGAATTATCGGATATATATATCCATATTTGATTATAATGTCCACCGCCCGAACGATAAGTGCTCCTCTCAACTTGTTGAGAAGCTCCGCAATAGGGACACTCAGCAAGAAAATTTGAATTATAAGAACAGTCATCGTTATAGTCGTTTACATTGAAAAACCATTCCTTATGACAATGCAAGCAATGAGCTTTATATGTGGTCGTTTTCTCAAGTCTGTCGCTTTCCTGTTCTATTACTGTAATATTAATACAATCTGTAAGCGCCGGGAGCGGAGGGTCTTCGTCCAACTCTATTGGCAGCACAGCCTCTTTCTTTTCTGCTTTTTTCTTTTTGCGGTCATCAAGCTGACGACAAATTTCGACAAAGTTTTTATCATCAAAGTCCTCTTCTGTTATGTCTATAAACTTCGGACGTTTGGCTTCATCTGAATACCAAATGCCGCAATAGCATAACAGAGATGTCAACATAGCGGTTGTATAAACAAACTCATTTGTTTCCTTATTAAATCTATAGCTTGATTTATCATATGTATCCAAATCGAACACACTTAATGCCTTAAAAGAAAAGTCAGTATTAATAACATTTAATGCGTCATTATACTCAAATGAAATGATTGCTTCTGCAAAATATATTTTTCTATCAACTTGAATTGCAATAAATGCTTCAGAATCCATTTTGTTATCATTGAAAAGCTTGTTAGGAAGTTCCTTCATGCAGAAAGGACAATAATAATGCGTTTCTGAATAATAATAACCGGTGCTTACCGCCTCAGCATAAAAATCATTAAACTCCTCTTTACAATGACCACACAAATATCGCGAGTATGTAACTCCATCTCTTTCGCGGAGCTCCAAAACCTTTACCGGTTCAGGATTAACCGCCTTAACAATCTCATCCTTTCGACTCAAAATAACATCAATGATGTCCTGTGCCGGAATCTTAATTTTTTTTGCCATAATAATACCTCCATTTTAAAAATATATTGTCATTGTAGATTCTCCATTTAATCTCTTAATGACTATAATTTCGTTTTAAATATGTAAGATAACCTCAACATAAAAAAATCTCCCACTGCAAAAGCAGCAGGAGACTAAAACTTATATCATTTTTAAATCAAGATGTTTTGAAACGGCCCACTTCTTTAAGAAAATACTAACTTCTTTATACTCATCAAGAGTGTGAATGTAAGTATCGTTATATCCTCTTACCTGCCGAATTTCCTTATTGGGAGTAACCTCAATAGACAAATACGGCTCCTCCGGGGCTTCTTTTCTTCTCAAAAACAATACAATAGCTTTTTTTCTGGCTACATCGTCAATATACTGTCCACAGCAATGATGTAGTTTGCGTCCTTCCTCAAACATTTCCTCCATCGTATCCGGAACTTTAATACAATAGGTTAAGTCGTCATATTCAAACTTTTTATATTCTTCAACAGCTTTCATAAAATCATCACGAATGCTTTCATCTCGAATAAGCTCCTGCTTTGCGACAACTACATCGTGTTCTGTTTTTAATGCTCTTGGATAAAGAACATGACGGTCAGTCATGTCCATATCAATAGACTTGCAAGCTCTCAAATAATCTCTCCAAGAAATAATCGCTTCCTCTGGATAAAATTGCTGCATCAGTCTTACTCTTTCAAGATAAGAAATAATTTTCGAAATGGACAACGCCGGAACGACCTCACGAATAGCATCAACCTTACAAGCATCAACATCATACATAGACATCCATGTTGCCTCGCTCGCAGGTATATCAGGCAAGGAGATGTATGTTTGAATATAATCTATAAGACTAACGTCTTCATTGCCAGAATCACGCTCTTTCTTATATTCTTTCAAAAAAGCCTTTGAAAGTTTAAAGGCGCCCTCTACGGTTGAAGCCTTATAATCAAGGATATCTTTAAACAAATCGTATTCTTTGACCAGGTCCGCTTTTATAATCTTTTCAACAACCGGATACTTAATAGTATCCACGACAAAATTGATAATTCGTTGAATAAATGTTGTTCTTGGTTTAGAATAATTATATAAAGTTCCTGTTCCTTGTTTATAAAACTCTAAATAATCTGAAATGCCGGAATATTTTAAAAGCCCAGTTGAACTTGTCAAAATAATTGAAAGTCCGTCCCAATAATAGTTGTACGTCCAGTCTCGATATTCACGAGAAGACGCATTGCTTTTAACATATTTGCCGCTGTATTTGTTGTAAAAATAGTATGAAACTTTACCTTTTGAATTAATTTCCGCAACAAAATTAGCATTACCTGTAACATTCAAAGTTGTTTCATCAATCGTTACTTTAACCTCTTTTATCCAGACTGCCTCTTCTGTTGATTTGATATAGACAATAAATGTTTCTGTTTTGCTGTTATAGTGACTATTTTGACGTCCCTGCTGTCGAACATTTCCACAATACGGACATTCAATAGGAGTCAAACAACTATTCTCTCGTTCAATCATCCATTCATGACCGCAAAGCAAACAATGAGCCTTGTAATAGCTCTTATCTGTAATACAATCTTCTGAAGCTTTATGCACTGTAATACCGACAAGGTCTTCTATTGTTGGAAATGCGACAGAGGCATATACTTCATCAGGAATTATTTCATCCCGAAGCGCCGCCTTATCTGTTTTTTCAATAGATATTTTTGTTTCGAGAGCTTCAATTTTTCTTATAATTTTACTGTAATCCTCCATCAACAGACATTGGTTTGAAAAAAAACTATGATAAGGGTAAGGGGTTTCACAAAACAACTTTTTAAACCTTTGTTTTGTTCGCTTAAATGGCGGAATCGGGGTATCAATCACTGGCCAACATGAATAACCAACACGCGTAAAAAGATATGTCGATTCTTTATATTCATCATAACAACCTAAATTATATGCTACTAATTTAGATTGTGTGATTTCAAAAGTATCAAATGAAAATTGAACAAAATAAACATAGTTAGCAAAATAGTCTTTGTCGTCAACATAACAATGTGCTGTTATATTATATTTTTTGTCGTATACTTGTCCGACTTTACTATAATCCTTTGCAATACACAAACAATTGTATTCTGCATGGGAACCACAAGCAGGACAAGGAGCTGTTTTGCTATTAGCCTCAAACTCTGTGCCGCAATCAGGACATCTAAGTTTTACTTCAGTTTCGCCTTCATGGATTTCATCTTTTAAAAGCCACATAAAATCATAACTTTTAATAGACGCAACGATTTCCTTCTTATACGGCTCAAATATATTTTCAATATCTTCTGCCGTAACAGTTTTCTTCTTTGCCATAATAATTACCTCCATTTTTAAATTACATCTCAATTAAGCTTTTAACTCTTAATTGTCAATGCTTTGTTTGCTTATAATATGTCAGTTCAAGAAGAACTAAACAACTAAAAATATTGTATCTTTTAGTGTTTTTTACAACAAAACCTCTTGACAAACTGTTGGTTAAGTGTTATAATGACTTTGAAACTAAGGCAAAGAAGGTATTTTTTTATGGAAGAAATGAGAGATAGATTACGTGAGGCAAGAAAAGCTAAAAACCTCAAGCAGACCGAAGCGGCTGAAAGAATAGGTGTTGCTATTTCTACTTATCGAAATTGGGAAGGCGGCACATTTGAACCGCGTCGAGATTTGCTTGAGAAGGCGGCAAAAGTATTTGGAGTTTCTAAAGATTATCTTTTAGGTCTTGAACCCGCAAAAGACTCTTCGAAAAACACATCTAACTTTGTAAAGGCTGCAGAACTCACTTCCCAATTGGTTGGCTTGTTTGCCGGAGGAGATTTGAAAGATAGTGATAAAGAAGCTCTAATGATGACTTTGAGGCAGGCATACTTATCAAGCAAAGAAACTTCTTTTCCAAGTGAGGGTGCCGAAATTTGGGAACCTTTTGACCCTAACAACTTTAATGGCGGTGTGTAAAATTGATAAATGCTTTGTCTATATATAATCAAGCTGAAGAAATAGTTCAGACATATAAAACAAGGGACCCTTCCGAAATAGCAGAAGCACTCGACATTGATATTCATTTTAATGAGTTTGAAGAATTATTAGGAGTGTATACTTGTATTCGCGGACATAGGGTTATAGTGTTAAATTCTCTTATGTCAGAAGAATTATATCGAATGGTGCTCGGCCATGAATTAGGGCATGATATATTACATCGCATCGGAGCTACTTCAAAAAACGGTGTTGCTGACTTTAAAGAGTTTTCTATGACATGTAAAACAGGAACTTTGGAATATGAAGCGAATGCCTTTTGTGCCCATCTTCTTATTTCAAACGATGATTTCCTTGAAAATGCTCAAGATGGACTGAATATTGAAACGATGGCTTCTATTTTCTGCGTTGACCCCAATCTTATTGTTATAAAAGGCAAAGAGTTGCAGAAAATGGGATATGATATTAAAAATTGCGATGAATATAACTCTTGCTTTTTGAAAAATGTTAATCCGTTTTAAATGCAAAAACCGCCCGCAGAAATGAATCTGTAGGCGGTTAAATTGATTTTACAGTTCAGGTGCTGTGCCTGTGCCCATAGAAAGGTCTCCCTTCTTAAAGATTTTTCGTGGCTAAGCCCACTGCTCTTCTCTGAACATAGTATCTCTCCTTTCAAGCTCATTTACTAACAATCGGATTGTCCATAAAATATCGCACTGCAAAATTTCCGAGTACAAATATTGCAATAGACAATATTGTTAATAACATATCTCCGTCTCCGGATTTAATCCGTGTCAGGCGGAGTCTTTTTCTTTCTAATGGATATAGCCAAGGTATTCCACCGCTTGTCAATGTATCTGAAAACAGATGACTGACGAAACCAATCAAATATCCCAAAACAAATTCATTTTTGGTATAAAGATAAAGTAGAAGCAATGGCACTATCCATAATCCGGAATGTGTTATGGTCCGATGTCCGAAAGCTTTATTTATCAACTTAGACACCGGTTTTAATGGTTTCCCGAATACCGATGTAGGAGAATCTATATCGGGAATAAGACCCCCGACAATAGAACCAACCAAAACAAGAGCAGAACCCAAATACAGTGAACTAAATTCGTTATGAAATATAGCAACTGTCGCAACTCCGGCTCCGGCAGCGCAAACAAAATGATATTTACCCTGCATTGTTTTTCTCCACCGATGTAACTTCTGCTTCATTCGAGAGAATAATTACAGGCTTGATATTGAACTTGTTTACTGCTGTTTCGCTGTTGTTAACACAGGAGATTACGGGATTGCCCTCAAAAACCGCTGCTTGATATGCTTCTTCCGCAGATAAATCACAAATTATAGACGGGCCTTTAAATGCTTCCGGAACTATTTTTGAATATTGCTTGTATTCATCCGGAGATAGAACGCCAATCTTATCCCAACTATTTTGCATATTGAGCCCTAACAGCATATCATAAGGCCTAATACTATGCAAAATGTTATTTAAAATCTTGTACATATATTTTTGATTTAAATATTCTCTAACTTTAGATTTTTTCCAAGAAAAAGAAGCTTCATCGCTAAACTGCATCCATATATCGTCTTTTGCAATAGCGACACGACACTCTGAATCCTCATTAACAATATAGAATTCTTCTCCAAGCCAAATAGAGTCTCCGATGCGCAAATCTCCAACACAAACGGTTTGTGTTTTTGACGGGAACATCTGCAAAGTCGATTCGATAATGCCCGCCAAAATACTTGGTGACAAATATGATGAATCAATCATAAAGTCACAACAATTTACGAGGTCCGCAAAAGCAGTGTTATCTTCAGAAATCCTTGACATAACTTTTTCGTCAGAATCGCCCCTTAACAGCATTCTGTCTCTTGCAACGCTCTCCGAAACCATAAGTCCAACTGCAACGATTCGCTTGGGCCCATGATATTTTTCTCGAAGCATCTTAAGTCCTGGAATGTCCACAACATAGACATCTGAGTTGTCTATTTGGAACCTTGTCGTACAATAGCGGGCGCCATTGTATTCATTATAGGCTAAAATATTTTCAAACTTATCGAATTCTTCATCGGTCACAAAAGTATGTCCCCTTTCGCCCTCAAAACGAGGCTTTCTGGTTGTGTATGACTGTACAGCAACAAAGCCTCTTTTCTCCAGTTCTTCTGCAATAGTTGTCTTACCGCTGCCTGAACGTCCAATGATACATAAAATTTTGTCTTTCATAAAAATTACCTCCAATTTAAAAATCAATTTAAAAGTTCATTTTACCTTTAAATTCGTATTAAATATGTAAGACAATAGAAGACTGAAAAAAGTTTTCAATCAAGCTCCCAAGCGTAATCCAAACTTCGTCTATAATGATTACCTTTAAGGGCAAAATCATCTTCTTCAATCGGTTTCCTTCTGTTCGCTCGATGTGTTTGCTTTTTGAGATAAGACTGTCTTTTTGAATTCTTGGCGAACTGGACATATTCGTCACCTTTTTTCGTTTTCTTAATTAAAGCAGCCTCTTTCCCAAATGCTTTTACAATATTTTTACGTCGATTTTTCTTTTTAATTTCATTTTTTCGCCTACGAGATGTTTTTCGTCTCATTGCATCACGAGCTTTTAATGCATCGTCAAAATTATCCATTTCGTCAGTAACTGTATTAAATTCGTCTAAGTACATAAATTTTACTCCATTCTGTTTTAACTTTGAAAGGTCCCCTTTCGTTATAAATATGTCAGATAAAAAACAAATTAGCTGTTTTAAAACAATTTCCGAATCGCCAAAATAAAGTTAGCGCGGAAGCCCCCGGATTTCAGACGTGGGGAGGAGCGCCATAAAAGACCGTGAATTTTCGCATAATGATTGACCTTTATTTTTCTTTTATCTAACATATTTATTTCGAAGCATAAAAGATATGCTTTTAATATCAAATAAATAAGGTGTGAAAATTCATGAAAATAAAGTCTGCAGAATATGTAAATGAGGACAAAGTTTATCGCTCCTCTGACCATTTAACATATAGCTGCCAATACCATGTTGTTTTTTGTCCTAAATATCGCAGGAAAATACTTGTCGGCAAATATAAAGAGCGCGCGATTGAAGTTTTTAAGGAAGTCGCTGCTAAACGTAATTTCAAAATTATTGAAATGGAAGTTATGTCCGACCATGTTCATCTTTTAATTGACTGCAATCCGAAATTCGGTATATGCAAATGCGTATGCCAATTAAAAGATACATCATCTCGTGTGTTAAGGGCGGAATTCCCCGAATTAACTACGCGACTTCCAAGTCTATGGACCCGCAGTTCTTTTATCTCTTCTGTCGGGGCTACATCTCTTGATGTGGTAAAAGAATACATTGAAAATCAAGAGAGGCAAGTTAATGTCAAAAGATAAAGTTATTAAATTGCGTATATATCCGACCGAAGAGGAGCAACAAGTATTTGCCGACTCTTCCCGTGCTTTTACTGACGCTTGTAACTATATATCGCAAAAAGCTTTTGAGGATTTTGATTTCGATAAGATTTCTCTTCAGCGTAAATATTACTATGAAATCAGAGAACTTTTCGGTTTAAAATCTCAGCTTGCAATAAGCGTCATAAAAGCCGTAGCTGCGAAATATAAAACAGTCAAAAAACAACTTTCAAAGAATCCGTTTGTTTATGAAGACGAAGCCGGTCAACATTATATATCCAAAGACCTTTCGTGGCTGACAAAGCCTATTTGTTTTAAACAGCCTGTACTGATTCTTCAAAGAGGTCGTGATTGGAGTTTTACAAAAGATAATCAATTATCATTAAACTCCAATTCAAACAAAAGAGTTAAGACATCTTTTACGACTAAAGGCTTTGACAAATATTTTTCCGACGAATGGTCTTTTGGGGCCGGACAAATTATCAAAAGAAATAATAAATGGTATTTTTACCTGTCAGTCAATTCCAAGTCTAACGACCTCGATGTATTTGATAATATTGTCGGGGTTGACCGTGGCATTGTCAACATAATAAGCACTTTTGATAATTCCGGAAACAAAGAATTATATTCCGGCGCAGTCTTTAATAAAAAGCGAAATCGCATTCTCCGCACCAGAGCTTCCCTGCAAAGGAAAGGAACAAAAGGGGCAAAAAGAGTTCTTAAAAGACTTTCCGAGCGAGAGAACCGTTATATCAATGATGTAAATCATTGCTTATCAAAGGCACTCGCACAGAAATACGGTCCGAACACTCTTTTTGTTTTGGAAAACCTTTCCGACATAAGAAAGCAAAGCGATAAATTTAATAAAAAGCGTAATTCAGATTTAAATAGCTGGCCTTTTTATCAGTTAGAATCGTTGCTTTTATATAAAGCTCTGGATTGCGGAAGTATGGTCATCAAAGTATCCGCAGATTATACATCTCAGCGATGTCCGGCTTGCGGAACAATTGATAAGGATAACCGTCATAGAGATGTTCATCTTTATCAATGCTGTAATTGCGGCTTTGAAGAAAATGACGATATAACAGCCGCAATGAATCTTTATCAATTGGGACTGGAGTATATAGCCGGAACATCAGAACCAAAATTTGTAAAATAAAAACAAATCGGGGTGCTAAGTCAATGCGCCCGAAGTTGCCTCAGGATAGCTGTACCGCTATTATTAAACCAAATTTGGTTTAACGTATGGGAGCTGAGATGTAAATCTCAGACGTTAGGACCATTAGGAGAGCGATAAACTCTAATCTTTGACAAGCTCCCGCCTGTCAAAGGCGTGGAGTAATTGACTCAAAGGAAAAACGTCAGGAAAAATCCCGACGTTTTGTTTAGTATAGAATTTGTACAGCAATGCTTTCCTTCCCATTTTCGTTAGATTCCGCAATTACAAAAGTTTTTTCTCCTAATTTTTCGCAATATTCTTTTAATTTTTTTGACGGAAGAATAAAACATAGAAAGCTAATACAAAAAATCGCTTTCATTTTGTTTCCCCTTTTTAAGGTTTACAGATTTTACAAGGTTCATAGCCTTGATTAACTAATTCTTCTTTACTGCCAACCATAACCATTCTATTGTTTGAACTTATTTTCTTTACTGCACTACAATCTATTTTATGAAATTTCTTGCTATTATCATTAACTACATATTTCTGCGCCGGCAAAGCAGTAACTAAATCAACTGAGGTTACAGTAACAGAAAGGTCATTTTCATATGTTTCTCCGGTTAAATAGTTTATCGTAAAGTTTTTTTGGTAATTAAAACAAAATACATTAAAACATATATCTTCTCCGTTATCTTCAACGGAATATGCTTCAATTTGTACTCCCCTGCATACAAGCTCGTTATCAACAAAACGAGGCGTTACTCTATAAAGTACATGCCCTCCATCTTCCTTGATATGGTCAGCTACCATATTTTCAAAAGGCAACATTCCATCAATGTTTAAGCTTCTTGTACCTGTAATAAGGTTTTTCTGGTTATTATTTTCACCTGCAAGCTGAAATCCTATTAAATGACAGCGATTGTATATGTATCCACCGTCAATAAGATTGGTGTCATATTTGTGGTTATTTGACTTTCCATTATAAGTCCATCCTGACGGCTTTACATCAGAAATCGACCCTCTTTCTTCTGTTGGCATTAGCTCTTTACAAATATTCGCAAAAGCAACTCCACATCTGCCGAGAGAATCCAACTCGCTGTAGGTTTCAAATACAGTCGTGTTGTCAAAATCATCAAACTCAGGCTGGTTGCCATTTAACGTTACATATGGTTTTCCGGTATATTCCGGAATTGTCGAACTTGATTTTGATGAAGTAACCGTGGTAATTGTCGAACCTGTAGCATCTGCAACTGAAGTGGTTTGCGTAGGCTTATCAGGAATATTAGAAAGGCTTGCTTTCATAAGTCCGACCAGTCCAAAAACAGTGACTGTGAGTGCTAATAAAATAATCAATAAAGTCTTAATGTTTTTCTTCATCGTTAATTACTCCTTACTTTTTCGATACCAATTTTTCGTATGTACTTCATATGTTTCTATTGTCAAAGTATGCGAATCGCTTACTATTTCTTCTGTTTTTTGTAAAATACATTCAACGCCAATAGGTAAATTGAAATATTCATCAGCTGGATAATCTCTGTTCCAACAGCATAAAATTAAGTTATTTACTTTTTTCCACAAGATAGGAATAGACTGCTCAAGAAAAATGTAATCTTCATCAAAAGAGAACGCATCTTTCACATCAATTAGTTCTTTTCTTTCATCTTCTTTGAATTGACTATATGTATAAGGTGACATTGCAATGTGACTATTCTTTTTTTTGACAATATCCAGCAAATATTTTCTAAATATTCGGTCTTTGCTCTGACGTTTACCATTAAATAGTATTCCGCCATTGTTATCGACACAGATAATTACAGTCATTAGGACAAGCTCCTTTGCTGCGAAAACAGTTCTTTTTGAACCAAACTATCGTTATTGAAAATTAGCGTAGCGGTATCTTCTTTCCCGTTAGTATATTTGACAACGAATATATAGGTATCGGCTCCGCTTCTTGTCAACATTACGTTATCTCCAAGACACGACTTAACCTCATCCATCGTCATTCCTATTTTAACACTATTGTATTGTTCTTCTGTAGCCTGTGCTTCTATTGAGCCGTTGCTGAATATAGCCGCGATAGATTCTTTGGTTCTTTCAATTAACTCAGGTTTTTGACTTGCTTTTACGCCGACAAAGAACAAAACAACTGTCAGTACAACTAAAAGAACAATTCCTCCGACTTTTTTCTTTTGATTTGTTTTATCGTTCAAAACTATCATCTCCTCTTTTAAAATATGTTATATATAAATTGCATTTTGAATTTTAAAACAATTTCTCCGTCTACATCTCTTGCTCAGAGTTGTAAACGGAGAACTGCTATGTTTAAAATTTTAAGAGAGTTTTTTTGCCGCTTCTTTTGCTAACTCACTTCGTACACATTCATCTTCAGAAAACGTCAATTGAGCACAAAGAGGAGAATCTTTCATTTTATTTGCGGCATAAACCAACCCATTGTTTCTTCTGTCAACTTTTGGATTATCAATCTGATTGGGGTCTCCAACTATAACAATCTTTGAATTAAGCCCTGCACGAGTAAGAATGCCTAACATCTGCATCGGAGTAGAGTTCTGAGCTTCATCGACAAGAATATATGTATTTGCAATAGAGCGACCTCTTAAATAAGCTAATGCTTCAGCCGTTACCCAGCCTTTTTCAAAAACATAATCAACTTTAGATTGTGCTTCCTCAACATTATCGTCTACATTTGAAAGCAATGCTTCAAGATTATCTAAGCAGGGACGAATTAATGGTCTGATTTTATCCATCTCATCGCCTTTTAAATAACCGATATCCTCATCAAATTTAATATTGGGTCGAAGAATTAAAACTTTTCGATAGTCTTTATGGTCCATAACCCCACTTATTCCTGCTGCCAAACCAAGAAACGTCTTAGCTGTTCCTGCCGGTCCCTTAAGTATAACGAGCGGAATTTCGCTTGCAGGAGCTAACAAAGCTTCCATTGCAAATTTTTGAGCATCGTTTTTAGGCTTAACGCCACAAGGTTTCATGTATGTTCGTCTTAATTTTACAGCATTTTTGCCATTATACATCGCCAACCCAACATCTGAACCATCTTCGCTTTTTAGAGTCAGAAATTCATTTACGCACAGTTCAGCATCATCTAAAAAGCATTCGCCGTTCACGCAAAAATTCTGAATCTGCTCATCAGTTAAGATGTATTCTGTCTGTCCGGTATATTTCAAATCAGCCTCTGATACTTGTTCATTATAAAAAATTTGGGCTTCGATTCCTATCGTTTCGGCTTTTAATAGCATTGCCGCATCCGCTGTAACTAAAATTGCATTGTTTTTCTTGGCGGTATAAATAATTATATTGTCGTTTTTATTCGGGCTCCATTGAACATCCATCTCTTGAATGTCTCGCGGGCCTACTCCGTCAACAATACTAAATGTTCCGCCATTTGGCAAATGATATCCACTGTCTTTAATTTTAAGAATTTCCGCTATAGCTTTTCTTGCATAATATCCTTTGTCGCCCGGAGCTTCCTTTAAGTTATCAAGTTCTTCCAAAGTGATTTCAGCGACTGCTACATCGTTGTCCTCAAATACATAAAAACAATTTGAGTTTCTCATCAAAACACTGGTATCAAGTAAAAATAGTTTTTTCAAATAAATGACTCGCTTTCAATATAATCTTAAAAGAAGAAAAACAATCTCTGTTTTCTCCTTTCATTGTAAATATGTTATTTGGGCTCTGATTTAATCGGTTCCTGAGATACGATTTCTATAAAACGGTCTTTTGAAATAGTTTCTGTTTTTAATAACTCTTGAGCTATCTTTTCAATATATCTCCAATACATTTGTACTATGAACAAAGATTCTTCCCAGACCTTATTCAACAAGTCGCTCGTTTTAGCCATAATAACGGCTATTCCTTTATCTCCAAATTGAGAGTAATCAATTCCGGATTCAATAGAAACATACATCATGGCTAATTTTGTTGCTTGAGAAACATCTTGAGAAGCTCCTGCGGTTGCATTTTCAATGCTTCCTCTTAAAATAACTTCGGCGGCTCGTCCTCCATAAAGCATTTTTATTTCATTGCGATAATCATTTATTGGACAAAGCGGATTTTCTTCCTTTTCTTCGGTTATTGTAAATCCTCCGGCTCCGCTTGTCGTAGGCCGTATAGTAATACTGGATACATCTTTAGTTGTTTCAAAATATGCAACAACTGCGTGTCCTGCTTCGTGATAAGCTACGGTTTTACGTTCTTCTTCAGTTTGAGAATACTTTTTCTTGATATGTCCTTTAATATCCATCTGAAGAATAGCATTTTCAAAATCTTCCATAGTAACCGAATCATGTTTTTCTTTTACAGATAGAATTATAGCTTCATTAACTATACATTCAATCTTAGAGGCGCTATAACCATATGTCTTTACAGCGAGTCGCTCAAAATCAACATTTGGATTAACCTTTTTATTTTTTGTATAAAGTTTAAGAATGTCTATTCGAGCTTGCTTGTCCGGGCAATTTATAACAAATTGACGGTCAAAACGTCCGGGACGAACAAGAGCTTCGTCAAGGTCAGATACTCTGTTAGTGGCAGCAAGAACCATAACATTATCTGTTTGCTCAAATCCATCCATTTGATTTAAGAGTGCTGTAAGCATCGTATTCATTTCTTTGCCTGCAGCATCAGATTGTGCGCTACGCTTTGCTCCAACAGAATCTATTTCGTCAATAAAGATAACACATGGAGCATTCTCTTTAGCTTTTTGAAATACCTTTTTTATTTTATTTGAGCCGACTCCTACAAACTGGCTGCCAAAATCACAAGCATTTACCGCAATGAAATTAACCCCGGTTTCACCCGCAAAAGCTCTTGCGAGAAGTGTTTTACCGTTACCGGGAGGTCCCTGAAGCAATATACCTCTCGGAATTCTTGCTCCCGATTCACGATATTCAGGATTTTTCATCATTTCCGAAAGCATAAGCAAATCTTCTTTTATTTCGTCCAATCCTGCAACATCGGAAAGCCTTGTTTTTATTTGTCCGACAGGCTCTACCTCAAAATCTCCCGCTCCTATACCTGTCATTACTTTCAAATAGATGAACATTGCGACAATCATAAGCGGAACGGACCCATACTGCATAATACTTTCCATCCAATTTTTCTCGTGAAATTTAATTTCGACCCCTTTTGTAAGGAGCTTTTCCGAAAAATCATCTGTATCAGGAAAATTGGTAACATACTTGCCGGGCATATCTTTTAAGGTATAAGTTACCTTGCCAACCGTTTTATCAATATCAGCCTGTTTTACTTCCCCCTTTTCGACTTGCTGCATAAAAGCATTATAATCAACACGGGATTCTGTAAATTTTACAAGATTATTTCCAAACGACAGAAAAGCGCAGACAATCGCAATCGCCATAATTACGGCTGTTATCATCTTCTTTTTCTTTGCATTCGATTTTTTTGAATTGTTATTCCCCATTATAAATCCTTTCTGTCATCTAAGACTTAATTCATAACTAATCTTTTTGCTTGCCTCCGAAAATGTCAATGACCCTGCTTTAATTCCAAAAGATTTAAGCAATCGAGCTTGCTTAAATGTACAAAGCCCTTTGTCTCTTCTTTTTATGAAGGCAGTTATAAGTTCTGATGCGGCGCCTTTGGTTATATATTGAACATCAGAATCTGTCAATCCATATTTTTTAAGGAGATTCTTTTGATTTATTGTTGCAGGCTGACGCTCCCAAGTTCGCTGATGCTTAAAAGACTGAAGACCGGAATGTCCTAATATTTTGCCTATATCATGAACTGTATCTTGAGCTGCAGCAACTCGTTCTCGTCTTTTCTTTCTTTCAGCAGAAGCTCGTAATTCTTCCATAAGTTTAGCTTCAACTTCATTTTGATAGTCTCGCTCCGCTTCTTTTTCAAGGTCAAGCAAGTCAAATTCTTTATCTGTTTTCTTAAGGGTTTTCTTTGTCATTCTTTCAACGATGTTACCTGATGTGCCTACCAACACTGCCGGACGCATCAAATCAACTCTTTTTGAAAGCCACAAGAAATCAAGCAGTAATAAATCTTTTTTGCCTGGAGCCAATCGACATCCACGGCCGCACATTTGTCTATATAATGAATCTGACCTTGTCGGACGCAATACAACAATACAATCTACTTCAGGACAATCCCACCCCTCAGTTAGAAGCATTGCATTGCATATTACTTTATATTTGCCCTCTTTAAAATCTTTTAGAATTTCCTCACGATTTATTGACTTTCCGTTTATCTCAGTAGCTGAAACGCCTATTTTGTTAAGAATTTCGCAAAACTTCTGAGATGTTGAAACAAGCGGAAGAAACACTACGGTTTTTCTGTCAGCGCATTTGTTCTTTATTACATTAGCAATATTGCTTAAATAGTCATCAAGAGTTTCTCCGATATCTTTAGCTGCAAAATCGCCGTTTTGCATTTTTACATTACTAATATCAATTTCCGCAGATACTGTTTCTACTCTAATCGGACAAAGAAACTTATCCTTAATTGCTTGCTTGAACTCATATTCATATGCTTTGCTTTGATAATAGTCTTCAAGTTTTTTCTGGTCACCCCTATTGGGAGTTGCAGTAACTCCCAACACTTTGGCTTTTTTAAAATGTCCTAAAATTTTTTGACAAGAAGGAGATAATGAATGATGTGCTTCATCGACTATGATATATTGAAAATAATCTTCCGGATATTGTTCAAGTCTGTTATCTCTGCACATCGTTTGGATACTGCCCACAACTATCGGTTTATCACTTCCAACAGCCGTGCTTGAAGCCTTTTCTAATGATGTACCCAAATCACTGAACTTTTCAATTTTATCTATTGCCTGGTCAAGAAGTTCTCCTGTATGAGCCAGAACAAGAGCTCTTTGTCCTGCTTTTAAAACAGTTTGAAGCAAATCAGTAAAAACGATTGTTTTGCCGCATCCTGTAGGCAGAACTAACAACGTCTTCTTGTTTCCCTTGTTCCACTCTTTAATTACAGCTTCTCTTGCTTCAATCTGATATTTTCTTGGTTCTAATTTCATAATGCACCTCGACCAACATATTTTTACACTACAAATATGTTATTTGGGGAAAGTAAACCGCGTTTTAAAACAATTTAAGACGCTTGATTTTTGAGTCAAACGCCTTATAGTTCAAATTATTTAAAAATAACAAAATCGACAAGTTTCCTTTCTGATGGCAAATGATTGAGAATTTGATTTTTATACACCATTGTGGAAGAGCCGCCTCCATCGAGAGGAACTCCAAAACTGCAACCATAACGCTTTAACACTTCGGCACATTCTTTGTATGTTAAGCCTGCGGAAACATTATCTACATATCTTCCTTCTGAAACGACTATTGTTATATTGCCGGGATTGCCGTTTGTGCCGATAAAAGTTCTTTGCGCTCTGCCCCCGCCTTCTCCGTCGTCGTTATTTTGCAGATTTATCATATCAAATTCGGGCCCAAAGCAAAATCCATCCGTTAATTTTTTCTCAGAAACCGCATCATCCAGCAAAACGCAAGATAGCCCCATGTCATAGGTACTACCTAATTTGCCGGTATATTTATTGTAACAAGCCGGAAAATTGCAACTTGCCCAACCCATATTACATACCTCACCATCTCTGACAACCGGGATATTTTGTTCTTTATTTGAATGGCACGCATTAACAGCCAAAACCGCTCCGGTTCTTTTGGCCGCCTGCAAACAAGTTTCGGTTCCATTTCCAAACTTTCCGTTTGCACATACCGAACGCATACTTGCATAATCGGACATTTTGACTTGGGCAACATAACACCAAGCGTGTCGATACCAAATCTTATCAATTTTAATAGACATTCCGGAATCTTTGTAGTTTATCGGGTACTTTGCGTTTTTGGTATATTGCCAATCATATGTTCCGGCTATATCATCATTGCTATAACTTTTATTGTTTACTATTTTTCGAGAGGGTTTTTCTTTTGATTCATTTGATGTAGTTGTTACATTCGTCTTTTTAATTTCGGAAGAAGTTACGGATTCTTCCATTTCGTTTATTTGCGTCTTTGTTTTGGTTGTTTTGTTTGTTGTTAACTCTGTTGCTTCTGTTGTGGAAACAATTTCTTCGTTCTGCTTATTGTTTTTTGACAAAAATAAATCCCCCGCTTTTGACACGGGGGACATCGCACAACATAAGCTAAGTATTATAATTATAATAAGCTTAATATATTTCACCGGGTACTCGCTTTCTTAGTATTTGAATTGTTTTTACTTTCTGTTTGAGCCTTGTATTCAGCCGCTCTCATTTTCTTTACTGCATAAATCAAGAACATAACTATCCCGTATATGCCCCATAAAGCAGCATCAAAATAAACTCCGGCTAAAGAACCAAGTATAATCATTACAAAGCCTGTTAAATATGTGTTTGTGACAGTTTGATAATTTATTTGGTCAGTTATTTCTGTTTCGCCTAACATAAATTGTTTGGTTGTGTCTACTGACATTGCCATGTGGGAACGCCAGAATGATAATCCTACTGCTGTTGTTGCAAGAATAACCAACACCGAAACAATTATCATAGCAATTAAACTTTTTTGCTTTCTTGTCATAAATATGCCTCCTTAAAATATTACATCAAGGCGCTGAGACCTATAGCCGCAGATGACACTGTATCCGCAAAATTCGTTCCGGACTTTGTAGACATATAAGCAATCATTCCACCTATTAATCCGTATAGAATAATATACAAAGCAACAGTCACAATAACACTTATCAGTGCCCACTTGCCGCAACTTTTAGCTCTTATCGGAAATTGGTCTTTCCAGATGCAGTAGAAGATTAGTCCTACAATCGGAAAGAAGAAGCTCAAAACATTATATCCGGCATTCTTTCCATCCTTTTCGCCGGAAATATAAATTGTTTGTGGTTGCTGTTGATTTGTTGAATTATTAGCATTAGAATTATTATTAGGGGCTTCAGCTCTGCCGCAAACAGGACATTTGCCGTCAACTAATGCTACTCCACATTTTGAACAATACATTTAATTTGCACTCCTTAAAGAAATTATGCATTTTTCTTAACTTCAGTTATAGCTGGGAAACAGGTTCAATGCACAAACCATTCTTAAGGGGTCTCAGCGCCCACTGACCCAGCGGAGCGAAACGCTTCATCGACTTCATCTGTTTTAATTTTTTCCCCAAACACAAATTAGCTCTCCAAATTTAGCCGTGAATTTACAGCTTCTTCGGGTACGCCAAAATGTGCAGCGACTTTCTTCAAATCTTTTAATTTGGTAATCTCAACCATTAAAGGTTTCAAAGGCAATAATACTCTTAATGCAAAAATATTTGCTATTTCTTCATTAAGCAAAAACTCGTCAGCATATTCTTTTTCGCTTATATGACTTAAAGCATAATCAATGTAAGAACTTAAAATAAATTTCGTTTTCTTTTTATCGACATTAGACTGAGCATTATATTTCCCAGTAATCAAATGTCCCAATTCATGCATTAAAGAGAATCTTCTGAATTTGTCGTCTATATTTTCATTCGAATTTAAAATTATAGTTGCTTTTCTCTTTTTCCCTCTTTCCACAACGCTCATCATTGCGCCATAGCGGCCTGCATTTTTTATCCCAGAAAAATCAGCTTTTAATACATATATTTCTGTCTTTGTAACTTCCGAAACTGCATCAATTACTTGCTGGGTGTCAATCATTTTATTATTCTCAGTATCTATTTTCTCTAATATTAGGTTTGATTTTTCAAATGCAATGTTGAATCTATCATCATTCATAAAATTAAACATCTTCTCGCCTTCAATACATCGACAGTTACCTCTTTGGAGGTTACATTATAAATATGTTAGATAGAATTCATAAAAGCATTTTTAAAACAATATAAGAAAGTTGAGCCAATTACTCCTCGCCTTTGACAGGCGGGAACTTGTCAATGACTATCACTCGTCTTCAAAAACTTTTTTGCAGAGTTTGCCCACCTCTTTAGGATATTTCCTGGGTGAACGTTGCGAATAAATCCTGGTATTCGCATAAAATGTTGTTATCGGAGCATAACTGCTCTCTTTTCTATCATTCTGATGTTCAAAATCTCTTCCGTTGTTTGAATCGAAGTCCTTTTGTTTGAATCCTCCAAAAACTAAATCAAAAGAAGAAAGATTTGAGTTTACATATTCTGCAGACTTTATTTTCAAGAATTTTCACCTCTTACTTATTTGATATTCAAAGCATTTCTCCTATGGACGATAAATCCAAATGGTCTCTTTTTTGTTATGCTGTAATTCCTATTTTGTCATACTCAATCAATAGTTTGTAATTAACACTTCAACTGTTTGTTTATCCGTATTTTTCCCATGATAGCTACTATTTTTATAATTAAAGTCGATGTAATGTGTTTTATATTTCTCCATCCACTTAATTAACTCTTCATTTTTTAAGCCTTTATGCTCTATTACATTAGATAATGCAAACTTAACCCCTCTGTCATTTAATTCATCAAGTAATTTAAGAAGTTCTGCATCATCATTTTTTGACCAACCTTCAAAACCACGTTTTCCATCGTTATAGCTCCCAGTAGTAATTAGATATGGAGGGTCAGCATATAAAAAGTCGTCTTTTTTTAAGATTCCAGTATTGAAAACCTTGAAATTAAGTGCTGAAAACTTAATATTTTTTATATTGTTATGAAACTTTATTAAGTTATTTCTCATAACAGAATTAAAACTACTTCTATTCTTTCCAAACGGAGAGTTGAACTCGTGACTATTATTAAAACGGCATTGATAATTAAAGGCATAGCACATCAAAATATATAAATCTAAAGGATTTCTGTCAGATGATTGATTATACTTTTTCCTAAATGCTAAATATGCTTCCTGATTGTCAATTGATAGTTTTTCTGTTTCGATTGTTGCATCAATGTAGGACAATACCTCATCAATTGTCATTCCTTGCATTTTTTTGTAAATTTCAATGATGTAATTATTAATATCGTTGGCATAAATCTCATTGGCTGTAAAATTACAACAAACATCACATCCACCAGCAAACAAATCTACCATCACATCGACATCCGTAGGAAAATGTTCCATGATTTGAGGCAAAATCTTGTATTTACCTCCGATATAATTTAACGGAGATTTGTCATAGGCATTAGTACCTATATATCTCACCGCTATCGACCTCCTCGTTTTAGTTGTACTTATAGAAGTATAATATTTCAAACAAATCGCTATGCATCAAACCTCCGTTTATGCTGCCAAGCTCTAACTAAAAGGTTGTTTGCCAAGAAATGAAAGCAATACAAACATTACCTATCATAGCAAGAGCCCGAACGTACAAATACTATGTAAAAAACAATCTAAAATTTCAAAAGCATTTAAATGTTTAAGTCCGTTCGAAATGTTTGTGCAAAGATTGCGTTACTGCTTATATTGCTTTTGCTTTATGTTCGCAAAGAAGAAATATACTTAAGATTGCGCAATGTTGATGTTGAACTGCTCACATATCCAAACAACCATATACAATTTTTGAGCTTGGAGGTTTTTCGAGCATTGTATCGCCTTATCAGTTCTGGCATTTGGACAGACTACCCCCTTACGGAGGAAAATCGACAGAATTGCAGAACAAAACAAGACGATAAGCTATACAATTTCATCGCTCATCGGCTCCTACTGTATGCACTGATTTTTTAATCACAGCCTTCATCAAATGATGGCAATTCGAATCTCGTACCTTTACCCTGAGACAGAACCTTAAACTGTTGGGACCATGACTATCGCGTGTTTTACCGTGGATAACACTAAAGGCTACCGTACCGCCAGCATCCGTCGCAAAGCAAAGCAATATATTATCGAGCTTGACTAAAGCTAAAATGTTCAATGAATATACCGGTCTTGATATCGTAAGACAACCCTTCTCAGGAATTCTCTCCTAAACGACGTCACTTTTGTGCCCAGCTTTTCTTTTCTCACTTGCGTTTTCTCCATATGAATTGCTATAACGAAGAAAAACTCTTACGAGCTGATATTTCTTGTTTCAAATCGGGTCAAACAACCCCGAAGGAGTAACTGTAACTCCCTGACGTGGCGGCAAATAAATCAGTCTTTGCCGTACCGGATGTACTTTTTCGCTGAGGCTACATCTCACCAAGGTTTGTTGCATCTACGAAAACTATATAAACACCACGGATATATATAGCTCTCTCCGCTAAGGCAGCAACCTTTGCCCAAAACTGCCTTCGTGCATATTCGCACTATAACAATATTCAATTAGAGGAGAAGTTTGGTCTCCCGTCAGCTTTCAACGCTTGCTGATTTGCTTGTTTTCAACCTGTTAGTTCGCACCGCCGGTTGACTGCGTACACGTTTTCTTAGCCACTATTAAACCGCCGGCTAAGTAGCGATATTTTTCTTTACATTATAAATATGTTAGATGAAAAAGAAAAACCGCTCAGATGCTATACTGAACGGTTAATTCTGCTTTTTGCGGGATTACGGCGTACTCAAAAACTCTTTCAAGCGGGCAGCAGAGGAAATATATACCGAATTTCTTGTTTTGCCGGCCACTTCAACAAACTGGTCATATACCTTTACGGCTTCAGAATCAGAGTTGAGAGTTTTAAGCGCTTTAAATTTTTCATCAAGAGGATGTTTTTGACTATTTTCATCGCCTTCCGGAATCATAAAAAGTACATTGCTAAGCGTACAATCTTCAACAGATGACGTTTCTGCTATATATAAGCATAACGCCTGCAAAAACAGTCTATCTGCCTTATCCCAGAAAGCATCATTACAATCCTCTGATTTAGTTTTTTCAATCACCTTGTCAATTGTTGTTTTAATTTTTTCTTTACTGTCATTAAATGACATAAATATCATTCCTTTACATGTATTTTCGGAGGCTTAATTTTAAACCTAACCCTCCAATATAAATATGTTAGATGAAAGCGCAAAACAGCAAAAAAAGAAACCCCTTTCAAACTGAAAGGAGCTCCTAAATAGATAGTTAAAATTCAGTATCAACAAGTGTTAAGATTTCTGTCCACAATTCGATATACTGTTTGCTGTAAGTACAGGAATTAGAAAAATCAGTCGATGCTGTAATTACTAATCCAACCTGTTTTGTTTCGCCATCGCTATCGACATACATTGGTTCCGCTGTTTTGAGCGCTGAATTTGAAATCGTAATTCCGTTTTCTTCTGCTCGTTTCTGATATTTTGTTAATGCCTCTTTAAGACTGTCCGCATTGATGTATGCTTCCGGCATAACATCTTTGTCAATCCACCATTTTTTGTTGTTGTATGGCTTCATTGTGGTCGCTGTTTTGAAAAGAAATTTCATAATAAGTCCTCCTAATTTTAATTATCAAACGCGAATACAATTCTGATATCTTCAGAATTTGTAATTTCGTATTTTTGTGCAATTTCCTTTAATTCTTTAATTCCTGCAAATACTGGGTACTGTTTATCCGTAACATCGTCATTTTGCCAGCCAACTGTAACAGTAGGCGAAAATGCTTCGGAAAACACATCTTGTAAATCACCAACAGCCGACTCTTCTACCTTAAACTTTGATGGCAATATACCACCGCAGTCGATAAATGTCTGATAAAACTTTTTCGGAATTTTGCACTTAATCAGGGTATAATCCGAATAGTCTGCATCTTCAAACTCTTTAAGTGTAATGTAGCTCGGTGTATGAAAATCAGGACAATCAAAATCAACGCCCCAATATCCATAATCTTGAGCTTCTTCATTCCACTCATCTATGTATTTTTTTTGTGCAAACTCGTCGAAAGAATGAAAAAGTTTGTTAAAAGGCACTTTTTCCCATTTTCCCCCCACAACGCTTGCATCACGCACATAATAAGTTCTCACGCCTTTTGATTCTCTCCATCCAAGCTCTCGATATTGTGAATCATAAGCCCATGAGTCGCTCGCCTTCATTTTCAACTGTTCATATTCCAGCTCCGTGATATCAATCAAGGTTTTTTTATATCGCGAGTCATCACACGAATACAACTCTCCGACGATTTCATCCCCAATAACCAAACAAGTGGTCAAGTCTTCGTTGTACATTCTCTCCATATTTGGTCTTTCTGACTCGAAATAAAACTTTTTTCCGCTTATATCAGACGGCAGCCCTTTAGCCGGGAATACGCATGAATTGAAAGAATCTCGCACTCCTGCCAAAACAGCAAAAGTTGTGTAATTTCTTTTGTTAAGCGATTCAGGTCGTTCAGGCACGAACTTCCATTTTCCGTCTTTTCTGATTTCAGTGATAAGATGAATATCACAACCCATTTTAATTACCTCCTACGATTATTGAAGAATTCAAAATACAGAACGAGCGCACACCACAGGTACAGTCACAGTCGCTCCAGTCAAGAACGCTGCCGGAACCGACATAGTAAACGCCACGAGCATAATCCTTATCAAGTGTAGTAACACCTGTTGCAGTCCAAGAAGGCTTACCAAGTGCAGAAAGATATTCACGATAACGGCGATAATTCTCGGCCGTGATAATAGAAACATTATCCTTACAGGTTACACCTTTGTTTGAACCATCGTTACAGGTGAGACTTACTCTGTGAGGAACAATATTGTTCTTGCCGACTGCTTTTGCAAGCTCCTTGTAAAAATCGCCATTGCAGAATTCACGAACATAACTCTTTGAATAATCTCCGGTTTTTCCGAACTCCATATTCTTTACAATATCTGTAGTTATAACCGCTGTTGTTTCTGCGCCGTGACCAAGAACAATGTACTCACGCTCACCGAGTTTTACAGTTTCGCCGGGTTTAAAGTCGCCCAAAACTTTCTTAACCGAAGAAATCGTCTCCGGTTCCTCCTCTTCCATCTTCGGACCGATATAATACGGTTCTTCATCTTCCCATGACAGAAAAGAAAGATTACAAAACAACTGCCTATCAACATATACTTCTCCATCAATTTTGATATCGCCTCTCCATTCCGTTCCCTTTTTGGTTGGTTTTTCAAAAGACATCCAACAAGTGCCATTCTTATCCACTGAAAGCCATTTAGCTCCGCAAAGACGTGCGTAGTCAATTACAATTTGGTCATTTTCAGTCGGCTTTGGAATTTTCACAATTGTCAATAAACCAGTGAGAAAATCTCTTATTGTAGGATAGGCATATGTCCAGTCGCCATCATCCTCCAAAATCTGAATGTCCAAATCTTCTGTTATGCGATATTGACGGGTATCATCGCGTAAAGAAAAGACTTCATTTGGCTTTACGTTAAGCATCTCAAAAATTTTGTCAATAAAGCCTTTCTCTGCTTTTGCTGTGTCTTCCATAAAATCGCTCCATTCTAAAATTGTATACCCCTCTGAATTATACAACGGTAAACTACCAAAACTATTACAATTAAAGTTGTAACAAGTAGCTTCTTCATAGCATATCCAATAAGTTTCATTGAAGTAAGATTCACCTGTACACCATTCTCTTCCTTGAGAATGAAGAAAGTTGCAAAAATCTTTTGCTTCTTCATTGGTTTTACAGTGCATACAATACCTTGTATCCTCTCTGTCTTCATAATCTTCGAGTTTAAAAATCATATTACTGCCTCCTAAAATATTAATATCTATTTAACTCTTGATGCCAAATAGATTCATTCTAAATATGTTAGACAACAATTAGTTAAATTAACTTGCCTGTAACTTGCTGCAATACTATAAAATTGTTCTAAAAGCCTTTAAAATGGCTAAATATGTAGTATTTTAACTTGCCGGTAACTTGCTATAATACGCAGTATTTATATTTAATTTGCCGGTAATTGATATCAAAAATAAAGCCTTCCCCACATATAGCGAGAAAGACTTTTAATGGATACCTTATAAAGTTTAATACGATTTAAAATAGCTTATGTACCATCCGGGATGTTTCTTAAGAAGATTTTTCAACTCCTCGTTACTATATCCAGCGCATAATGCTACAATAAGACCGTGAGCATCTCGAACACACGGTTCAACCCCCGGTTTCTTTGAGTATTCTGCCCAAGTCATTCTTTATCCTCCTGTTCAAGCCAAGCTCTCGTGCATTCCTGACAGCTCGTATATTCGGGGCAGCAGAAACTTCGTCGAAAACATACGACACCTGAAGCCAGATAGTCAACCATTTCCTCAAGTGACATTGATTTAAGTTTTTCATAATTTGTCATTCTTTAACACTCTCCTCTTCCATTTGTGCTCCGCAATGAGGACAAAAATCTGTAGCGTATTGATTAGTATAGTGGCACTGTGAACACGCATATTTTATATAAATGTAATCTTCCGATATGCGATAACAGCTCCACTGTCCGTGTTTTACCTCTTTGACATCGGCGAGGGGCTGCTCGTTTATAAGTGCATTTAACCATCTTCTTGTTGCTGGGTCAGTAACTCTCGCACATATATTCTCTTGAAGTTTGTCTATGTCAATATATCTGCTCATTATTTCATCTCCAACAAATCAGGGTTATCGTAAATATTTCCGATGATTTCACAATCAACCATTGTTTCGCTTTCGTACAAGTCGGACATATCAACCGTCTGCCGGTTTGTAAAGTATATTCCATCCCACGTTGAGATTCCGACTTCACCACAATTTAAAAACACATCGTCGTGATAGCCTTCAAAATCTGCCACGGCGTCCTCGTATGTTACAATATCACCCTCAAAGACATTTTTACCGTTTTTATCGGTTAAATTTGTGTATTCTCCAACTGTTTCGGGAATAACCTCAAACATTGTTGTCCTGCCATTATTAACAAGACTATTGACCTGGCATAATGCCGTTACGCAGATATAGTATTTACCGTGACTTACGACTAACGAGCCATATATAAAACCGTTTTTGCAGTTATCACTATACATTGATTTTATCAGCTCATAATCCGCCTTGTTTTTTACTTTGCCTCTAAATATAAACTCACGCATTTTTCTCACCTATCATTTCTTTTAAAAGATTGTCAAGTGTTTCAGCGGCAACTGAATGAAGTACCCAGTTTATCTGTTCTTTCATTTCTTCAACCTTGACGGTTTTTCTATCCGTGTCTGCACTATATTCGAGATTTTGAAAATTCTCCTTTGCTTTTTCAGCAAACTCTTTGTATGCTTCGGCTTTGATTTCAGGCGCAAACAAATCTCGTCTTTCATTCAGGCCGTCTTGAAATGCTGTATCAGCATTTCTTGAAAGGATTTCGTTTTCCTTTTGCAAGTCGTGAATACAGTCAAGCTTCGCTTGATTCATAGATTTTAGTCTTTCAATCTCTGTCTTCTGACGTTTGATAAGGTCAAGGGCATATTTTGCAATGGTGGAATAGAAAGGATTACTTTCGCATTCATCCTGTAACGCACATTTATCACATTCGATTCTGTCTGCAATGCAATATTCTAAAGCCTTTATAACCTCTGAATTTGTCACGTTATATTTTTTCATGAATTTTTCCTCCGAATTTTATCTTACATAAAGACAATCTCAAGAGAAATAATTTCTCCGTTTGTATCTTTTTCTGCATATACGGGATAACTGCCATCACCATAACCGGACCTGGAAAAGAAACCTTCTTTATTGATGAGATAGTCTTTACCCTTGATAGCAGAACAAAGTTCCGACCATTCTTCATTATTGTAATCCAGTTTACCATTGAAGAAACCTGCAAGGCCGGCATCAACTCCGATTTCGCCGATTTCTTCAAGCTTTTCTGTGTGCGGAATATCGCCGCGATAGATACCTATTTTTGCAATTCTCGTGTCGTAACGGAGATTTCCAAAACAATCTTCATATCGCGTTTGTTTTTTCCATACGATACACCTGTATTCTCCTTCTTTAATTTTTACATTATTCAGACGACACCAAACATACCTGTCGTAACAAGGGTCAGTAATGTCTATCTCCGGGCCAAAACATTTTGTACCTACAACTTCAAAAAACATAACAAGTCCTCCTTAGTCAATAATTAAGTTTTCAATTTCCATTCTTGAAACATACATTTCATCAGCAACTAATCGTTGTATTTCGTCTGCCAGCTCACCAAGATTAGTGGGCAGTATGCCTTCTCGTTGACAAAGTGCGATAAGTGCATTGATTATAGCTTTTTCCATTGTTTGCGTCCTCCTTTTAGTTATTTGTTAATAGCTTATAAGCTGCACAAACACATTTAATCTGATGTTTGACATCCGCTTCAGCATCATGTGGATTTCCTTCAAAGGGAATAGAATCTCGGAATTCCCATTGAGTATTCATCCCTTTTTTGTATGCGGCTACCTGAATGATAGTTCTCATATCCATATCATTGCTATAACGAACAGGATATGTTAAGCCATATTCAGCACATTTTTCATTAAGAATTCGGTTATCAAATAGAATACCGTTACCCCAAAGAAAAACATCTATTTTAGTGTTTAGCCACTGTACAAAGTTGCAAATAAGCTCTTTTTCTGTCTCTTCGCCTTTTTGTGACAATTCAGATAGCACCATTGGAGCTGTTCTGAGCCACCAGTCCAAAGTATCCATAGAAACATTTTTTAATGATGTTATATCTGCAACTTGGTTAAAAGTTTCGTAAACAGTTCCTGTATCTAAATCAAACTCCATTGCTGCAATTTGAAGTACAGGCGGAGCATTATCAACTCCAAGGGTTTCGATGTCTACCATAATATGTGTTGACATATTATTCCTCCTCTGAACGCTCAATTTTAAACTCTTCATCGGAACAGAAACAGACATTTCCGTTTTCATATTCCTCTCTGGCAAGGTAAAGAGCCTTTTCATCTGAATCGGCCTTAACTTCCACAAAGCCCTGCGACGTTTGATTCACACTTATCAAGTATTTTTTCATTATAATATCCTCCTTTAAACCTTATCTGAAGAATCAATCTCATACTCTTCTTCGGAATCGTTCCAACAAACATTTCCATTCCAATATTCAGTCTCGGCAAGCGAAAGAGCTTCTTCTTTTGAATTAGCCTCAACTTCAACAAAACCATGAGATGTTTCGGTGATGTTCACAGTATATTTTTCCATAATGATATCCTCCTTTAAAGCTCAAAACCCATTGTTCGAGCTAAATCAAACAAATTATCATCTTTAACTTTTGTTTCTTTTGCAATTCTTAGCATTACATCGGACATAATTGCCAAAGACAAAGTGCGAATATAATCAAGTTCATCCTTGTACGCACTCTGCATTTGATAGGGTGCCATATAACATTTCAAAAATATATTTGCGACATCGTTGCTATCTGAATCGACGCAACTTTTTTCAAAAACAAAAGCTCCATCCGTTGTTTTTGAGCTACTGAAATCAACAACGCAAGCGCCAACAAGGAATAATGTTTTTCCATCTGAAACGCAAACAGGAGTTTCAAGAAGCAAATAACATGTGTCTCTATCCCATTTCAAAGATACAGACACTTCCTTGCCAACCAAACTTTTCGGGGTTGGTACTTTGAGTATTTTCGCGTACTTGTCAAAGCTAAAATCTTCATCAAAAGGTTTCATACATAATCCTCCTTAAATTTTTTGATATCTATTAAACTCTTAAATGCCTAATAAATTCATTTTAAATATGTAAGATGAAACAAATAGGAAAAATCCGGCCTCCTAAAGAGAGTAGACAAAATTGTTTTAAAACAAAAAACGCTTTTTATATCTGACATATTTATATCGAGACAACGAATCTCAAAACTTAAAAAGAGGAATGATTTATTATGAAGAAAAAACTTTTAGCAGTAGGATTACTTGCTGTATTGATGTTTACATTGTGTTCGTGTGAATTTAAAATGCCTAAAATCAAAAAGAAGATTCCTGAGATTACAACAGTAACGCTTTCTGAAACAGATGTAGGATTCCTTAATTCAAAGTATCAGAATACCGCAGTAGAAGTTCAGAACTCTTTGAATGAGAACACTGCAACTATCAATGAAGTCTACAAGCTTGTCAACAAATATCGTCAGGATATGGATAAAGAAATTCTAACATTCGACAGTTCTTTGTCAGTTATTGCAACTATAAGAGCTCAAGAAATAGCAAAATCGGGTAAGTTTTCGCATCATAGACCGGATAATAAGGGATACTTTTCTACTCTTTATCAGGAATATGGCTTTACTTCAGGTAATGCGGGAGAAAATCTTGCAAAAACATATAAAACCGCTGAAGAAGCTGTTCAGGCTTGGCGAGGAAGCCCGACGCATAATGCTTGTATCTTGAACGAAAAATGGACAAAGACCGGCATTGGTGTTGCTAAAATGGAAGACGGAACATATATCTGGGTGCAGGAATTTGCAAGTTAAATTATGGTTAAAAAGAAGAAAAACGAGGCTCAATTACGAGTCTCGTTCTTTTTGTTCTCTTTTGGCTTTAATTATAGTTATTTTGCCGGTATTTCCGTTTCAGTTATAACGACTTCTATTCTGGGATGTTCTTTATCAAGATAGAATTCATCTTTAAATCCTTGAATATATTTCCATCCGTCATTTTTAAGTATTTTACAATTTACTAATGCATCCTGAATACATTTACGCCCAAAGCTTGAAATATTATCATAGTCTCTTTTTCTGTTTGGTTCGTACCATCTGAATTCTATAAAAACCTTTTTTGTTATTGTAGGAATTCTTAATTGCTGCATTATGTAAAGCGAAACAATATCTTCGCACTCTTGTTTCATTTTATTTCCTTCTGAGTAATGTGTTCTGCATTTAAGCTGATAATCATTTAATCCCGGCAGTCGTCCTTCAATTACTAATGTATATTTCATTATTTACCTTCTTTTAAAACGATTTTTTGCGCTGTATTTGTTCTTTCTTCTATATTCTTGTAACTTCAATATATTCTTCTAACGACTTAAACATTTTCTTTGGTTCGTAGCAGGGCGAAATATAATATATAACGCCTGAAACATCTTGTAGTACAACAAATCCATCAATTGCTAAATTTTCAATGACATACATATCATTCGGGATTTTAGAGTTAAGTTTTCTCTCTCTTTTTGTTGCTGACACTACATTGAGTCGGTCAGTATCCGTTATGCCGGTTAACTCTATAGTTGATGCTGAAAATACTCCAAATCGTTTTACATAGCGGATGTATTCAGGAGCAAAATTAAGTCCTAAATCCTTTTCTGCTCGTTCGATTTGGTCGTCAGTCGCTCTGCTGCCGGTAACGATATTTTGTAACTTATTTAAGGTATCTATAATCATTGTTCCACTAACTCCTCTTCATTGGGAAGCATAATCCAGTGCTTTGTATGGGGCAGGCTCAAAAGGAAATCCTTTTTACATATCAAATTTATCGGAGCTTCCGCTAAATTATAAACTGAAGAAGTAAACCAAGCGTCATACTCTCCGTCTTTGTTTTTAAGACAATCTTCATAATATCTAAGAGGAGGTTTCCATTTTGCTGCCTCAAATTCTTCTTTGTGTACTGCCTCATAAGCGTCTGCTGAAATATCCTCAAGGTCTTTTATAAGTGTATCCGAGCTCATTCCTCTGTTTTGAAGTGCATCAAACAAATCTTGTCTGGAAATAAGCATAGCTTCCATTACATCGTAGTTATGCGGCCATACACAAACATAATATTCAGTCTCTTTATTTGCATCTAAAAACCATCCCGGATATCTGTTTTTACCGAACACTTTTGTTGGTATATCAAAGCAACGGGTATGATATTCATTGTTTTCTTTCTGTCTTTTGGACATTTTACAGCAAGCCAATTCAAAGCAAAATGTTGGAGTGCAAGCAGTTTTAACTGTATATTCTTTACCATCTCTAAGATATGTAAATTTGCCTCTTTTGTTTTTTACTTTTAACTTACTTGTTTGCACTTTTTCATCAATGATAAAGTGTTCATTGCATAAATGTGCATCAACATCAACGCCCTTAAGCTGATTTGCTCTATCTAACATTCTTTTGTATTCAAAACCGTCTATGCGGTTATATAAATTAGCATCAATAATGTTTCGGAACCATTCTTCGTTTATATGGTCTTCAGTCCTGTTTTCTACTAATCCATTCATTCCAACGTTTTTTCTTGTATATATTCCACTCATTTAAACACTCGCTTTCTATAACACAATACTTAGTGGTTTTATTTTTTTTCTAAGATAAATATGTTATATGAGCGAAAAATTAAGGAGAAAATGGCAGAAAAATAGGCCGCAGAATTTCTGCGGTCTATAAATAGAAAGTATTAATAATCTGCGTCATACTTGGCGGGGATTGAGCAATCCTCATATTCATATAGAATATTATCAATGAACTCATCGTCCATATATTCGTCTCTTGTGACCCAAACGTGCATATATGGGTCATCCTTCTGATATCCGACTAAATAATATGTATCGTAAAATTCGCAATACTTATACATTTCATTCATATCCTCAACCTCTGCGTGAGTGAAATGATTTTCTATATACGATATTACCTTGTCGCGGATATCTTCAGGCAAATCATTTTTGCAAATGACAAAACTCGAAGAGCTGCTGTTTGTTACAAAATCAGTTCTAATTTTCATAATTAATCTCTCTCCTCCAAAATAACAAAATCTTCATTATCCTTTGCAAGGGTTTCGACTAAACTTATCAAGCCGACGTCATCATAACCAATGTATTTGCAGAATATAGAATATCCTTTAGAAAGATAATCTACGACTTTATTATAAGTTTCCTTTAATTCTGGCGTATCATCAAAAATATCTTCGATTGTTGGATTTCCGTTCCAACCGTTTTCTTCAATAAAGTATTTATCATACTCTTCTTTGGTTTCAATTGCAGTTGTAGCCTCGGTATCATTGCCGTCACAAGAAATAATGCCATCAATCACCTTCTGATATACCTTTAAGAATGGATAGCATTTTAAGGTTTCTGCATCAATTTCTGGGGCTTTTTTATAAGCAATAACAAAACTACTGCTTGAGCTATTAGTTACAAAGTCTGACCTGAATTTCATACCATTAACCTTCTTTCTCATTAAATCGTAATGACATAGTAACTGTCAATGCTATTTTCTTTTGAAAACTCAAAATCCGCAAAATCCATTTTAAGATGCGAAAGGGTGTCCACAGCTATATCATAATAGTCAGCTTCAGCATCGCTCTTTTCAAGGGCTTTCCGAATACGCGGGACATCATAGGGAGAAAAGTTTTTCACAAGAAAGGCTTCCTTCCAGTCCGGGCAACTTGAGTCACCTGTTTCAAAGTTGAAAATTACAAGTGCATTTGTCATAAATAAATCGTCCTTTCATGTTTTAAAAATTCTTAAAGCAATTCCTTCTCAGGCTTATTACAAAGCACGATATCTCGACAAATCGGACATCCCCCTGCACAAACCGCGCGATTTTTGCAACTCATACAAGAATTCTTTAAAGAACTTCTGAAATTTTCAAAGACCGGACTATACCAAGCTTCTTCAATGGTATTTTCTCGAAGACTTACAAAAAAGTCCGGATTTTGATTACCGAAGGAACAAGGCATAGCATTCATGTGTGCATCTATATACATTGAATGTCTTCCGCCCTCACAGAAATCCATACTGTCCATATTAATATGAGTAGTACAATTAACAATGCCGGGACACGAGCAAGAGTCAAATCCAATTTTATGAGAAAAATTGTTTTTATCAATCAGGTTGAAAAATTCTTTAACTTTTGGATTGTCCAAAGTCAACATTTTTTCTTTTTTGCCCAAACCTATCGGTTTATAAAGCAAAAAAACTACCGCATTGATTTTTTCTCCAAATCCACCATTTTTAAGTTTTTCAATAGCATAATCTATTGAATCTCTACTTAATACATAGTGGATATTCGTTTTAACTCCGGCATCCTGCAACATTTTAATTGCTTTTCGTGTATAATCGGCGAAATGCTCAGAAACAGCGACGGCTCCACAATATTTCGCGCAGAGCTTTGCCTTTTCAGGAGTCATTGTAATTCCTGATGTTGTAAAATTGGGCACAATACCGTACTCACGACTGATTTTGAGAATCTCAGCAAAATTTTCATGTGTATCGGGGTCTCCTGCACCACCAAGAGCAAATTGAAAAACACGTCCTTTTGCCTGTTGACATATACTCTTAAAATCTTCGAGCGACATATTATTGCCTGTTCGGTCGCAAGCTCTCTGATAACAGTCAACCTTGCACTTTCCGGCACAAACACAGCGTTCCATTATTCCAACATCAATGAGAGAGGGATAGCAACGCATAAACGGGTCAACGCCTGTATCTTTGCCGTTCTGGTCAAGAACTCCACTGCGGACATAAAATCCTGTTTTAGGATTAAAGTGCTCAATAAAATGGTTTTTGTCATCTTGAAAAATAATCATAAAGATTCCTCCTTAAAAAAATATACCTATTTAGTTCTTAATGCCAAATAGATTCATTTTAAATATGTTAGATGCCGCAAGATTAAAAGGAATCGTTCAAAATTGTTTTAAAATTAAAAAAGAGCCGCCAAAGCGACTCTCGTTTGATATTAAATTTTCGAATTAAATTCTTCTTGTGTGACCTGAAGCTGTTTTTTGAGTATTTCTTGCCACAGGTGTTTTTTGATTTCTCCGGACCCGCGAGAAACTTTTGTCATTTTAATTTGTCCGTCGGGCATAAATTTGCGATAGAAATAGTGGTCCGTATTTTTGTATAACTCCCATCCATCTTTTTCGCAAAACCTTTTCAATTCAGACCACTTAGGCAACGATGTTCAACTCCAATTCTTCCGGATTGTCGTACAACAAAGCTTTGAATACATATGGAATATGTGCTTTCCTGTTTGGCGCTGCACTCCATAAGCCGAATTCGTTATAAAAATCTGTTGCGTATTCATAAATAGCGGACTTCATAGCTGAGATTGCATCTTCTTTTGTTTCAGCATTTTCAACGAGGTCTAAAACATCAAGAGAAATGGTATAGCTATTATCGTCCTCTTTGAATAGATGAGCATTAAACGTATATGCATTTAATATTGTTTTCAAGGTATCCAAATCGGAAAGCATGAAATCATCTCTGGTTCGTCTGATAAACAAGGGCTTATTTCTGGACACTACATCCAAATTTTTGCTCCAGTTTTTTCTCATATCTGTAGCACTTACTGTATACATATCATCCACTTCCTTTCGCCTCCTATTATATCAAATAGCGTACATAATGTCAATAGTGTACACTATTATAATATCGTTATCGTTACAAATTATTCAATGTTTTGATAAAAAACTTCTTGTGTATCCAAGCAAAAACAGCAAAGTCTACCGCCACGGTCCGGGTATGCAGCTCCGCAATCTATATCAATAACGCCATCAAAAACTGCAATTTCCCCTTTTTCAGCCTTTTGAAAGGCTATTGTTGGTGTATGTCCTATAATGATAGTTTTATTCTCAATGGGCTTAGGCTTTCTTCTCATCCAGACAGCATATTCTTTTTCGTTATAAAAATAGTAAACTTCTGTTGTTTTTTCAAAAGTGGTATCATAATGCTTACATAATGGAGCAGCATGACAAAGAATATAGTTAATACCATTGGTGGTTACTTCAAAATTAAGCGGTAAAGATTTGATATAAGAAAGAATTTGTTTCCTATCAGTTTCAGATAGAGTTAAATATTCTTTTGCTGTTACTCCCCCGCCATTGTGATGCCAGTTATTTTCAATATCTCTATCGTTGATGGTCATTGTCTCGTACATCATAAGTTCGTGATTACCTAAGAGCATATGTATATTGTCATGTCCCATAATGTATTGTAGACATTCTATCGGCATTGGTCCTCTATCAATAGCATCGCCTAAAACATATAGGTCGTCGGTATCTTTAAAATGAATTTTATTTAACAAGGACATAAACGCATCATATTGTCCGTGTATATCCGATATTGCATAAATCATAGTTATTCTCCTATCATGAAAATGTTTTTTCGTTTGGCGTAATATTTTAGAATGCAGATTTGATAAATTATATAGGCAAGTAAAGCCAAGAAAAACAACCCGCATAAGATGCCACCCAAAATGCTTATACTTGTTGCCGAAATAGTTGAAAAGAAATTTTCAATATAGAAAAAGCCTTGAGCGTCTTTAGGATTCTCTGCTATGGACTTCATAAGATTTTTAAACATTTCGTCCCCAGATGAATAGAAACTTGTTAAAGTCAGCAAATACGAAATACTTGCAATTACAATTCCTATAATGCTTCTTATCTTAACGAGCTGAAGACCTACGCGTCTTTGCTTTTGCAATACATATCCGGTTATAAATCCTAAAATATTGAACGCTGAAAAAAGCAATAATGACAGAAATGCCTGTTCAGCTATTGCCTCTATGATAATGACAACTTCAAAAACAACAGAACTCAGCAATAGATATTTAATATAAAAATCATGAAATTTTAAAGACATATTAACTTCCCCCTTTCTTATTATAAATATGTTAGACTTGAAGACTAAAAGCGATTTTAAAATAGTTAACGAAAAGAAAAACCCGCAGCGTAACTGCGGGGAAAATATATTTTAATTTGTTTCAAATTTTAATTTTAATCTTCCTCGTAATCTTCTTCAATATATTCTTCTGTTGAAAAATCAATAATATTCGATGGAAATTGTTTTACAAAACGAGCTGGAGATACTATAGCAAAATCTTCATCATCCAAAGCAGACAGGAGATTTTTGGGCATCAAAGTCTCAGGCATTACAATAAATACATCCTTTGGACTATCTGTATCTCTGTATACCTTTACAAAATCTCCAGATTTTGTTCTGTATTGAAGTTCTCCAAAGTCCGTTAATTTTTCAAGAATTTCTCTGTTTGCAGATTCGTTAACAACCTCAGAAACGGAAGAGCTCTTTTTGCTTTTATGTTTTTTCGTTGATACATATTCTTCACCCTTTTCAAAGGGCTTTTTGTAATTAAAGCAACATACATTACACAAGTTTGCTTTAATCCATTCATTAACAAAATTGTCAAAAGTTTCTTCGGTTATTGATTTTGGAATATCTACCAACACTGTGTATATATCCGTAACTCGTGAACCGATTCCTCCACGCGCAGCAAAAATCGTCAATTTTAACTTTTTTGCCAATTTAAATTTCATAAAAATGCCTCCTTAAAAGTATTTAATAGTTTAATGCCGAATCAAGCAAGTCTTTCCGTAGAAAGGTCGATAAGATGCGTCGGGAAATATTTAATAAAATAATCTTCTGGCACAGTCGCCGTATTATATTCATCAAGGTAGTCCAAAAATTCTGTCGGCATCAACTTTTGGTCCATAACAACCATTATTCCTAATTCCTCAGAATAAATTGAAACATCTGATGCTCTGGATTTTAAGTCGTATTCAACAGAGTGAGACTCTAATTTTTTAAGAATATTCGCATTAACCTTTTCGTCAGCTCCAATTGTTTTAATGTTTCCCATATCAAACAACATGAAATCGGTATGATGGTCATCATACACTGAATAACCATACCACGCCGCATTGGTTGACCCTTTGTCATTTGTTAATTGAGAGACGCCTTTTGTACCGTAATCAAAAAGGCATCCGCATTCCTTAGCTTCCTTACGTTCTTTTCTGATTTCACTCATCAATGCCTTTTTAGCATCCGATTCGGTTCCAAAGAACTTTTTAACAGCAGCATAACCATCGCTTAAGCTACCGTGACCAATAATTAACCATTCCATATAAATCTTCCTTTCTGATTTTTATCCTCGGAATGATGTTTTTACATCAAATCCGTGGTTTTCAATTTTTTCTTTGTCCGTAATGCCAACAGAAGTAGTTCGCTCATTTGAAGTTTTTTCGTGGGAAAAATGTTCTTCTAATGAAAGATAAACCTCTAATGGAATTAAAAACTGAGATAAACCGCTGGCTTTTAAAAGAGGAATATGCTTATATTCTTCTATATAATCGCCTTTAAAATGTCTCAAATGCAAATAATCACAAAAGTTATAATGGGACTCATATTCCTTATGTCTTACAGCATTCTCAAAAATCGGAGCTCTTTTCATAAAGTATTCTTTGTCCACACCTAAGTTTTTCTTTCCAAATACCGTTTTGCGCTCAAAATTTACTATTTCGAGGCTGATAATTGTACTTGGACTATCATAATTTTTCCATTTTGTTAACAAGTCGATGTTATATTCTTTTACATCTCTATAATTACCTACAGATGTAATTTCGACAATAAACAACCAATAGGAAAATCCTATTTGCAAAAGAATATACTGATATTCCGGTTTGCCGGTTCTATAAAGATAATCAAAATTGCGTTGAACTCCAAGCGCTGCTCTTATTATATCTTTTGTAAGTAAAAACGAGTCTGTTCGGTCAAACGTAATATTATTATCTCTATATATATTCTGAAAATAATCATAGAAATCGGTATTCTTATCAATTATTCTCATTTCAATCCTCCTTAAGAGCCTTTTCCGCATCCTCATATGTAAAGAAAACTGTTTTTCCTATACTTAAGTTCCTTCATCTTATCCATATTTTAATCTCTCCAATAACAATATAAACATCCAGAAGGACATCTCTTTTTGTTGTTCAATAGTTCTGTTTTACCAGCGACACACAAACAGCCTTTTCGCTGAAAACCACCTTCAGGATTATCAAATGGAATGCCAAGTATGTCAAAATCTCTTTTACTTATGCAACCAATTTGTTCTGGCAAATTTTCTGCACACGATTCAAAGAGATATGGTTCTCTATAATTTTCAACTGCATATTTTACAGCTTCCATCATTTTCTGTGGCGCTTTAAATGTATCAAACGGTGCTTCGCCATATTCTGCAATTATTCTTTCTTTAGTATGCGGGTACATATCAATCACTGAATAACGGCATCTTTTAATACCTGTATCAGAAAACAAATCCCAAACCTTTTCAACTCTTTGAAGGCCCTTTGTGGTTGGAATAATTGGGTCTGTTCTTAATACAATGTTTGATACTGGAAACCCTTTTTGAATTAATGTTTTTATTCCATTGTGTACTTCAAGTGGAGTTGGAACATTCTGTTCCATCTTTGTGCCACCATATCCGGTACAAGTACAATGTAAAATAATCTTATGCGAATTTTCGAGAAGTGCTTTGATAAGTTGCTCATTTCTTGCTGTAAGATGTTTAGTGATAATTATATTTATATCAAATAACTTATCAACCCAAGAAAAATCAAGTCCTGCATCTCCTGCTTCTGTTATACCGATTTTCATTTTGTCCATTGTTTAGTCCTCCTTTAATTGTTTCTGCGCCAATTTGAAAGCAAGCATATACACATCAAGTATGCCTGTTTCCTCTTTGCCAAAATCATCACTGCCTGCGTAAATGCGGTCATCTTTTTCTGTTAGAAGTTCATATCCTGTTGAGCTTAAACCCTTTTCATAATCGAAATATCCCATAACTTCATCGAGAAAGTATGCTATTCTCTCCTCTTCCGAATCGCCATAGAAATAATAATCACTACAAGTATCTTCATACGATTCATGTTCTTTCAGAAGTTCAACAATTTCTTCTCTCGCCTTATCTTCATCATAGTAATCCAAAGCCCTGCTATGACAGACAATTTTGCTTCTAAAGTAGCCGACATCGTTGACAAAGTCTGAAAAACGGTCATATGTCATGTTATTGTAATTAACAGCTATCAGCTCTCCTAAATCACCGCTTATATGCAATCGGCAATAATCTTCTTCAAACAGAAACCTTATTCTGTAGTGATTCGAGTCCGGCTTTTTAAAGTCTAAAATTTTAATATTGCCGTAATCGGTAAAAGTCGCAATGTGGTCTTTGAAATTGTTTTTCTGTCTTTCTAAATCAAACATAATATTTACCTCCTATTTTTTTGATTAGTCAGAAAGTGGAATGGATGAATTTAAAATACAAAACGGGCGAATACCGAGAGCGCAGTCACAATCGCTCCAACACACGGTGCCATTGGAATCGACGTAGCAAACGATGCGAGAATAGTTTTCGTCTAAAACCGTCACAGCAGAAGCTGTCCACCACCAATCTCCATATGCCGGGATAAGTTCTCTATATCTGCGGTATTCCTCGGTTGTAAGAATAGAGACAAAATCTCCAACATAGTCGTTTTTGTTGGAGCCGTCATTGCACATCAGATTTACCTTATGAAAATAAATATTTTCTTTTCCTACGACGTCACAAAGTTCTGCATAAAAAGTCCCCGTAACATATTTTCGGATTTCACTTTTTTTATAATCGTATGAATTTCCAAAACCCATTTTTGTAACAAATTCCTTTGTAATTACAGACGTCTTGTTGTCATCATGTTCAAGAACTATGTATTCCCTATCTCCAATTTTAACAACTTCACCCGGCTTTGCATCACCAAGAATTCTGATTTTGGTCTCAGAAATGATAATAGAAACCAAACCATCGGAAGTCTCCACCATCTGTACCTCAACATCATCAGGTAAATTGTTTTTTACATTGATTTTCATAAAAAATCCTCCTAAAATATAATTTTAAAATCTTGTTTCCTAAGATTTCAAAACAAATATGTCATATGAAAAGAATATAAAAGGATTTATAGATAACTCCAGCCGATTTCATCTATTTGAGTTTTTTTAAACAATATGTGCTTTTTTTTGTTTTTCCATAATCATATTCTCCGATATTCAAAATGTTGTTATAGTGTGGTGTTCCTGCCGAGACTCGAACTCGGAAAACTTAGTTTTTGAGACTAATGCGTATGCCATTTCCGCCACAGGAACGCGAAATACAGATTCCTCCATTTTAAATATGTTAGTTTTGAAAATGACTTTGCATTTTAAAACAATTCGAAATTAAAAAGGGCTGTAGCAATCACGCTACAACCCTTTAAGCAGTTAGAAGTTATTCAACTGAATTTTCGCCGCTTGATTTTCTGTTTCTGTTTTTAAGAGAAGACAAAATATCTTTAATTCCAAGTCCCGTTGAACCTGAAAGACCTTCACTTACCTTATCAATTGTCGTCATAACATCTCCGACAAGTCGAGAACTGTTACCGTCACCGTACATAACAATCTTGTCTGTCTGAGAAAGCGGTTCAGCAACATTCTTGGCAACTTCCGGAAGTGCCTTAAAGTACATTTCAAGCATTGCTGCTTCACCATACTTCTGCATAGCTTCTGCTTTTTTCTCAATACCTTCAGCCTCAGCAACTGCCTTAGCTCTGATAGCCTCGGCTTCTGCCTCGCCCTTCGCCTTAATAGCCTCAGCTTCTGCAAGACCTTTTGCTTTGACTGCTTCTGCTGACTGCATTGCGGCATACTTATCCGCTTCAGCCTGAGCTTTCTTTGCTTCTGCTTCTTTCTCTGCCTCAAACTTCTGAGCTTCAGCCTGACGCTGACGTTCAAACAATTCTGCATCTGACTTCTTTTGTGCCTGATAAAGAGCTGCATCCGCAGCTTGCTGAGCTGCAAACTTATCGGCTTCTGCCTTCTTCTTAACATCAGCCTCAAGAGCTTTTTCCTTGATTTCAACTTCTTTGGCGCTTACTTCAATGAGCTTTTCACGCTTTACGATTTCGGCGTTTGCAGTTGTAATTTCAATCTGCTTACGCTGTTCTTGTTCCTGAATCTTATATGCAGCATCAGCTTCAGCCTTTTTAACATCTGCCATTGCTTTCAATTCTGCCTGACGAATCTCAAGTTCGTTCTGTCTCTGAGCAATTTCTGTTTCTGCTGTTACTTGAGCATCATTAGCCTCTTTTTTAGCCTGAGCCTTAGCTACGGCGATTTCCTTCTCTGCGACAGCACGAGAAACCGCTGCGTCTTTCTGAATACGAACAACATTATCAACACCGAGATTTTCAATGACGCCGTTATCATCAACGAAATTCTGAACATTGAACGAAACAATTTCAAGACCCATTCTTTCAAGGTCCGGAGATGCATTATCCTTAACTTTATCAGCAAAAGCCTGTCGGTCCTCAACCATTTCACGGAGCGTCATTTGTCCAACAATCTCACGAGTGTTTCCTTCAAGCACTTCTCTTGCAATACCAGCAATATCAACTTCTTTTTTATTAAGGAAGTTTTGCTCAGCAGCCTTAAGTAATTCTTTTGTTGTACCAACCTTAACGTTAACAATAGCATCGACATTAACATTGATATAGTCTTTTGTAGGAACTGCACTTGCAGTCTTAACGTCAATCGGAATCAACTTAAGTGTAAGTTCATCCTTCTTCTCAAGAAACGGAATCTTAATTCCTGCAGTACCAATGAGCTCACGAGGTTCTTTTCTAAAACCTGAAATGATGTAAGCCGTATCGGGAGAGGCTTTAACGTATCCGGTTGCGCAGATTGCGATAATAGCAATCACTAAAAGAACAATTCCAATAATGTACAAGGGCATATAATAGCCACCTTTCAGATAATAATTTGAGATTTATTCTCAAAATAAATATGTTAGATAGAAAACGTAAAGTGTATTTTGAAACAATTTGAACGCATATTCCCCGATATTTTCCCTATCGCAAAAATATTGTGTGCCGCTAAGTTCGACTGTGGCAAGTATATCTGTGCTGTATCCCGCCACTTCAAGTGGAATTTTGCACTCAGCCGTTACCGGCTTTCATATTAAAAGAACTCCCTACCATTTAGGCAGAGAGCTCGGTATTTTCTTTGAAGGTATTTCGAACTATATGTCCGCAAGCGGTGCAAATCGTGTAACTGTATTTTTCGCACTTTATTATTTCGGGAAAATCGACGTCACATTCGCAATAATGAATTTTTTCCATTCTCTCGTTTCCTGTACGCATATTTATATATATCGCCCTTAATCCTTTCGGGGTTTTTCTGTATTCTTTAAATACTAATACCGGGGCATAATAATTCGTTATAGGTTTCCAAACAGGCTCTACAAACGAATAAGTAGTTTGCGCTTCGGCATTATTACAATCTTTGTTATATATTGGTTTGTATTTATCTATCAAAAACAGCTCGGCAATATTCATATCAGATTCTGACGCACACTCAAAATAGTATATATCACAGCCGTCAGGAAGGTCTTTTTTGTGTTTATGTTCATTTATGCGTTGATTAAGCGGTCTTTTTGTTTTTCCTAAATATATTATTTGACCATCTTTTACATATTTGTAAATGAAGAAGCCTGTTCTCATGTTTTTTCTATCCTTTTGTTTTCTTCTTTTAATAAATATGTTAGATAGAAAAACTAAGACTCCCAATATGGGAGCCTTAAAAAGTTAGTTTGTTTCCTTTCTTCTTAAAAATACCACTGCTAATGCGCTGAGACTCAGTAATGATATTGCTACAATACCCGGCATTAACATTTTATTTCCTGTTTCCGGATTTCCACTAATTACTCCATCCTCTGTATCCGTAGATGGCTGGACGATATCATCTACCAAAGTCGTTTGAGGCTGGGTAGTAGAGGGAATGTCTTCCTCCGTGGTTATAGAGTCATTTTGTGTGTCATCATTATAAACGTAATACAGAGTGCAGGAATCATCTTTGTTTTGAACCATCAGAACTTCATCTATATCAAACTGATTCTCTTCAAGCCTTGTATAGTCTTCAAATGTTACTTTGAAGAAGAAATTATCCTTTGAATTAATATCAGTTTTTATATCTGTTGTTCCGTCTTCGTTCGTAATTGTTACTGTTTTATAAAACGATACAATTTGTTTGTCGTTCACACGGGTTCTTGAGAATACAAAATCGGTTTTGCTGAATTTTTTTGATATGCCGGTTACAGTTGCAGCTTCTTTATTAGAAATTATTTCTACATTTGCTTTAGTGGCGGATGCGTACAATTTTTCCATATTTTTATCAATAATATCAGCCTTTTCGCCTAATCCGGCTTTTAATACACCTATCATAAGATTTTCGCCAACTATATTGACATCTTCTTTGAGCTTGGGGTTATTAATGCCTTTGAAATCACAATGTTTACAAACAAGAGAATCAAATGATACTTCCCCTTTTGAAGCATCAGGCTTAGAGTCCCCAACCATTAAAGTTTGTCCCTTATCCAGAAGGTTTAATTTACATTCGGGGCATATTCCTATAATGATATCAACAATTTTTTCGATATCTTCTGCTTTATAATTGGGAAAACTTTGTTTTGTTGCTGAATTCAATTCATTAATCAATAATGTTCCGCAGTCAATAGCTTTTGAACATTTTGAACATATGATTTTAATATTTACAACATCATTAAAGTTGTTACAATTTTTTAACTCTTTTGATATGTCATTTTCGCAATAGGGGCATTTACCATTCATAAGCGCCATGAATTCTTTTGAGGGTTTGAATTCCTCAACTGCTGAAGCATTAAATGTCATTAGAGTCATGCAGGAGCAAACCATAATTGTCGCTATTAGCATAGCAATAAGTTTTTTCAATATTACCACTCCGATTTAAAAATCTAAGTACAGTACAAGATTAAGACACAGGAAACAAAAAATTATACTGTTCTCATAATTAAATATGTTAGATAGCCCCCAAAAAGCAACAGCGCCCTCAATCGGACGCTGTCGTTTTGTGTTATATGTGCTATTGCACGACATCTCTTTTTCAAGATGCAATATTTTTGCTACCTGTTTCCAAATTTTCGGTTAATTTTTTGATATATCGTTTTTCTTTTTTGCTTTTGAATATCTACAATGAGAGACCCTTCTATCGACCCATCAGAATTATAATGGCATTTAATATATAAATTTGGAGTAGTTTCGTTTTTGCAATCTGTTTTACTCATTTTGCCGGATATTTTTTCGTAAAGTTCTTCTTGAATATATAATATCTTCGCTCAAACTGTTTTGTATTGCCGAAGTTCGGAATATCGACAACATATCCTACTCCAAAGCGCCCATTATACTTTCGTATATAACATCCCCTTGAACGAGAAACATACCCGGAATGCAGGGCAGAATGATGCAAATACACTTTGTCCCATTCATCAAAATATTTAATTTGACTTTTTACAAATTCTGCCTGCCGATATCTTCGTAGGTCCCGAATGTTGTATGTGCCGTCTTTGTTTTGCTTAAGGTCAATATTAAGATTATCTAATGTGGAATACATAAAATCATTCCTTTTGTTTAAACATAATTGGTCCGGATGGAGAGACTTGAACTCCCGACCTCTTGCGCCCAAAGCAAGCGTGCTACCAAACTGCACTACATCCGGATATTGTCGTGTTATAAATTTAATTAGTAGCATAACACGACAAGTTTGCATGGTATTATTCTATTCTTTTTCGATTCTCATGCTGCGAATCCGCGCCCTCAAGCAATTCTCATTAACTTCAACTTTTTCTAATTCTTTTTTTTAATTCTTTTT
>ERZ1034844.81-NODE-81-length-51570-cov-16.084907_pt1 | contig 51570 bp, 49 predicted proteins | sample MGYA00520594_ERZ1034844 | MGnify/ENA primary metagenome ERZ1034844 (study PRJEB33766, sample SAMN09781733) | gut metagenome | biome: gut microbiome | host: Homo sapiens | place: Madagascar | study: EMG produced TPA metagenomics assembly of the PRJNA485056 data set... | reverse complement strand
AATAAGCTGCGTACCGGCTTGATGCTTAAGATCACCAAAGTTACCGCGGCCTCCGCAAAAATATAGATGGCATTGTATACCAGGGAATAGGGCAGCGGATCCCAACCTTCCCAGGCATAGGCACCGAAAAAGATCCATCCGGAGATCACGGCGAAAACGAAACGTCCCAGCACACCGGCAATGTAGCCTTTGATCAGGCCAAACTTTGCATTGGAGAAGAGGCCGGAAAGTCCCAAGGCACCGAATGCCAGAATATAGTCGACGATCAACTGCATGGGATATAATACGTAGGGATCGATCAGAAGCTGTAATACTCCGTAAGCAACACCGGTAGCAATTCCGGCGCCGAGACCGAACCAGTAGCCGGGCAGGCAGATTACCAGCATGGATAACAGGGTAATGGAACCGCCGGTAGGAAAGTGGAACAGTTTGATATTCGACAGAACGGTTCCTAAAGCAATTGCCATGGCACAGAAAGCCAATTGCTTTACCGTTAACTTTCCGGCGTTCATTTTGGCATCTTTATCAGCATTTGCAGAGACCGGATCGGCTTTTTTCATCTGCTTGTGTGCGAACAGCACAGCGACAGCTAACAGCACGATAAAAACAGCGACCAACAGGACATTGCCCAGTGTGGTGGGGACATAAGTGGTTTCGTCCCAGGCATTGACTACAACATTATACAACATAAAAAATCCTCCTTCGTGTGCGCGAGGAGGGACAACATCGTGTTCATGAAAGTTTGATATAACTGCAATCCTGAAATATCAAGAAGTGAAAACCAATCATTGCAATTTCAAAATTCTGATCTTCAAAGGATTATAAAAACCGGAACAGCAAAATCAAACCAAAATGAACTCTGTGCTTCCTTACGCCGGTATTATCCGGTTCAAGTAGTGAGGGTTAGAAATGCAGTAGTTACAGCATTCCAGTCTCAGCGATGTGCTCCCCTAGCGGAATATAATAGTTACTTGTTCACTATAGTGCTTTATTGTGACAGTGTCAAGAACGAAGTGAATGATATCGGTCATGGAATCGCTGCGGTGCGCATTTGTTATCTTAAAAACAGTTGGAAAATGCACAGAAATATAGTATCGTAGTTATTACTTGAAGACTTCTGTAAATATTTTACCGGATGTTGGTGTACGTATCGCATTTTCCGGTGAAACAAGTTATATTTTTTGAGAGTCGGCATGTTTTGACAGAAATGAAAGATGCTTGGTCGGGATGCAGTGGAAAGTGCAGGGGACGAGGAGAGGCAGAACGGATGAAAAAAATCATAGTGGGTATTTTGGCACATGTAGATGCCGGGAAAACGACTTTGGCGGAAAGCCTTTTATATACATGCGGTACGATCCGCAAAGCAGGAAGAGTAGATCATGGAGATGCGTTTCTGGATCATGGAGAGATGGAACGGAAAAGAGGGATCACCATTTTTTCAAAACAGGCAAGAATGCATTGGAAAAATATGGATATTACACTACTGGACACTCCGGGGCATGTGGACTTCTCCGCAGAAATGGAACGGACACTGCAGGTATTGGATACGGCAGTACTGGTGATTGACGGAAGCGACGGCGTACAGGGCGATGTGCATACTTTGTGGAAATTATTGAAAAGATATCAGATCCCGACGTTTTTATTTGTCAATAAAATGGATCAGTCGGGAACGGATAGAGAAGCGTTGTTTGCGGAACTGCAAAAAAAGCTGGATGGTAATATTGTAGAATTTGACAATTCTGTCCGGGAACTTGAACATGCCGCCATGTGCAGTGAATCGCTGATGGAGGAATATCTGGAGACCGGGACGTTGCAGCCGGAGCGCATTACAGAAGCGGTGGCGGAGCGGAAGCTTTTTCCCTGCTTTTTTGGTTCAGCATTGAAACAACAGGGAATAGAAGCGCTTCTGGACGGACTGGAGATTTATGCGCCGGAGCCGGAGTATCCGGAAACATTTGGCGCAAGAGTATATAAAATCGGAAGAGATGCCTCCGGTGTCCGGCTGACCTACCTGAAGGTAACCGGTGGAAGCCTGCGCGTGAAAATGATAGTCGACAACGAGAAAAGCGTGGCAGGAAAAAAGACGACCGGGGATAAAAACAGCGGTGAAACAGGAGCAGAATCCGTAGGATGGGAGGAAAAGGTCGACCAGCTCCGGCTGTACAACGGAGTCGGATACGAAACGGCAGATGTCGTACAGGCAGGGGAAGTCTGCGCTGTCATCGGTCTGACGAAGACATTTGCCGGACAGGGACTGGGCTATGAGAGTGAGAACATAGCGCCTGTGCTGGAACCGGTGCTGACCTATCGACTGCTTCCGGCACCGGAGACAGATCCGGTGGTCGCATTGGGAAAATTGCGACAGCTGGAAGAGGAAGAACCGGAGCTGCATGTATTGTGGCAGGAGGAAAACAGGGAGATTCATCTGCAGGTCATGGGACAGGTGCAGATGGAAGTCCTGAAAAATATTTTGTGGGAACGGTTTGGACTGGATGTACAGTTTGATGCCGGAAGCATTGTATATAAGGAAACACTGGCGGAGCCGGTGGAAGGAATCGGGCATTTTGAACCGCTACGGCATTATGCCGAGGTGCATCTATTGCTGGAGCCGGGAGAACGTGGCAGCGGACTACAGTTCGCATCGTTGTGCAGCGAGGACATGCTGGACCGCAACTGGCAGCGACTGATTCTGACGCATCTGGAGGAAAAAAGGCATGTCGGCGTATTGACCGGTGCGGAGATCACGGATCTGAGAATCCTGTTGATCGCCGGAAAAGCACATACCAAACACACGGAAGGCGGTGATTTCCGCCAGGCAACCTACCGTGCGGTGCGACAGGGAATGCGCAGCGGTAAAAGTATTTTACTGGAGCCATGGTTTGATTTTCAACTGGAAGTACCTACGGAAACTCTGGGCAGAGCGATGTCTGATATCACCCGGATGAACGGAAGATTTGATGCGCCGGTGACAGACGGGGAAAACAGTATCCTGACAGGAAGTGTGCCGGTGGCGTCCATGGGAGATTATGGCAGAGAAGTTGCCGCTTATACCAAAGGTCACGGCCGCCTGTCATGTACCTTGAAAGGTTACGAACCCTGTCATAATACCGAGGAAGTGCTGGCAGCCTGTGCCTATGATCCGGAAGCAGATACCGCCAATCCGACCGGTTCTGTATTCTGTGCGCACGGTGCGGGATTCCTTGTGCCCTGGGAGCAGGTACCGGAATATGCACATGTGGAGAGCGGATGGACACCGGAGCCCGATGAGGACGGGAAATGTGCTGACGCTGCCGCAAGCGCAGGGATTTCTGCGCAAAACAGGTCGCAAACCATGGCACAGCGTCAGACGGGAAGCGGTGTGGAACGAGTCATTACCCAGGAAGAAATCGAAGAGATTTTCCGCCAGACTTATGGAAAAAAAGCAGAGGATCCGCATCGGTTCCGGAGATATCATACTTCCTCCGGCAGCAGAAACAGCGATACAGGGAGTAAGCACACAGGAGATGCCGTAAATGCAGCCAACTGCAGCCGCAACACGGGAGCACAGCAGGAAAAACCGGAAGAATATCTGTTGGTAGATGGCTACAATATTATTTTCGCATGGCCGGAACTCAGAGAGCTGGCGAAAATCAATCTGGACAGCGCGAGAGACAAATTGATGGATATTATGTGTAATTACCAGGGATATCAGGGATGCCGCCTGATTCTGGTCTATGATGCATACAAGGTAAAAGGCAATCCCGGGTCTACGATGAAGTATCATAATATTGAGGTCGTCTATACCAAAGAAGCCGAGACCGCGGATCAATATATTGAGCGGACGACGCATGAACTGGGCGCGAAACCGCAAAAATACCGCGTGACGGTAGCTACTTCTGATGCATTGGAGCAGATGATCATCTGGGGTAACGGTGCCACACGAATGTCTGCACTTGGCCTGAAGGCGGCAGTAGAAAGCGCCGGAGCGGAATATTTCGGCAAATAGAATTCTGAGAAAATGCATTAAGGAAGTTTTATAGGACTCAAAATAAGATAATTTATACCTATCAGAAAAAGCAAATGGGAACTGACAGACACTGTTCCCGGAAAGAATCAAAGAGGTATAAATCATGAGAAGACAGACCCTTTCCAACATTGCATTTTACATTACTACGCTTGCCTTGATCCTGATGATTGTGTTGTGTGTCGGCAATACCGTGAGAAGCGAGGACAGCGCAGAGGCGCAGCGCATAGAGAACAGGGCGCAGGAACAGCAGATGCTGACACAGATGAGACAATATCTGAATGAAAACGGCTATCGCAACAGCGGCGTGACCTTGACTTATGTGACGGACGCAGAAGGACATTATGAGTATACCTTCACCATTCATCATAAGCTGATTGATGAAATGGGTGAGGAGGAGCGAGAACATTTTGGAACGGAGCTTGCGCAACATTGTAAGACTTCCGGGGAGAATCGTATTTCCTGTGAGTTCCTCCTGACAGACCGGTAATGGTACAACCTTCGATGGTGCTCCTTCATTCGTCGAATGTGAAGGTGTGAAATAATCCTTTCCGCAAAATTTGCATGACATTTCCCACGATAGAGGGTATACTAACACTATATGCCATATAAGATTTATACGGCGATGGGAAAGGAGAACTGCAGATGACATTTATTCCCAAACCACATGAGATATATAAACATTTTAAGGGCAATCTGTATCAGGTAGTGACGATTGCCAGACATTCCGAGACAGGAGAGCAGCTGGTAATCTATCAGGCGCTGTACGGGGATTTCGGGACGTATGCGAGACCGCTTCCGATGTTCACCAGTGAGGTGGATCATGAGAAGTACCCTGAGGTGACGCAGAGATTCCGCTTTGAACTGCAGGGCGCGGATGCGGAGAGACAGAGTCGGGAGTATGATGGGGATGACACACGGGCAGAGGATCAGCACCGGGAGACGGACGAGAACTGTGCAGCAGACACAAGTATAACGACAGATGCAAGTGTAACGGGTGCGAGCGAGGATGACACGGGACTGGATCCCTTTGTCCTGGAGTTTTTGGATGCGGATTCTTATGAGCAGAAGCTGAATATTCTGGCATGTCTGCATCATCGCATCACCAACGAGATGATCACTACCATGGCGATTTCCTGCGACATTGAAGTAAACGACGGCGAGGTCGAAGAGCGCTATGAGGAATTGAAAAATTGCCTGTTGACGATGGAGAAATTCGAATGCAATCGCCTGAGATAAAAAATTTAACAGATGTTAAGGAAATCTTTAGGAAAGGGAACCTTCAGGCGATTCCCAAACCGCTTTTAAAATGGTATGATAGTAACCGTAGGATCCTTCCCTGGAGAGAAGAGGCAACCCCCTACCGCGTATGGGTCTCGGAGATCATGCTGCAGCAGACCAGAGTGGAAGCGGTGAAACCATATTTCCAACGTTTTATGACAGCGTTGCCTGATATTGCTGCACTGGCAGAAGCACCGGAGGAAGTACTTCTAAAATTGTGGGAAGGTCTTGGTTATTATAACAGGGTGCGCAATTTGCAAAAAGCCGCAATACAGATCATGGAAGATTACGGCGGAGTGATGCCGGATTCTTATGAGGAATTGTTGAAGCTGAAGGGAATCGGAAGCTATACTGCCGGAGCTGTTTCTTCGATTGCTTATGGAAAGCCCAACCCGGCAGTAGACGGCAATGTACTACGTGTGATTGCCAGAATCCGCAAAGACGACAGGTGCATTTCTGAGGATAAAGTCAAAAAAGACGTGGAAAATGATCTGAGGAAAATCATGCCGGCGGACAGACCGGGAGATTTCAACCAGGCAATGATGGAGATCGGCGCCTGCGTGTGCATTCCGAATGGGGCACCGCATTGCGAGGAATGTCCCTTGCAGCATATCTGTATGGCTTACGCAGACGATACGCAGTTACAATATCCCAATAAGGCAAAGCCGAAAGCAAGAACAGTGGAAGAGAAGACGATTCTCATTATCCGGGATGCGGAGCTTGCCGCACTGCATAAGCGCCCGAACAGAGGACTGCTCGCCGGAATGTATGAGTTCCCTTCCATGAAGGGATTCCATACGGCAGAAGAGGTGAAGGGCTATCTTGCGGAAAATGGATTGCAGGTACTCCGAATTCAGCCACTGGAAGATGCAAAGCACATTTTCACACACAAAGAATGGCATATGAAGGGATATCTGATCCGGGTGGATGAACTGGCACCGAAAGAAGCCGGTCCGGATTCTTCGGAATGGATTTATATCGAACCGGCACAGACGAAAGATAAATATCCGATTCCTTCTGCGTTTGCAGCTTATGCGAAGGGACTTAATATGACACTGGGAATCCCTGCGGCATCCAAAGCTGCAGTCATACCGGAACAGACACCATAGCTGTGCATTCGGTATCTCCGATACCGGCAAGATAAAAAGACAACAAAAAGGGGACAGAAATATGAAATTACTTTCTATCGCAATTCCGTGCTATAACTCTGAAAAGTACATGAGAAAATGTATTGATTCTCTGCTGATCGGCGGAGAAGATGTAGAGATTCTGATTGTTGATGACGGTTCCACCAAGGATCGCACCGCTGAAATTGCCGATGAATATCAGGCACAGTTTCCGACCATTGTCCGTGCCATTCATAAAGAAAACGGCGGACACGGCTCGGCAGTCAACACCGGAATTGCCAATGCTACGGGACTGTATTTTAAAGTCGTAGACAGCGACGACTGGGTAAAACAGGATGCATATTTCAAGATCCTGGATACGCTGCGGAATCTGGCAGGCGGCGGACAGGCACTGGATATGCTGATCAGCAATTATGTCTATGAAAAGGAAGGTGAGCGCCGCAAAAAGGTCATTCAGTACCGCCATATTCTGCCGGTAGAGAAGATGTTCACCTGGTCGGACTGCCATCATTTCCTGAAGGGACATTATATACTGATGCATTCTGTGATCTTCCGTACCAAATTGTTACAGGAATGTGGACTGAAGCTTCCGGAGCATACCTTCTATGTGGACAACCTGTATGTATTTGAACCGCTTCCTTATGTGAAGAATATGTATTACCTGGATGTGAATTTCTACAGATATTATATCGGTAGACAGGATCAGTCCGTCAACGAGACTGTCATGATCTCCCGCATCGACCAGCAAATCCGTGTCACGAAGCTGATGATCGATTATCTGGTAGGAAGAAAGCAGGAAATCATCAAAAACAGGCGCCTGTATCAATACATGCGTAATTACCTCGAAATCATCATGACGGTATCTTCCGTATTGCTGATCCGCTCCGGTACTCCGGAACATCTGGAGAAAAAGAGAGAATTGTGGGAGTACCTGAAGGGAAAAGACAAAAAGCTGTATCTGTACCTTCGAAACGGCATCATGGGAGGCACCATGAATCTGCCCGGGAGAGGCGGACGGAAGATCTCCGTGGAAGGCTATAAGATCTGCCAAAAATTGTTTGGATTTAACTGATCTTTTTCAAATACCTTTTTTTATTTGCGATAAGCCAAAAACAGCTTCAAAAGTCTGAGTGCGTAGTCGCGATCTCTTTGTTCGGAATTATCTAATAAAGTTAAAATAGCGGATACTTCGTCGGTTTGCTCGGGGTATCCGTTTTCATTGGTCTCTTTTCCATATATAATATAATCCAGCGGCATATCCAAAGTCTCTGAAAGAGAGGACGCGGATAAAGTAACGCAGCTGAATAATCCGGAAGTTTTGAAAACAATGAAGAAAAAGTACGGAATGGAGTAATATATCGGAAATAGCCAAATTCGGATAGCTTGAATTTGGCTGTTTTGCCATGTTGACAATCACACAGATGTTTGCTACTCTCTAGCTGTAAGCAGATTTTTCTATTTCAAATTCTCTATACCGGTTTTATTGGTGTCTATGACTTCAGAAATTCCTGCTTTGTTACCCAATGATTATAATAGAATAGTGGGAGAAGGCATAGTACGATGCTAAATGGATGTTGGCGGAATAGAAAGCGTTGAGATCTGCATTGTAGGGAATGTTGTATTTCTCCTGTGGTACGCGAGAGGAGAATGCAGATGATCATCAGCCCTAAATGGGATTATAGTTTCAAAGAGTTATTCCGGAATATGGTAGTCCTGAAATATTTTATCAGTGTGGTCCTGAAGATCCCAGTGGAAGAGATCAGAAGTGTACGTCTGATGAATACTAATCTAAGAAGACGATACCGGTATCAGAAGCAGGGGATATTGGATGTGTTGGCAGAACTGAATGACAACACGAAAATCAATATCGAATTGCAGGTGAAGGCAGCCAAGGAATGGGACAAACGGCAGCTGTTTTATCTGGGGAAGATGTTGACGGAAGAGGTACCTTTTTGCAAAAGCTATCATGTGATGAAACGTTGCGTGGCTATCAGCATACTGGATTTTAATCTGACGGAAGATACGAAATATCATAAGGCGTATCTATTGCGGGATGAAGAGGGCAGGATATTTTCGCGACTGCTGGAACTGCATGTGATTGAACTGAATAAGGTTCTGACAGGTCAGGCGATAGATGAGTGGATACGTTTTTTCAATGCGAAGACGCAGGAGGATTTGGATATGTTGAGATTACAGACGAAGAGTGCTGGGATTCTGGAGGCAATCAAAGAGATAGAGCATATGAGCCTGACGCGCTATGCGAGGATGAGATATGACGAACATTTGAAGAGAATCATGGATCGTAAGGCGCAGGATGCGTATGTGTATGACCAGGGAGCGGAGGAGGAGAGAATACGTTTGATGACATTGATATCCAAGATGAGCGCCGGAGAGGATTCAAATAAGATAGCACAATTGAGTGATTCAAAGATATTGGAAGCAATGATGAAGAAGTATGGGATAGAGTAATATATCAGAAATAGCCAAATGCGTATAGTGCGGATTTGGCTATTTCCATGCTTACCCTAATTTTCATTATCTACAGTATCATTTAATAACGCCCTGGCATAGGTTGTAAGTCGTGTCAACTGAGATGTACTCAAGTTTTTACATGTTTCAATGAGGATAAACAGAGCCGGAGATTCATTATGATCAATGACTATTCTATCAGGAGCTGAATCAGCAGATTTTCCAATAAGATAATCTGTAGAGGTTGAAAATACATCAGCCATTTTAGAAATAATCTGTATAGAGGGGTTACGTTCCCCAGATTCGTATCGCAGATATGCAGGCTGAGAAATTTGTATTCTTTTAGCAGCTTCCTGCTTGGTTATTCCCAGCTTTAGACGACATTCTTTCAAACGTTCTTTATCTAAAATATCCATTTTTATTAATGCTCCTACTATTATTGAAATTAACTATATTCACATTTTAACACAAATAGCTTGACAATACCATTGGAATATTATAAATATAAAATATACCAATGGTATATTCCGGGATGATGCTGCAGCAGAAAAACGAAAAATATTATGAAAATTTATAAACAGCAGGAGAATTGCGATGATGAGTAAAACGAGTGAAATATACGGTGTAATAAATATTATGTCAGTGCCCTATGATGAGAAGCCAGAGATGGAGTCATTAGAACTTTTTACATCATTTGATAAGGCTGTGGAAAGAAGTGAAGAAATAATAAAAGAATTTGTTGATGAGTATGGTGAAGATTATATTCAACATGCTACAAAGAAAAAACCGGTAGCCATCATGGGGAACGGTGATTTGACGGGGTATGTCTATATTGTAGAAACAACCTTGGAATAACATATTAAAATTCTTGATATCTATAAAGCATATCGGATCTTGGAAATTTAATACTTCTTGTATTTATTGTGGGCTGAAAATCAACGAGAGAGGAAGTTATATGTTATATTTGAAAATGATACTTCATGATGACTTGGAGGATTTAAGAGACATAATTCAAGGGATAAAGTGTGTGGGAGTGAGACGCTATGTGAGATTGATCCACGAAACATACATGAAGGGTAAGATGAATCGCAAGGCACAGGATGCATATGTGTATGAATGCGGCTATAAAGAGGGTCTGAAGCTTGCATTACAAGAGGAAATACAGAAAGGAAGAGAGGAAGGAAGACGTTAAAATGAGCGCCGGAGAGGACGCGGATAAAGTAACGCAGCTGAATAATCCGGAAGTTTTGAGAACAATGAAGAATAAGTACGGAATAGAATAATTTAACCGAGACCAACGAAAAGTGAGAAAATGTGATCCCTTAGTACCGTTGAAGAGGGAAATGAAAAGTGATACAATTTGTGTAGAGATGCGAATTGTATCACTTTTCAAAATTGGATAAAAGGGGGAGTTTTACATGGCAGTACAAAAGCGACAAGGTATCAAAAAACGGTTAACGAAGGAATTCATAAAAGTAGCGATAATCGGGGCAATAGCGGCTATTATCGGAATTGTGGCACTTTTGGTTGCCGCGGTGCAGTATGAAAAGGCTTTGAACAGATACGGTTTCACACAGGGGGATATTGGAAAAGCGATGACGGCTTTTTCGGAAAGCCGAAGTGCGTTACGGGCAGTCGTTGGGTATGATGACGAAAATGTGATAGAAAAACAGGTTGCACTGCATAATGATAAGAAAACAGCGTTTGAGTCATACATGGAGGAACTTGACAAGAGCATTAAGTTCGCAGAGGGCCGGGATGCTTATAATCAGGTGTTACAGGAACTGGAAGGCTATTGGGATATGGATGCGCGTGTGTTGGAGCTGGCGACTTCGGACGATGCGGATGGATATCTGGAAGCCCAGGAATTGGATACAACGGATCTGACAACGCAATATGAGCAGATATATGCGGAATTCGTTGATCTGATGAATCTGTGTGTACAAAAAGGGGATCACGCAGAAGCAGAACTTCGGACGATGGAACTGGTTATGCTGCTTGCAGTTCTGGCGATTATTGTTATTTCTTTCTGGAGTTCAGTGATTTTAGGCAGAAAAATGGCCGGAAACATTGAAAAACCGATGGTAGCGTTGGCAGAACGTTTACAGACGTTTTCCCAGGGAGACCTGAACAGCGCGTTCCCTGAGTGCAGTACAGAAGATGAGATCTCCTATATGATACAGGTGGCAAAGGGAATGGCGGCAGACCTGAATCTGATCATCACAGATGCCGGAGAACTTTTGGGACAGATGGCAGAGGGAAATTATGCCATAGGGACCAAGATTGAGGATAAATATGTGGGACAGTTCGTGGCATTGAAGAATGCCATGCGCAAAATGAACCGCCAGATGAATGGTACATTACAACAGGTAGAAGAGGCAGCAAAACAGGTATCTGCCGGTGCTGAGAATCTGGCAGAGTCGGCACAGGCGCTGGCGGAAGGGGCGACGGATCAGGCAGGTTCGGTGGAGGAACTCACCGCAACCATTACAAACATTGCGGATGCGGTGACACGTACAGCAGATGAATTGCAAAAAACTACGCAGAAGGCGGAAAATTATGCCGAACAGGCAGATGCCGGCCATACGCAGATGAAATCTCTCATGGAAGAGATGGATAGAATCAATGAAACATCAAAAAAAATTCAGAATATCATTGCGGACATTGAAGATATTGCAAGTCAGACCAATCTCTTATCATTGAATGCAGCAATCGAGGCTGCCAGAGCAGGTGAGGCGGGAAGAGGCTTTGCTGTGGTAGCGGAGCAGATTCGTAAGTTGGCAGAGCAAAGTGCACAGTCTGCAGTGGATACTCGAAGCTTGATAGAGGGATCTTTGGCGGAGATTGAGAGAGGAAATCAGGCGGCAGAAGCAGCGGCAGATTCTCTGGAACAGATCGTGACGGGAGTTAAAGAGATCGCTTCGGATGCAAAGAGACTCAGTGAAGAATCTGTAGCACAGGCGCAGGCAATGGAGCAGGCGGAGGTAGGAGTAAATCAGATCTCAGAGGTAGTACAATCCAATTCTGCATCTGCGGAGGAATCATCTGCAACCAGTGAGGAATTGTCAGCACAGGCATATTCTTTGAATGAATTAGTGGGAAAATTCACATTACGCAAAGATAAATAATTTTATAGAGAAAAATGAGTGCTTGAAGAATACCGATTTTCTGTACCCTTGCATGAGACAGTGGGCAGAAAGTCGGTATTTTTATGGCATACAATCGGTATATACCATAAAACTCTATATTTTTCAGGGGACAAGAAAATAGTATTGTGGATAAGCGCAATATGATTTGTTGTAAAAAATTATAAAAAATGGAAAACTTTCACTATAAATGAAATAATTATTTTCACATTATCTATTAATATTATATGTAAAGAGTAGGAGATGTGAAAATGAATCAGAAGCATACAAAAGAGTACAAAATCATAGGACAGGCAATCAAAAAATATCGTAAGAATAAGGGATATACGCAGGAACAGTTGGCAGACAAAGTCAGTATCAGTATGAGTTATCTGACAAAAATTGAAGCGCCCAACTGTGATCAGCCGTTTTCACTGGAAGTAGTATTTGATATTGCAGAAGTGTTGGAGATACCGGCACATACCTTGTTAGAAGATGTATAACTGGTGTGGACTGAGAAAAGATGTAATATATTGAATTGCCCCATAATAAAAGCGGAGGACAACAAGGGGTGTCCTTCGCTTTTCACTTTTGAACCACGAATATCTGAGGTCACATGAAATGCAATATAAAAAATAAAACCCTTGAGAAATCAAGGGTTTTAAAGAGCTGCTGACGGGAATCGGACCCGTGACCTCCGCACTACCAATGCGACGCTCTACCGACTGAGCCACAGCAGCATCACGTGACTGCTCGTGCAATCACCGTGATTCATTCTAACAAAAGCGAATGCGTTTGTCAACAACAAAAATGCAATTTTTAACTGTATTTGTCGATGAGAAAAAATTGACAGTTAGTCTATGAAAAGTAAAATGTGAAGATATAGAAAACAAAATTTTTCCGTATCGTAAAACCATCTATATTTAGTATGGCAACAAATGGTAAATTATATAGGAAATAAATTTTAGAAAGATAAAACCTTCCCGGAGAGGTGATGGCAGGTGTACATGCAGAAAGAAGAGACAACAGGAGACCACCAAGAATTTGATGAATTGTATCACGAGAACTATTTGGAAATTTATAAATTTATCCGTTGCAGGGTAGCCGACAGAGAATTGGCAAAGGATGTGTTGCAAGAGACTTTTTATATAGCCTATAAGAAATGGGAATATGTCCGGACACTTTCTAATCCGACAGGTTGGCTGATTAACACTGCAAAAAACAAAATGAAAGAATTGAATAAGAAATTACGGAAGCTGGAGTGTGAAGTGGAACTGGAAAATTATGAATATACCGTGATAGAAGACGGATATGGAAAATCAGAGCTTAATATTGCTATATTAAGTGATTTGACAGAAGCGGAAAAACAAAGATTTTACAGATATTTTGTCTGCGGTTATACCATTGCGGATATGGCGAGACTGGAAACTGTATCGGAAAATAATATGAGTGTCCGCATCAGCAGACTTAGAGACAAGATAGCGAAAATTATATCGCAGAATGCGACAGAAGGACTTGCTTTTGACAAAAAGCAAAAAGATTATGTAAGAATCGACAAGAAAACGTCATATACAATAGAGAAGAATGAAATTGTCGATGACAGGATACAGAAGGGAAAGGAACAGAAATGAAGAAGCAGGATAACGAAAGCCTGATTCAGGAACTTACAAAACGATTGGACTGGTATCTGCTGGAAGCGTCAGAGGAAGCATTCGACGTAGAAGAAGTGCAGACCTTAGTAAAACTGCTCGATAGTCTGAAGGCAGAGCAGGGGGAGAAGATCGCAGAGGAATTACCGGCGGAAGAGGCGTTAAGTGATTTCCGGAAGTATTGTGAACAGCGCGAAGAAGAGGAAAAGATTCTGGCAGAAACGGAGAAGGCAGAGCAAAGCAGTTCTGAAGAGAACGATAAAAAGAATGCGAAGAAAAGTGAAAAAGGTGGTCAAAAAAAACAAAAACACAAGGTTTTGGAATTTATTCACAGACACAAAAACGGTGTGGTGGCAGCTGCAGTAGTGCTTGCCATGATGATAGGCGGTTCCTGGCAGGTGGTTGCCAATGCCGACAAACATGGTGGCTTCTTCTGGTGGATGGATAAGAGTGAGGAAGGAACTACGATGATAACGTCACCGGAAGGGATGGATAATTTGGTGGGAAATAAAGAAGCAGAGGATTATTATACGATAGCCGATGTCCCAACAAAATATCGAGAGTACGTGGAGATACCATTAGCTATTTCAGCGATGCGAGAATATGAGTTGAAAGTGATTAAGTTATTGAAACGAGAAAATACAATTGCATTATATGTATTTTTTCAAGATATTAATGAGAATATTATGCATTTTGAAATAATAATGTATCCACAAGAAATATTAAGAATAAGAGAAAGTTATGTAGGATATGATTTTGACGAAGAATTTGAAAAAGATGATATAAAATACGAAGTATTAGAAAAGGAAGAGATGGATGGAAGAAAAAATTATATCGTTTATTTTTATTATGAAAATGTGAAATATGCAATAGTTGGAATGAATAATAGAGATTTGATAAAAGAAATAGCAAAAGAATGTGGAAAAATTGTTGCTGAAAAACAATAATAGTTAACGCATATGTTAAAAGAGGCTAGAATAAGAAATTCTCTTTTGACATATGCCTTTTATTTTTATAAGTAAGTATAAGAAAATATATATTATATAAAAAACAAAACAGTAAGTTAGCTTTGCAATCAACTCTAAAAAACTCTGGTCTAAAAAACTCTAAAAAATTTTTCTAAAAAAGGTTGTAAGATATTATAGGTTAGCGCCATGTAGTATATAGAGGAATAAATTACCTCAATAGTGTAGCAAAGTAAAAGAAGAAAGGAAAATGCGCGTGAAAGAAAAAATACAGAAGAAAATAGTAGCATTTATTATGGCGTTAGCGTTTGTTGCAAGTGTGCCGGTACAAGGAGTACAGGCAGAAATATTGCATACAGATGATGTTTTGACATCGGAGATAACTGAGGTTAATCAGGAGACGAGTGATGCATATAGTATCAGACCAATAACTACGATGTATGACTGTGATATTACTATGGCTTTCAAAACAGATGGGCTTGTAATGGATTTTACAACGTCTTGTTTGGGAACAGCATCTGTTATAGGAGTAAAGGATATCAAAGTACAACAAAAAATGTGGTATGGCTGGAAAACAGTGCTGTCTTCTTCTGGAGCAGAAAATCAAAATGAGAGTGTTTTTGCATGTTCGCTAATTTATAGTGAGGCTGTTAAAGGTAAAACCTATCGTGTTACATGCACGCATTATGCTAATGTTGATATTTATGAGGAAATGCCGAACGACACAGGAGCTTTCAAGTTCACCTATTAACGAAAAACAATAATATAACAAAAACTCCTTGCTACACTTTATCAAAACTAAATAATGTACATATAAATCCTGCAAAACGAAAAGAGGCAGGATGCATTGGGGACGAATACGTCATGTGTTCACAGAGTATGCCGAGATCTGCGTAAGGGAAAGGCGAAGGGAAAATAAAATAATAAGATGCAAATGTCATAGAGGGTGGGACAAGAATCTTTACGTGAAAGTATAAAGGGGAAATCTTTCCGAAACAGATATAGCTGAACGCCTTACAGCTAACGGACAGGTAATGTCAGGGATGACAAATGCAGGAAAAGAGAAACGAAAATGGTGAGAATAAGATGCGCAGGACGACTGTTTACGTCCGCAGGATACGACCCACAAATGCAATTGCTGGAGATAGAATTTGCAAGTGACGGTCAGATCTGGAGATTTGAAAATGTACCGGAAGAAATCTGGTATCAGTTTCGAAAGCATCATCTCCCGGAAATATTCTTTCGTAATTTTATTATGGGATGTTATCCGGAACGCAGAATGAACGAAATCGGGTAGAGACCCAAAGCATACAGGGAATACAAACAGTAAGACCGCGGAGATAGCAATATCTTCCGCGGTTTTTCAGGTTTTACAAGGTTTTTAAAGTTTTGAATAAATCTCTTTCGCAAAAAAGTGGAATATGCTATACTGTTACAGAAGTCTTGTCTGATGAAAGATGAGACATTCGGAACACAGAAGAGAGAAGTAGAAGATTCATGGCAAGAGAACTTCAACAGACATCACCGGAGAAACGGCGAAAAAGAGTACAGCGGTTGAAGAAGATCATCATAGGTATCGTAGCAGTGGGGCTGGTGATTCCCCTTTTATGTTGCAGCTATCTGTTTTGCAGGCTGCATGCAATAGAGGATACCTTGGAACGACTGGAACAGCGCCTGGAAGAACTGGCTTCCGAGAACCGGGCACTGCAGACGGCTTTGCAACAGCTCTCCGAAGAAAAAAATGCTCTGCAGCAGACGGAGCAGTCACAGGATAATGCGTCTGTCAATACTGCAGATGCCCCGGACGATATGTCGGAGTGGACAGGGAAAGGCGACGGACAGGAAGAGATTCATAAAGTGTATCTGACTTTTGACGATGGTCCAAGCAGATATACCAATGAGATTCTGGATATTTTAGACAGGTATCATGTGAAAGCCACTTTTTTTGTCGTAGGAAAAGAAGGCGCCGATGCAGAAGAAGCCTTGCGGCGGATCGCAGAGGACGGACATACGCTGGGAATGCATTCGTACAGTCACGAATATAAGGAACTGTATGCGTCACCGGACAGCTTTCAGGCGGATTTTGAGCAGATCAGGGATTACATCTATCTGGCAACCGGCGTAGAGAGTGTATATTACCGGTTCCCCGGAGGCAGCTCCAATACAATCAGTGAGGTCGATATGCATGAGTTTATCGATTATCTGAAAGCGCAGGGAGTAGAGTATTACGACTGGAATGTATCTTCCGGAGATGGCGGCAGCAGGAAGCTGTCGGTGGATACGATTTTGGAAAATTGCACGAAGGATCTGGACACAAGAGAACGTTCCATTATTTTGCTGCATGATTCCGCAGAAAAGCCCACGACCGTGGAAGCACTGCCGGAGATTATTGAGAACATTCTCCAAAGACCGGATACGGTGATCCTGCCGATTACGGAAAATACTGATCCGGTGCATCATGTGGAATAAACAGTGATACGCAGGCTGGGAGAGTACCCGGAGTGCGAATTGCTGTGTTGATTTCAGAAGTTCGCAGAACCAAGAAATCGCTCATTATATAATTACAATAGAAAGAAGTAAACGGAGGTACGAAACATGGGATTTTTCTCAGACTTAAAAGAGGATCTGTCTCAGGCGGTAAATGAACTGATGCCGGAGCAGGATCTGGATCAGGCAGATGCCGTGGAGGCGAAGAAGCAGCCGATAGAGAGCGTGCAGGATACAGTGGCAGACAGCAAAGCGGAAACACAGCCTGCAAATGAGAATGCAACGGATAATGCAGCACTGGAAGAAATGCTGAAGAATCTGGATTCGATTGAGATACCGCAGGAAGAAACGGAAGCATTACCCGAAGAAAATCAAGCGGCAGAGGAAAATGTTACAGCCGAAGAACCTGAGGAAAATGTACCGGATCCGGACAGTGTACTTTTAGATCATATGATTGCAGATGTTGTCCCCGAACAGGAACACGAAGAAGAAAACAAAGGAGCGGAGAAGAGAATGGACGTTAAAACAGTATCTGATGAAACAGCGGTGATTACCGCAGGTATGGTAATCACAGGAGACGTAAGTTCGGAAGGATCTATGGATCTGGTAGGTACGATCAACGGAAATATTGATATTCTGGGAAAATTAAACATCACAGGATACATTAACGGTAATTCCAAGGCAGCAGAGATCTATGCAGAAGGTGCGAAAATCAATGGTGAAGTTGTCAGCGAAGGTTCTGTAAAGATCGGTGCAAGCTCTGTAGTCATCGGCAATATTACAGCTACCAGTGCAGCAATTGCCGGCGCGGTAAAGGGTGACATCGATGTAAATGGTCCTGTTATCCTGGATTCTTCCGCAATTGTAATGGGCAACATCAAGTCCAAGTCCGTACAGATCAACAACGGTGCGGTGATCGAAGGTATGTGCTCTCAGTGCTATGCTGATGTCAGCCCGACTTCTTTCTTTGATGAGTATAAGCCTGACAAAAGAAAAGCAAAATAAGGAGCGCAGAGCATGAAAAGAATATTATTGAAGCTCAGTGGTGAAGCACTGGCAGGCGAAAAAAAGACAGGATTTGACGAGGCAACTGTCAGAAAGGTTGCGTTACAGGTAAAGGAACTGGTAGATGACGGGATTCAGGTGGGTATCGTGATCGGCGGCGGCAACTTCTGGAGAGGACGTTCCAGTGAGAACATTGACCGTACCAAGGCAGATCAGATCGGCATGCTGGCTACCGTTATGAACTGTATTTATGTTTCCGAGATTTTCCGTTCCGTAGGCATGATGACCAATATTCTGACCCCGTTTGAGTGCGGATCTTTTACCAAGCTGTTTTCGAAGGACAGAGCAAATAAATATTTTGCCAAGGGAATGGTAGTGTTCTTCGCCGGTGGTACCGGTCATCCGTATTTCTCTACCGATACCGGAGTGGTACTGCGTGCAATCGAAGTAGAGGCAGATGTGATCCTGCTGGCAAAGGCAATCGACGGTGTCTACAATGCAGATCCTGCCAAGGATCCTACAGCGAAGAAGTATGATGAAGTATCTATTGACGAAGTAATTGCCAAGAACCTTCAGGTAGTGGATATGACCGCATCCATCCTGGCAAGAGACAACAAGATGCCGATGTGGGTATTCGGCCTGAATGAGGAAAACAGTATTGTGAATACCCTGAAGGGTGAGTTCCACGGAACCAAGGTAACTGTGTAAGTCTGGCTGGCAACTGAAATTGCAAAAAATAGGTTAAAAAATATCATACAAATATTATCAGGAAAGGCGCAAAGCGCGGAAGAGAGGAAAATATGGACGCAAGAGTACAGGTATATAGTGAAAAGATGCAGAAGGCTTATGAATTTCTGGAGGCAGATTTCGCTGCCATCCGTGCAGGACGTGCGAATCCTCACGTACTGGACAAACTGAGAGTAGATTATTACGGCACCCCCACCCCGATCCAGCAGGTAGGTAACGTAACCGTTCCCGAAGCACGTATCATCCAGATTGCACCCTGGGAGAAATCTCTGATCAAAGAAATCGAGAAAGCGATCATGACTTCCGATATCGGAATCAATCCTTCCAACGACGGCAGTGTGATCCGTCTGGTATTCCCGGAGCTGACCGAGGAACGCAGAAAAGATCTGGTAAAAGAAGTAAAGAAGAAGGGGGAAGACGGTAAGGTTGCAATCCGTAACATCAGAAGAGACGGCAATGATGCTTTCAAGAAGCTGGCTAAGACCGAAGTATCCGAAGACGAGATCAAAGGTCTGGAAGAGGATCTGCAGAAACTGACCGACAAGTATGTGAAAGATATTGATGCTCTGATCGACAGCAAGTCCAAGGAGATCATGACGGTCTGATACGGCATAAGAAGATTTGATAATGAAGGTTTGAGAATATGGAAGAAAATTTGAAAATTCCAAATCATGTGGCAATTATTCTGGACGGTAACGGCAGATGGGCGAAAGCAAAAGGCATGCCCCGGAACTACGGACATGTGCAGGGAGCGAAGACAGTAGAAGTCATCTGTGAAGAAGCTTACCGCATAGGCATCCGGTATCTTACGGTATATGCTTTTTCCACGGAGAACTGGAACCGTCCGCAGGATGAAGTGGACGCCTTGATGAAGCTGCTCCGCAACTATATGAAGACCTGTTTAAAGACCGCAGCGAAGAATCGCATGTGTGTCAGAGTGTTGGGAGACAAGACCAGACTGGACGAGGATATCCGGACACGAATCGCGGAACTGGAAGAAGCGACAAAGGATAATGACGGTCTGCATTTCCAGATCGCCATTAACTATGGTGGAAGGGATGAAATCGTCCGTGCAGTGAAAAAGATGTCTGCAAAAGTGCAGAACGGTGAGGTGTCACCTGAGGAAATTACTGCAGAGACACTGGAAAGCTATCTGGACACGGCAGGCATTCCGGATCCGGATCTGTTGATCCGTACCTGTAACGAACAGCGAATCTCGAATTTCCTGTTATGGCAGCTGGCGTATACGGAATTTTATTTTACGCCGGTTCCCTGGCCGGATTTCACAAAAGAAGAATTGATCAAGGCTGTGGAAGCATATAATCATAGAGACAGAAGATATGGCGGTCTGAAGGAGGAATAGCTTATGTTTTGGACTCGTTTGCTCAGTGGTATCGTGTTGCTGATCATCGCCCTGGCTACGTTCAGCTTCGGCAATGTATTTCTGGCAGTGCCGTTGTGGCTGATCTCTCTGGTCGCATACAGAGAACTGACCAAAGCATTAAGATGTGCAACCGATGATAAAAAGTGCAACGCACTGGAGTGGATCGGATTCGTAGGTGTGACGGCATATTATGCAACGCTGTTTTTCACGAAAGACCATACCCTATTGCTGATGTGTATTGTGGCATTGTTTATGGCAGAGATGTTCTGTTATGTGGTGCTGTTTCCGAAATATCAGGCAAGTCAGGTGATGGCGGCGGTATTTTCTTTTCTGTATGCACCGGTGCTGTTGTCCTTTGTTTATCTCACCCGCGAGTGTGAGACCGGAATCTATCTGGTATGGCTGATCCTGATCAGCTCCTGGGGATGCGATACCTGTGCCTATGTGGTAGGCAAACTGATCGGTAAGAAGCATATTTTCCCGGAACTGAGTCCGCATAAGTCTTTGGAAGGCTGTATCGGCGGTGTCGCAGGTGCGGCTTTGATCGGTGGGCTGTATGCACGGTTCTTTGTGGAAGCAGTGTTTCCGGATCAGACGATTACCTGGATCATAGCATTTATCTGCGCGGCAGGCGCAGTGATGAGCATGGTGGGAGATCTGGCGGCATCCGCGATCAAACGGAACCATAATATCAAGGATTATGGAAAACTGATCCCCGGACACGGCGGTATTATGGATCGTTTTGACAGTATGACAGTAACAGCGCCGATGACGTATTTTCTCGCTATTTTATTAATAGGGCTCAGGTGATCGTTATGCGCAAAATGCATGCGCAGAAATGAGGAATAACATATGAAAAAGATTGCAATTCTGGGGTCGACCGGATCCATCGGAACACAGACACTGGAAGTTGTCAGAAATAATCCGGAGCTTACAGTGGTGGCACTGGCAGCCGGAAAAAGTGTAGCATTGATGGAACAGCAGATCAGAGAGTTCCATCCGCTGATTGCCGGTATGTGGAGCGAGGAAGCGGCAGCAGACCTGCGTGACCGTGTATCGGATCTGCCGGTAAAGGTTGTTGCAGGCATGGATGGTCTGTTAGAGATCGCGACAATACCCGAGTCACAGGTATTAGTGACGGCAATTGTGGGAATGATTGGTATCAGACCTACGATTGCAGCTATCGAAGCAGGCAAAGATATTGCGCTGGCGAATAAAGAGACACTGGTGACGGCCGGACATATCATTATGCCGCTGGCTGCCAAAATGGGCGTACAGATCCTGCCGGTGGACAGTGAGCACAGTGCGATTTTCCAGTCATTGAACGGAGAACCGAAAGACAGAATCGAGAAGATACTGCTCACAGCATCCGGCGGACCGTTCCGCGGCAGAACGACAGAGCAGCTGCAGAAGATTCAGGTAGAAGATGCATTAAAGCATCCCAACTGGGCTATGGGACGGAAGATTACGATTGATTCTTCGACACTGGTAAATAAGGGTCTGGAAGTCATGGAAGTCAAGTGGCTGTTCGGTGTGGATCTCGATCAGATCCAGGTCGTGGTACATCCGCAGAGTATCGTTCATTCTGCGGTGCAGTACGTAGATGGCGCTGTGATCGCACAGCTGGGAACACCGGATATGAAGCTTCCGATCCAGTATGCACTGTTTTATCCGGATCGTCGTCCGATGCCCGGAAAGCGTCTGGATTTTTATGAACTGGGACAGCTGACGTTTGAAAAACCGGATATGGATACCTTCTATGGGCTGAAGCTTGCTTATGAGGCACAGCGTATCGGCGGCAGCATGCCGACCGTGTACAATGCGGCGAATGAGAAAGCGGTCGGAATGTTCTTGAATCGTAAAATTAAATATCTCCAGATTCCGGAACTCATTCAGCAGGCGATGGAACAGCATAAAGTGATCGAGAATCCCAATGTGGATGAGATTTTGGAGACGGAAAAATCTGTCTACGATTATATTGAAAAGTATTTATGAGAGGCAATGAATGGTTACACTGATCTTATTTGTATTGATCTTTGGGGTGGTGGTAATCTCACATGAATTCGGACATTTTCTGCTGGCAAAAGCCAACGGGATTCATGTGATTGAATTTTCCGTGGGAATGGGTCCGAACCTGTTCTCCTTCCAAAAAGGAGATACCAAATATTCTCTGAAGCTTCTTCCCATCGGCGGCGCCTGCATGTTTGAAGGCGAAGACGGATTGCATGAGAAGGAAGACGGGGAAGACCACAGCGGATCTTTCCTGAACGCCAATGTGTGGGCGAGGATTTCCACTGTGCTGGCAGGTCCGGTGTTCAATTTTATTCTCGGATTTATCATTGCACTGATTATGGTCAATCTGATCGTGATCAGGGATCCTGTGGCGACAGAGGTTGTGGATGGTGGCGCAGCACAGGAGGCAGGACTTTTGGCAGGAGACCGTATTCTGTCCCTGAATGGCAGCAAGATCCATTTATATGAAGAAATCCAGTTGTTTACCCTGACCTACCGCGGCGGTGATGTGACCGTGGAATATGAGAGAGACGGTGCTAAAGCTACGACTGTCCTGACACCGAAATACGATGAAACGGAAGGAAGATACCTCATTGGTATCAGCAATGCTGATTTTGTACAGCTGTCCGGTCTGGATTGCTTCCGCTATTCGTGGTACGAGATGCGCTATTGCGTCAACATGACCTGGAAGAGTCTGGTCATGCTGGTACAGGGGCAGGTATCCAGACAGGATGTGGCGGGTCCGGTAGGAATCGCCGTGAATGTCGTAGGCAAGACCTATGAGAGTACCAAAGAGTACGGCTGGCAGAACGTACTTGTAAACATGCTGAATATCACGCTGATGCTTACGGTAAACCTTGGAATCCTGAATCTGCTGCCGATTCCGGCACTGGACGGCGGACGACTGGTATTCTTATTCTGGGAAGCTGTTACACACAAACCGGTGCCACCGGAAAAAGAAGGCATGGTACACTTTATCGGCCTGATGTTTTTCATGGCACTGATGGTGTTCCTGCTGTTTAATGATCTGGTTAATATTTTTGGATAACAGTTCGGCAAATGCAACATTGACAAGGAGCATACCTCATGGTATGCTCTTTTTACGATTTCACGCCAATCGGCAAATAATTCCCTAAAAATGATTTTTAACAAAAAAATAAGGAAAAAGGAGAAATGTGCATGGAGTATGTGACGGCCTGCTATAGGCAAAAAGAGGCGGAAGCAAGGATTTTTCTGACACTGCAACAGAGAAAATACCGCAGGAAGAATGTTTCGATGGTGGGAGCCTGTATCGCTGACACCAGAGAACAACTGATCAGCTTACAGAATTTTATAGAAGAGGAATGTAACGTTATAGATGTTCGGAAAGATCATCAGGAAGAAGGCATCAGGGAAAGATGGACGGAATATCTGGCAGAACAAAAGAAAAGCGTGGGCAGCTTTGCCGGCATTTTGTGCATGGATAATAAAGTGGCACTGCTTGGCCGGGGGAACATGCAGATCTGCTTTTTCTTTCACAGATTCGGGAGAACGACATGGAAGATACAGACCAAGCCGTGCACGGTAGGACGGATAGAGCCGGATACAGCTATTTTACTGGCAGATCATGCATTCTTGAATTTTACGGAAAGCAGGTTGACTGATTGCCTGGCACCGGGGAATTTGCGGGAAGACAGCTTGCAGAAAATGGCACAGGGAGCTGACAGACACTTGCTGGAATTAGGAAAAATGGCAGAGCAGCTGGGTGGAATGCACATGGGAGCGGTATGGATCCTGCCGGTAAAAGGAGGCACACGTGGAGCTTGCACTAAATGAAAAAGTAATCATAAACTTACGCCGGCATGGATATTTCTCCCCGATACTCTGCGGCCATGGCAGTTTTGCAGCGGTATATCGTGTGACGGATGAAAAAGGCAATTTCTGGGCTTGCAAGATATCTGAAACCACAAAAATGTGGCAGAGGGAATACCAAAACTGGGCAGAAATCGATCACCCGGTATTTCCCAGGTATCGGGAACATTGGACGCATGGAAAATTTGGGTATCTGGTAATCGAATTTTTGGAAGGCATGGATCTGCATGAAATGCTGGAGCGAAGAGGGCGGCTGTCGCCCGGACGGGCAGCGGCGGTGATGGGACAGATCGCGGAAGGCCTGCAATATCTGCATGAAAGGACGCAACCGTTTCTCTATCGGGATCTGAAGCCCGAAAACATCCGCATCAGGGTCGACGGCAGTGTGGGAATCGTCGATCTCGGCTGCCTGTGGAACAGGGAGCAGGGCTGGTCTGCGGCAGGAAACTATGCTTACAGTGCACCGGAACAGTTTAGAACCGGGGAATATCCGGGGGAAGAAAGTGATGTGTATGCGGCAGGGAAACTGCTGGCGGCATTGCTTGGCATTGTCATAGAAGATAACGGGCAATTGTGCAAGGGAAGGATATTCTTGAAAAAGATCTTTGGAAAACAATTGCCGGAGAGCGTGATATACAGAACAAAGGACAGAAAAACCGATGGTATTGGCGGAACAGGTCATGATAAAAGAAAAGAGTATAGAGGGCGGCGAAAAGAACGAAAACAGGAAAAATGGCTGTGCAGACTGATTCGTATGACAGCCTGCGAAGAGCGCAGAAACCGAATTCCGGATATGAAAACCTTACAGAGACTGCTTGCGGTAACGGATGCGCCGGGATGGAAGAAAAGACAGACGCTAAAAGGTGCGGATTTTTATTATATCCGCAAAATACAGTATCTGTAGTAAGAAGCTTCGTGCTCGAACACAATCAATAATTTTTAATAAAAACACTTGCTGTTTTCCTATAAAGTGAGTATACTGTAGATAAAGGTTCGAAAATTGTTTTGCGAACCCGAAACCATTCAAATTACATAGCAAAAAAGGAGAAGAGTTATGCGTTTTTTTATTGACACTGCCAAAGTAGAAGACATTAAGAAAGCAAATGACATGGGGGTTATTTGCGGAGTAACGACCAATCCCTCTCTGATCGCAAAAGAGGGTAGAGATTTCAAAGAAGTAATTAAAGAGATCGCATCCATCGTAGACGGACCGATCAGCGGTGAAGTAAAGGCTACCACCGTAGATGCAGAAGGTATGATTAAGGAAGGCAGAGAGATCGCAGCTATCCATCCCAACATGGTAGTGAAGATCCCTATGACCGTAGAAGGACTGAAGGCATGTAAAGTATTAAGCTCCGAGGGGATCAAGACCAATGTGACACTGATTTTCTCTGCGAACCAGGCTTTGCTGGCAGCACGCGCAGGTGCTACTTATGTATCTCCTTTCCTGGGCAGACTGGATGACATCAGCCAGAGAGGTGTAGATCTGATCCGTGATATCGCTGATATTTTCGCAGTGACCGATCTGGATACCCAGATTATCGCAGCAAGCGTACGGAATCCTATCCACGTAACCGACTGTGCACTGGCAGGTGCTGACATTGCAACCGTTCCTTACGCTGTGATCGAGCAGATGGTAAAACATCCTTTGACCGACGCAGGTATTGCCAAGTTCCAGGCGGATTACAAGGCTGTCTTTGGAGAATAAATTCGAGAGCACGAAGTGCGTAGGATACGAAAGAGGTCATACTATGTGATATAGGAAAAGAAGCTGTACAGAGGGATGCTCCGTACAGCTTCTTTTTTTCGGTCCTTATGACCTACGCAGTCAGCGGAAAGCTTATTTCATCTGCTCTTCCTGCTTCTTGATCATACGACGAACCATCTCACCACCGATGCTTCCGGCTTCCTTGGAAGTCAGATCACCGTTGTAACCTTCTTTCAGGTTTACACCCAGCTCAGATGCTACCTCAGTCTTGAAACGATCCATTGCAGCCTTTGCTTCGGGAACTTCTACTCTATTGGTTTTACTTGCCATTTTGTTCACCTCCGTTTGGATTGGTTTACTGTGTTACAGATAAGCTTTTTGTGGTCGCTTATCTTGGTATTAGTATGAGCGGAGACGTATTTTTCATGCTGGTAAGTTTTTCATTTTTACGTTATAATGTGACTGTTCAGAACCGGAACCATTTTCATAAATTGCGAATGGGGTTCTGAATAGGTACATTATAAAAGGCAAAAAGAAACACATAAGAAACGGAGACCGGAAAGCGCGGCAGGCAAAATGCAAAATAAAGCGATAGCACTGACCGGAATCCCACAGAGGTGACTGACCTTTGAAGCGCTGACGGAAGCATTGTCGGAAGCTGAGAGGAGAAGGTGTTTTTTTGCTGCCACAATGCAATAGTTTTTCTTTTTGAAAGAACGACTGTACCATAACAATTCTATGCAGAAAGGCGAAAAAACAATGAAAAAGAAAACAAAAATCACAAAAATACTGGCAACGGTGCTGACTTTGGGATTGCTGTGCGGCAGCCTCGCCGGTTGCGGTAAGGCACAGGAGCAGGCGAACGTGTCGGAAAGCCTGACAGCGGAAGCCGCGCAGACGAGCGAAGCGTCGGTAAATGCTTCGACGGAAAGCGTAGGCAGCGAGATCGCGAAAGAAACAGAAACTGTCGTAGGTGCAGAAACCGCAGGAGGCACTACCGTGCGGATCGGTTCCCTGAAAGGTCCTACCTCCATGGGCTTATTATTTTTAATGCAAAAGGCTGAAAAGGGTGAGACTTCCAATACTTATGAATTCCAGATGGCGACCGGCGCAGACGAACTTTTACCGTTAATGGTAAAGGGGGAACTGGATATTGCTCTGGTGCCTGCCAATGTGGCAAGTGTCCTCTATCATAAGACGCAGGGCGGCGTGGAAGTCATTGATATCAATACCCTGGGCGTATTATATATGGTATCCGGCGAAGGTTCCGTGACGAGTTTTACAGACCTTGCTGGAAAAACGATCTACCTGACCGGAAAAGGAACCACACCGGACTATGTATTACAGTATCTGCTTGCTGCAAACGGTATGTCCGCAGAGGACGTGACACTGGAATATAAATCAGAAGCGACGGAAGTAGCTTCGGTGCTGGCGGAGGATCCCGCAGCAATCGGACTTCTGCCGCAGCCTTTTGTTACCGCGGCATGTATGCAGAATAATGCACTGAAGGTGATCCTAGACCTGAATGCGGAATGGAACAAAGTACAGGGCGAGAACGGCAGCAGCATGGTCACCGGCGTTACGGTCGTCCGCAAAGCGTTCCTGGAAGAGAATGAATCTTGTGTAAAAGCTTTTATGGAAGATCATAAGGCAAGTGCGGAAGCAGTAAATGCAGATCCCGAAACCGGTGCCGCATTGGCAGTGGATGCGCAGATCGTGGCAAAAGCACCGATTGCGCAGAAGGCAATTCCGAATTGCAACATTACTTATATAAATGGAACGGAAATGAAGCAGGCACTTTCCGGATATCTGGAGGTGCTGTTCGGACAGGATCCCCAGTCGGTAGGCGGCGGACTCCCTGAGGATGATTTCTATTATGCCGCAGAGTAAATATGTTATTTTTATCAAAAAAATAATAATATTGATATTCTGGCTGGCAGTCTGGCAGATCCTGGCAAGGTGTGTGGACAATTTTCTGCTGATTGCTACACCTGTGCAGGCATTGCGTGCGTTGATGGTATTGATTACACAGGGAGAATTCTGGAGAAGCGTTTTCAGTTCGCTGTGGCGTATCGCGGCGGGATTTTTTCTGGGAGTGATTGTGGCACTTTTTCTGGCGGCGATAAGCAGCCGATACGGGATCGTGGAGGAAGTGCTTCGTCCGTTCATGGTGTTCTGCAAGGCGGTGCCGGTGGCGGTTTTTGCGGTACTGTTGCTGATCTGGTGGGGATCGGGCATGCTGGCGGTGGCAATCTGCTTTCTGGTAGTATTTCCGAATATTTATCTGAATACGCTGGAAGGGCTGAAAAGTGCCGACAGGGAGTTGCTGGAAATGGCGGAAGTCTTCCGACTGCCGTTTCCCACCCGGTTTTTCTATATCTATCGGCCGGCGTTAAAGCCTTTTTTGCTCAGTGCCTTTCAATTATCTCTGGGAATGTGCTGGAAGTCCGGGGTGGCGGCGGAAGTGATCGGTACGCCTGTGCATTCCATCGGCGGCGCACTGTATCTGGCGAAAATTTATCTGAATACGGCGGATCTGTTTGCCTGGGCAGCGGTAATCGTATTGTTGAGCGTTATTTTTGAAAAAACGGTGTTCTTTTGTCTGGAAGCATTTTTCAGATGGGAACCGGTCTGCAGACGACCGAATATGGCGAGAGGGAACAGACAGGAAAATGCGGTTCGGAGAAATGCCGGGACTTTGGCGAACACTGGGTGCAAACGACCGGTGCTCAAGGTATACGATTTCGGAAAATGCTACCATGACCGCTGGGTTTTCCGACATGTGACCACAGAGTTTCACAGCGGAACGCCATACCTGTTAGACACGCCTTCCGGCAGCGGCAAGACGACTTTTTTCCGGTGCCTGTGCGGACTGGAACAGCCACAGGAAGGTGAAATATCCGGCATTGATACCTTTGCTGTGCAGTTTCAGGAGGATCGGCTGTGTGAGGACTATAGTGCGGTGAAGAATCTGGAGATGGTACTGGGGGATGTGACACAGGTGCGGACGGCACTTGTAAAAGTGCTCCCGGAGGAAGCACTTGACATTCCGTGCAGAGAGCTCTCCGGCGGAATGAAGCGCAGAGTTGCGTTGGTAAGGGCAATGGAAGCAGAAGCACAGAGTGTGCTGTTAGACGAACCGTTCACCGGACTGGACGAGGAGAACCGGAAAAAAGCGCAGGACTATATCAGGGAGAAGACAGGTGGGCGCATCCTGCTTATGGCGACGCATATCCGGCCGCAGGAAGGCAGCATATAGGAGATGAATATCTGCAGGAGCGGTTTCACAAACGGAATTCTGAAGCATTACAAAAATGCACAAAATATAATGAAAACAAAAAGAAAAGCATAAAAGCGAAGCGTAAATAAATTTGGCAAATCGCGACAATGGAGGCAACGATGGAAGCAGGCAGGGATAACACGCGAGTAACTTTGATCGGTATCATTGTAGAAGATACGGAGGCAGCACCCCGGATCAACGGACTTTTACATGAATATGGGGAATATATCCTCGGCAGAATGGGGATACCTTATCATGAGAAGCAGATGAACATCATCAGTGTGGTGATGGACGCTCCGCAGGAGAAAATCAGTGCCCTGTCCGGGAAGCTTGGGATGATCCCGGGAGTGCGTTCCAAGTGCCTCTATGCACGTAAGGACGAAACCGGTTCGGACAAAAACAAACTGTAAGCACGCAGCAAGCGATGAAACCGTATACAACACCGCGTAAAAGGCGTAAAACGCAGGAATAAAAGGGTTGTCATTTTGCCAGACTTGTGCTATAATTGCAAAATGACTGCGACTGGATACAGACCCGCAAGGGTATAAAGGAGGAAATGTTATAATGAGTTTACAGGTTGAAAAGTTAGAGAAAAACATGGCCAAGCTGACCATCGAAGTATCTGCTGAAGAACTGGAGAAGGCAATTGAAGGTGCTTACCAGAAGAATAAGAACAAGATCAGCATTCCCGGTTTCCGCAAGGGCAAAGCACCCCGTAAGATGATCGAGCAGATGTACGGCAAGTCCGTATTCTACGAGGATGCTGCCAATGCACTGATCCCCGATGCTTATGATAAGGCTCTGGAAGAGTGTGAGGAGCAGGTCGTATCTTCTCCGAAGATCGATGTGACCCAGTTAGAGGCCGGCAAGCCTTTCATCTTTACCGCAGAAGTAGCTCTGAAGCCGGAAGTTACGCTTGGTAAGTACAAGGGTGTCAAGGTTGACAAGATCGAGATCAAGGTAAGTGATGAAGAAGTTGACGCTGAGATCAACAAAGAGCGTGAGAGCAATGCAAGAACCATCAATGTAGAAGACCGTGCCGTGAAGGACGGCGATATGACCGTAATCGACTTCGAAGGTTTCGTAGACGGTATTGCATTCGAAGGCGGCAAGGGTGAGAACTATCCTCTGACCATCGGTTCCGGTTCTTTCATTCCCGGATTCGAAGAGGCACTGGTTGGCGCGAAACTGAATGAAGAGACAGAAGTAAATGTAACCTTCCCCGAGGATTACCATGCAGAAGAACTGGCAGGCAAGCCTGCAGTATTCAAGTGCACTGTGAAGGAGATCAAGGAGAAGCAGCTTCCTGAGCTGGATGACGAGTTCGCAAGCGAAGTATCTGATTTTGATACCATGGCTGAGTATAGAGAAGATGTACAGAAGAAGCTGACTTCCAAAAAGGAAGAGGAAGCTAAGATCGCTAAGGAAGAGGCAGTTCTGGATGCAGTCATCGAGGATGCACAGATGGAGATTCCCGATGCTATGATCGAGACCCAGCAGAGACAGCTGTTAGAGAACTTCGCTCAGAGAATCCAGGCACAGGGACTTACTCTGGAGCAGTACATGCAGTTCACCGGCCTGACCGCTCAGACCATGATGGAGCAGCTGAAGCCCGAAGCACTGAAGAGAATCCAGTCCCGTCTGGTTCTGGAAGCTGTAGCGGCTGCTGAGAAGATGGAAGCGTCCGATGAGGATTTCGAAGCAGAAGTTAAGAGCATGGCAGAAGCTTATCAGATGGAAGCAGACAAGGTAAAAGAGCTTCTGGGTGAGCAGGGCGCTAAGCAGGTAAGGGAAGATATCTGCGTAAGAAAGGCAGCTGATTTCATCGTAGATAATGCTAAGGAAGCAAAGGCTGCAGCCAAGAAGACCACCAAGAAGGAAAAGGCAGCAGAAGAGAAGCCTGAAGAAGCATAAGAAATGCTTTAAGATACGATACGAAGAGAAAGCGGACTGCCATGTCCGCTTTCTTTATTAAAATAACTTTATTAAAACAAAGTAAAGTTCCTAATTTTTTATTAAATCTTCGGAATCTCGTTGAAAAAGCTTACTAAGTAGGATACCATAGTAGTATTAATCAGAAAGCAATGGAGGTTTTAGAATATGAGTTTAGTACCTTATGTCATTGAACAGACTAGCAAGGGTGAACGGTCTTATGATATTTATTCCAGATTGTTGAAGGACAGAATTATTTTCCTGGGAGAGGAAGTCAATGAGACTTCTGCCAGCATTGTAGTGGCACAGCTGCTGTTTTTGGAAGCAGAGGATCCGGACAAGGATATCCACCTGTATATCAACAGCCCGGGAGGAAGTGTTACCGCAGGCATGGCAATCTATGATACCATGAAATATATCAAGTGTGATGTTTCTACCGTATGTATCGGCATGGCAGCCAGCATGGGTGCTTTCCTGTTAGCAGGTGGTACCAAAGGCAAACGTTACGCGCTTCCGAACGCAGAGATTATGATTCATCAGCCGCTGGGCGGTACCCAGGGTCAGGCAACCGAGATTGAGATCGCAGCAAAGCACATCCTTCGTACCAAGGAAAAGTTGAACCGTATGCTGGCTGAGAACACCGGTAAGGATTACGAGACCATCTGCGCCGACACAGAGAGAGATAACTGGAAGAGCGCCGAGGAAGCTTGCGAGTACGGTCTGATCGATAAGGTGATCACCTTCCACGAGGCATAGTGTAAAAAATATGCGTGATAGCATATTTTTTACACAGCTATTTGTGCCGCATACGGCACAAAGTAGCTTTTATCGCAGAGTCAAATATGAAATTTGGCTCGCGTTTCCTACGACGCAAAAACGGCGTCTTCGGAAGGAGATAATATAACAGGAGTATAGTAGTAATGGCAGGAAAAAATTCTGGAAATGACATTAGATGTTCATTTTGTAACAAAACCCAGAGCCAGGTCCGCAAGCTGATCGCCGGACCTGCCGGGGTATATATCTGTGATGAGTGCGTGGATATCTGCGCAGACATCCTGGAGGAAGAGCTGGAAGACGAAGAAGTGGAAGAGACCGCGGCTCCGGACATCAATCTTCTCAAACCCAAGGAAATCAAGAAGTTCCTGGATGAATATGTCATCGGACAGGAAGAGGCGAAGAAAGTGCTCTCTGTTGCGGTGTACAATCACTACAAGAGAGTGACGGCTCCCAAGGATCTGAATGATGTGGAACTGCAGAAGAGTAATATCATCATGGTAGGACCTACCGGTTCCGGTAAGACCTATCTGGCACAGACACTGGCAAAGATCATCAATGTTCCGTTTGCCATTGCAGATGCAACGACTCTGACTGAGGCCGGTTATGTGGGCGAGGATGTAGAGAATATTCTGTTAAAGCTGATTCAGGCAGCAGATTATGACGTAGAGCGTGCACAGTACGGTATTGTGTATATTGATGAGATCGATAAGATCACGAAGAAGAGTGAGAATGTTTCTATCACCCGTGATGTCTCCGGTGAAGGCGTACAACAGGCACTGCTTAAGATCATCGAGGGTACGGTGGCAAGCGTACCTCCCCAGGGCGGCAGAAAACATCCTCATCAGGAGCTGATCCAGATCGATACCACCAATATCCTCTTCATCTGCGGCGGTGCGTTCGACGGACTGGAGAAGATCGTAGAGTCCAGACTTGACCGCAAGGCGATCGGTTTCAACACCGAGCTAGGTCACAGAGAGGACAAGGATATCAGTGAGCTGTTACAGGAAGTAACGCCGCACGATCTGGTGAAATTCGGTCTGATTCCTGAGTTTGTTGGACGTGTGCCTATCTGCGTATCCTTACGGGGACTGGACAGAGAGGCCTTGATCCGCATTTTGCAGGAGCCTAAGAATGCGTTGGTAAAACAGTATCAGAAGCTGTTCCAGATGGATAATGTGAAACTGGATTTCGAGCAGGATGCCGTAGAAGCAATTGCCGATAAGGCGTTGGAGCGCAAGACCGGTGCCAGAGGCTTACGTTCCATTATGGAGTCCGTAATGATGGATACTATGTATGAGATCCCTTCGGATGACACCATTGAGGAATGTGTTGTCACCAAGGCAGCGGTGGAGGGAGAGAGCGAGCCGCTCACGATTCGCGGAGAATCTTTGAAAAAGGCAAAATAATGCAGGCGCTGCCTTGTGGTTACCACAGGGCAGCGTTTTGTGCGAAAAAATGTTTTAGGCTGCGGAAAGGCATGGTTATTACTATGGTTATAAAAAATGTGAATCTGGAAACTGTTTGCGGAATTACCAGTAAGCTTCCGGAAAATATACATCCCGAAGTGGCATTTGCCGGGAAAAGTAATGTGGGCAAATCCTCTCTGATCAACGGACTGATGAACCGCAAATCACTGGCGAGAACCAGTGCCCAGCCGGGAAAGACACAGACGATCAACTATTACAATATTAATGATGAAATCTATTTCGTCGATCTGCCGGGTTACGGCTATGCACAGGCCAATGAGCATGTGAAAGCCCAGTGGGGCAAGATGATCGAAGATTATCTACATAAATCGAAACAGCTGAAACTTGTGTTTTTATTGATCGATATCCGGCATGCGCCTTCGGAAAACGACCGGATCATGTATGACTGGATCCGCCGTAACGGCTATGATCCTATCATTATCGCGACGAAACTGGATAAGATCAATCGCAGCCAGATCCAGAAGCAGGTGAAACTGATCCGCACCACCTTACAGGCGGGAGCGGATACACAGATCATTCCTTACTCTGCACAGACGAAGCAGGGCAGAGAGGAAATCTACGAGATCCTGGACAGCGTTCTGGCGGCGGAGAATCCTGCACAGGAATAGATAGTGGAATGATGAATATGCGTAGAAGGCAGAATGCGTGAGAGAGTGAGGGTATATGAAGAAATATTGTAAAGCCTTAGTGAATCTGGGTGTGGCGTTTATTATATTGATGTTGATCGTTTTCCTGGTGCCAAAGCTGTTAGTATTCTTTGCACCGTTTGTGGCAGGCTGGATCATCGCGTTGATCGCCAGTCCTTTGGTTCGTTTTTTTGAGGAAAAGGTAAAGATCAAGCGAAAAGCGGGAAGTGCATTTGTCATCGTGGCAGTCATTGCACTGGTGATATTGATCCTTTATCTGGTAGGGGCGAAGCTAACCGATGAGATCATGGGACTGATCGGTGCACTGCCGGATATCTGGGACAGTGCGGAGAATGATTTTGCCGATATCGGACAGAACCTGAGCGTTATCTATAACCGTTTTCCCACAGATGTACAGCAGAGCATCATGGATGTCATCAATCAGATCGGAAGCTATGTGGGAGATCTGCTGGGTAAGATCGGCACCCCTACGATCAATGCCGTGGGCAATTTTGCCAAGCAGGTTCCTTCGATTCTGATCGGACTGATCATGGCACTGCTTTCTTCCTATTTCTTCGTAGCAGAGAGGGATCAGCTGGCAACATGGTTCCGTAAGCATACACCGGCGGAAGTACTGTCCTGGTATTATATGCTGAAGCGTGGACTGGTCAAAGCAGTAGGCGGATATCTCAAGGCACAGCTTAAGATTGAAGTGTGGATGTATCTGCTATTAGTCATCGGATTTGCTGTTCTGCAGGTAGACTATGCGTTGCTGATCGCACTGGGAATCGCATTTCTGGATTTCCTGCCTTTCTTTGGAACCGGAACCGTCATGGTCCCCTGGGCCATTATCAAAATTTTAAGCTCGGATTATAAAATGGCCATAGGACTGCTGATCATCTGGGGCAGCGGACAGCTGGCGCGTCAGCTGATCCAGCCGAAGATCGTGGGAGATTCCGTGGGAATGCCGCCTCTGCCGACCCTGTTTCTCCTGTACATAGGATATAAGCTGGGCGGTGTTGTGGGAATGATCGTGGCAGTCCCGATCGGACTGATTGCCCTTACCATGTATCAGGAGGGAGCTTTACAGACGACCAAGGACAGCGTGAAGATTCTGGCAGCCGGGATCAATCATTTCCGCAGACTGAAGCCGGAGGATATGGACGAAGTGCGGCAGATGCAGGAGAGAGACCGGAGACTGAGCGAGGAACTGTCCAGACAGGTTGAAGAGGAAGAGGCTCGAAAAGAAGCCCAAAAAGAAGCTCGAAAAGATGCCTCTGCGAAAAAACAGAAAGAAAAGAAATCATGAGAAATATCAGACTGCGACTGCAATATGAAGGAACCAGATATCAGGGCTGGCAGAAGCAGACTTCCACAGAGAATACGATTCAGGGAAAAATGGAAGCACTTTTGTCGAAAATATGTGGAGAACCCATTGAAATCTCTGCAAGTGGGCGAACGGATGCCGGTGTGCATGCGCTGGGACAGGTGGCTAATTTTCACACAGAATCCCAGATCAGCACAGAAAAGCTATTGGAGGAGTGTAATCGCTATCTGCCGGAAGATATCGCAGTGGCAGAGGTATCGGAAGCGGCACCACGTTTTCACAGCCGCCTGAATGCTACAGGGAAGAGATATCGCTACCGTATCATCAACAGTGAGATCCCTGATGTGTTCTGGAGACGATATGCGGTGGCGGAACCTGCAAAGCTGGATATCAAAGCGATGCAGACGGCTGTGGTATTTTTACTGGGAGAACATGATTTTAAGGCATTTACTTCCGCAAAAAAGAGTAAAAAATCTACGGTACGCCGGATTGACGAGATCCGGATCGAAAGTATCGGGAACAGAATTGAATTTGTATTTACCGGTAACGGCTTTTTACATCATATGATCCGCATCCTGATGGGCACCCTTCTGGAAGTCGGAAGGGGAGAGCGGACACCGGAGAGCGTGGTAGGAGTGCTCTCTTCCGGGGACAGAAGTCTGGCCGGTCCCCTTGTCCCGGCAAAAGGATTGGTACTGGAAGAAGTATTTTATACATAAATAAAAAAACGTGCAACTTTTCACCCTGCAATTACGTCTAGTATATTGTAGGGTGATTTTTAATAATTACGATGCAGAAAATATACATTTACAGAATAGAGTGAAAGCAGATCATGGGGAGTGGACGATACGACAAATATCGGAGAAATGACAGTACGAAAGGCGGTAAGGTGTAAAGCATGAAGAGAAAGGTTGCAGTTTACAATAACAATACAGGTGTGGCAGAGACGATGAGTGCGCTCCTCGCAGGAGAAGGAGTGAAGATGATCGCGGTAACGGGAAAGGCGCAGTTAAAGGAACTGTTGAGAGCACAGGCAATTCAGCTTCTTTTGCTGGATGTAGAGCTGGACGGCACAGGTTGGGGTGAAGGAATCGAACTGATCACAGAGATCCGCAATATGACGACGATCCCCATCATTATCATATCGGCACAGAAAGCGGAAACCGCGAAAATCATGGCATTGAATGCCGGTGCGGACGACTATGTGACAATCGGTTACAATCCGCTGGAACTGTTGGCGAGAGTCAAATCACAGCTCCGCCGCTATCTGCAGCTGGTGAACCTCTGCGAAAATATCGATAAAATCTACCGCGTAGACGGCCTGGAGATCAACGACAGGAACCGCACGGTCACAGTAGACGGTCGTGATGTGAAGATGACACCCATCGAATATAAGATCTTAAGACTCCTGGTGCAGGAGAGTGGGAAGGTGCTTTCGATCAGTCAGATCTACGAATCCATTTGGCACATGCAGGCAATCGGCGCAGACAATACCATTGCCGTGCATATCCGCCATATCAGAGAGAAAATAGAGCGTAATCCGAAGGAGCCCAGATACCTGAAGGTGGTATGGGGAACCGGTTATAAGGTAGGATGAAAAAAAGATCGTCAACAAGTGTGTCCTCTGCGTCAGCAGGGGACATTTTTTCAGAGTTTGTCTAAGTTTGACAGGATGACTATTTACTTTAGTACTTTTGTAGGATATACTGAGTAGTATGAAAAAAAGTAGTTGCGAAGCAACGGCAATGAGCGAACGAATCTCCTGCGAAGCAGGATGTAGAGTGCGATAGCACGAATTCATGAGCTTATGATACTACGACATGAAAACACAGATCTAAGCACGATAACGAAAGAGGGCGTAGCAATGACGAAGCAGGAAGCGGAACAAATGCAGGAACGTTTACGACAGATATTCCCTATTGTGCGCCTGTTGGAAGAGACTGCAATACCGGAAAACAGAGAGGATATTCCTTCCGGAGAGACAGAGGATGGTTGTCAGTGCTTTACTTTTTGGAATAAAGCGGTACCCTGTGCAAATTGTGTTTCCAGAGAAGCATTGCGTACGAAGGGACAATTAGTCAAAATAGAATTTCTGGACGATGACATCTATCAGGTGATTGCGAAATACGTAGAGGTAGATGGTCAGCAATGTGTGATAGAAATGCTGGAGCCGTTAGACGAAGAGGCACTGATGGATTCTGAAGGCAGGGAAAAGCTGATGAAGCGGCTCAGTGGATATGACGATAAGTTATACCGGGATGCATTGACCGGCGTCTATAATCGCAGGTTCTATGAGGAACGTGTACGGTATATGACCCGCCGGGCCGGTGTGGCTATGATCGATCTGGATGACTTTAAACTGTATAATGATGCCTACGGCCATCATGCCGGGGATATGGTATTGGATAAGATTGTGGAAATCATACAGAGTGATATCCGTAAGACAGATATGCTGATCCGTATGGGTGGAGATGAGTTCCTTCTTGTCCTGCCGGAGATCTCGGAAGGAGCCTTTGAGATAAAGCTGAGACGGATCCGACAGCATATTCACGAAGCGAAAATTGTGGAATTCTCTCAGATAAAACTGTCGGTGAGTATTGGCGGGGTCATGTCCAACGGAGAGACGATCGAAGAGACTATGAAGAGAGCAGACCGCCTGATGTATCAGGCCAAGATCTGCAAAAACACCGTAGTCACTCAGCGGGATGAGACACAGGACAACAGCAATCCTGCGGAAAGCGTTGGAGAACGACTTAAAATTCTCATCGTGGATGACTCGGAGAATAACAGACAGCTGCTTACTGAAATGTTGAAGGAGAATTATGACATTATAGAGGCAGAAGACGGAGAGAAAGCAATAGAAAAGTTACACGAAAGAGGGGGAGATATTGCACTGGTGCTTTTGGATCTTCTGATGCCTGTGATGGATGGCTTTGATGTGCTGGCATATATGGGGAAGAATAAGTGGCTGGAGGAAATTCCTGTCATCATGATCTCCAGTGAAGATTCTGCTCCTTACGTAAAGCGTGCTTATGAACTGGGAGCCACCGATTATATCGGCAGACCTTTTGATGAGAATATTGTCTACCGTCGTGTACAGAACACGATTAAGCTGTATGCAAAGCAGAGAAGACTGGCGGCATTAGTAAGCAGCCAGATTTATGAAAAAGAGAAAAATAATCAAATGATGATCAGCATTCTGAGTCATATTGTAGAATTTCGCAACGGTGAAAGCGGTATGCATGTAATGCGGATCAACATGATCACGGGAATGCTGTTGGAGCGGCTGGCAGTAAAGTCGGATAAATATCCTCTGTCCTGGGCAGAGAGATCCATGATCACTATGGCGTCATCCCTGCATGATATTGGCAAGATCGGTATCCCCGAGGAGATTCTGAATAAGCCCGGGAAGCTGACCGGGGAAGAATTTGAAATTATGAAGCAGCACAGTGTAATCGGCGCAGAGATGCTGCAAAGTCTGAAGAGATATCAGGACGAGGAGCTGTTGAAAATCGCTTATGAGATCTGTCGGTGGCACCATGAACGATACGACGGCAGAGGTTATCCGGACGGATTGAAGGGAGAGGAGATTCCGATATCTGCACAGGTGGTCTCCCTGGCAGATGTGTATGATGCGCTGGTAAGTGAGCGTGTTTATAAAAAAGCATTTTCACCGGAAAAAGCATTGGAGATGATCCAGAACGGCGAATGTGGCAGCTTTCATCCTCTTTTACTGGAATGCCTGGTGGATATCAGGGACAGAGTGAAGGAAGAATACGAACAAAGAGAGGAATAAATACAGATGACAGTACAGGAATGCTACGAGAGTATGGGATCCAACTTCGAAGATGTATTGGGCAGAATGGGAAGCGAGGCAATGGTGAAACGATTCGCCTTGAAATTCCCGGATGATCCCAGCTATGGGAATCTGGTAAAGGCAGTGGAAGAACAGAATGCGGAGGAGGCTTTCCGGGCGGCTCATACCTTAAAAGGAATCTGTCTGAATCTGGGACTGGACAGACTTTATAAGGTCAGTGCGCTCCTTACGGAGAAACTCAGAGGCAGAGAGTTTGACGGATACGAAGAAGCTTATGGGGAAGTGCAGAAGGAGTATCGAAATACCATAGATGCAATCCGAAACATGGCAGAATAGACCTGGAGACAGGAACAGACTTATGAGAGGATAAGGATTAAAGTGCCTACGCAGATTTCAGAAAAAAATATGCGCCGGAAGTACGTGCGGCAGGAAGAACTGCAGAAGGAGAGAGACAGAGCCGATCAGGTGAAGATTGTGATCCGTGGAAGTCTGTATCCGGGAGTACTGGTAAATATCAATGGTTCCAGATGGAATTCCAAACCCATTAAGAACGTTACACTGAAGAAAAAAGAGGGTGCCATTTCCGTATTTCGGAATGTTTAAGGAGGAAAATAAGTGAAGAACAAGGTTCTCATTGTGGATGATGCACTGGTAAATGAACGGTGTTATAAGGATGCCTTCTCCCCTGAGGAAGCCTTCCACATGATCGTCAACGGTGAGTGTGGCGTATTTTCTCCCAGACTGATGGAAGTAGTCCGCAAGGTCCGTCCGGAGTTTGAAAAGCTGGCAATCGCTAAATAAGAAAATAACAAGAATCTCTGTGCAGACGCATGAATCGTATCTGCATGGAGTTTTTTCATATTCTGCGGCGGTCGTGTTGCTTGACAAAGCAATATAAATATATTATTGTACTAATTAAATAATACAAACAAGACGAGGATGGAACATAAGGATGCAGACAGAAGTAATACAGACAGGGAAAATAACGGGGAAACGGGGTCTCAGCAGTGCTGTGCTGAAAAATATTGCAGTAGTGACCATGCTGATCGATCATATCGGAGCCGTGATCATGGCGAGGGTGTTGATTCAAAATGGTCTGTATGCAGCCATGGTGAGTCAGGAGGCCTACGATGCCTGGATGGGGCAAAACAGTGGGTTGTATGGAATTTATCTGGCAATGCGTATCATTGGAAGATTGGCGTTCCCCATATACTGCTTTTTACTGGCAGAGGGGTTGCAAAGGACTCACAATGTGAAAAGATATTTGGGAAGAATGCTTTTATTTGCACTGATTTCTGAGATACCGTTTGATCTGGCTTTCAGCGGAAGACTCTGGAATATGCAATACCAGAATGTATTTTTCACACTTTTCATCGGTCTCATGGTGATTGCCGGACTTCGGCTGGTGGATCAGCGGCTGTCGGGCCCGGAGACATGGAGAAAGCTTGCAGGTGTGGGACTTTATGCTGTCATTATCGTTGCAGGCAGTGTGTTGGCTCTGGTTCTTAAGACGGATTACAGCTTTAAGGGAATCCTTGCGATCACGGTATTGTATTTGTTCCGCAGCCGCAGGAAAGCGCAGATCTGGGCAGGCGTCATTGCATTTTTACTGATGGACGGTATGGAGATGATCGCAGCACTTTCGTTTCTTCTGATCTGGTTCTACAACGGAGCAAGAGGGCGGCAGAATAAATATTTCTTTTACTTTTTCTATCCCGCGCATCTGCTGCTTTTGTGGGTTATCTGTGTTGTGATGGGAATTGCGGGAATTCCTGCAATCTGACGAAAAGTGTAAGACTCTGTGAAGAACAGAGTGGATGATGAGAGGAGGTAATGAAATGGAGGAACTGATCCGGATACAGGAGATCAGCAAGACGTTTCATCTGTCTGCAAAACAGCGAAAAACGGAACGCAGTGCATTGAAGGTGAAAACGGCGGTGGATCATGTGAGCTTTTGTGTACGGAAGGGAGAAGTGTTCGGACTATTGGGACCCAACGGAGCCGGCAAGACCACGACACTGCGTATGTTGGCGACGCTATTAAAGCCGGACAGCGGAGATGCCTTGTTGGATGGCAGCAGTATAGTGACTCAGCCGGAGCAGGTAAGACGGAAAATAGGATTTCTCACCAGTGAACTGAAGCTGGAGGATTTTTTTACCCCGGATTATTTGTATGACTTTTTCTCTGAACTGTATGGAATTCCGGCAGACAGGAGGGATGTCCGGAAAGCCATGCTTTTCGAACGCTTTGGTATTCGGGAGTTTGCACAGGTGCGGATCAGGGATCTGTCCACGGGAATGAAGCAGAAGGTCTCTCTGGTGATTTCCCTGGTGCATGATCCGCAGATCATTATTTTTGATGAACCTACCAACGGACTGGATATTCTGACGGCAAAGGTGGTGACGGATTTTCTGTCAGATCTGAAGGATGAGGGGAAAACGATCATTCTCTCCACCCATATATTTACCCTGGTAGAGAAAATCTGTGACCGTGTGGGAATTATGATCAATGGACGTATGGCAGCCTGTGAGGATCTGTGGACGCTCTGTGGGGAGAAAAGCCTGGAGGAACGCTTCTTTGAGATCTATGAAGCTGTAAACAGGGAAGGAGAAGCACATGAAGAATAATACCCTAACCGTGATGAAAAAGGAACTGGCAAGGTTTTTCGGGGACAGACGGCTGGTGATCACAACACTTCTGCTGCCGGGATGTATGATTTATCTGGTGTATAGTCTGCTGGGCAATATCATGATGAAGAGCCTGCTGCCTGAGGAAGCTTACGTGGCAAAGGCCTATGTAGTTGATCTGCCGGAATCCCTGCAGGAAAATCTGCGGACGCTCCGGGTGGACTGGCATCCTGCGGACAGAGAGCAGCTGACACAGATACGGCAGGAAATACAGGATAAACAGGTCGATGGTCTGGTGATATTTCCGCAGAATTTTGACGAAGCGGTCACAGAGTATCGGGTGGACAGCAAAGAACCAGCTCCCAATGTGGAAATCTATTATAATTCTGCCAAGACAGAGTCTTCCAGGTTTTACAGTGAGGTATCGGAGATACTGGAGGAATATGAGAATTCTCTGGCAAATAAGCTGGATATCAATGCCGGAGACTCTGTATATTATGACTGTGCCACCAGCAAGGATACCACGGGCCAGATGTTTTCCCTGATGATGCCGATGCTTCTGATGATGTTTCTGTACAGTGGATGTATGGCTGTGGCACCGGAATCCATTGCAGGAGAGAAAGAGCGTGGCACGATGGCCACCCTGCTGGTAACGCCGATAAAGAGAAGCTCCCTGGCACTGGGGAAAGTGTTTTCCCTCAGTATCATAGCACTTCTGGCGGGATGTTCCAGCTTCATCGGAACGTTTGCAGCACTGCCGAAAATGATGGGAGGGGAGATGACAGGTGTGGATTCCTCGGTTTATGTTCCCATGGATTATATCATGTTACTCATCGTGATATTGTCTACAGTGCTGGTGCTGGTGTCTGCTATTTCATTGATCTCGGCATTTGCCGGGAGTGTCAAGGAGGCATCTACGACAGTCTCGCCTTTGATGATCTTGATCACCTTTGTCAGCCTGGCACCTATGCTGACAAAGGAAAATAAGATACCGCTATACCGTTATCTCATCCCGGTCTATAATAGTGCACAGTGCATGAACGGCATCTTTTCCTTTGCTTATCAACCGGTGGAAATCCTGGTCACCGCCGCAGTGAATCTGTGCGTCGCGGGGATACTGGTATATGGCCTGACCAGAGCATTTCATAGCGAGAAAGTGATGTTTCATTAAGGTTTTTCTTGTGTACTGTGTAGCATGAAAGTATAATAAAATCGGCTTTTTTACATAAATTAAAGAACGATTCGTTGATAGGAAAGCTCCGTGATAAAAGGATATAGGGTTGAGGAACATGAAACAGTTAATAATACCGGATAAAGTACAAAAAGAGATGCTGACAGATTTTATGATCACAGAGGGAACAAACGGACTGATCGGTGGATATTGTGAGGAGGAGTTTCCGGTTTATTATGCCAATGAAGAAATGGCACGGATGCTTGGGTATGATGCAGTGGAAGAACTGGTTGCAGCAATTGACGGAAAAGTTATTAACACGATCCATCCCGATGACAGAGCACAGGTCCTAATGGATATCGGGGGCGAGTATTATGAGGGATTAACCTATGAGACCACATATCGTATGCCACGAAAAGACGGATCCTGGTTCTGGACGGTGGATAAAGGAAAAGTCATACGGACAGAGGATGGGAAACTGGCTATTATCAGTGCCTGCCGGGATATGACAGCTTTCGTGGAACGGCATAAGAGGCTGGAAGAGCAAAATATGCTGTCTCAGGCCACCATCAGTCAAATACCCGGTGGTTACCACAGATGTTCTTTGGAAGAAGGGCACCCGTTCTTATCTATCAGTGACAGATTCCTTGCGATTCTTGGGTGGACAAGAGAAGAGATCAAGACAGAATTCCATAATAAGTTTGACAATATGCTGCATCCGGATGACCGGAATCTTTCTGCAAAATATGTCGCCCGTATACTTGGCACATGCGGATATGGATTTACACAGGATCAGATTTACCGGCTGCTTGGGAAGGACGGTTATCACTGGGTCACAGACGCCACTACATTAGTGAAATCCGGCAATCAGATATTCTTTCAGGGAAATATTACAGACATTACGGATTTTGTTAAAGACAAAGAAAAAAAAGAGAAAGAGCTGGAAGACAGCAACCGGATCCTGAACGAACGTAACCGGATATTATCCGCTTTATCCAGGGATTATACAACGATACTTTTGTGTGATCTAAAGCAGGACACCTTTGAAGTCGTAAAAGGGGATACCTTTACGCACAATGACCCTGAAGAAAAGCAGCAGTCAGTTCGTGGAAGTAACTGCTATTCAGAGAGAGTCCGGTATTTTTTTGAAAATGTCCTGATCAAAGAATCCGCTCCGGAGTATCTGGAAAGACTTTTGCCGGAGTATCTTATGAACGAACTACAAAAAACAGACAGCATAGAGATTTATTATAAGACGATACCAAATGGGAGTGGCTTCAGACATTTTTTGGCAAACGCAGTACGTTTATCCAATGAGGAAGATCATTTTAAGATCATCCTCGGTTTCCGTTCTATAGATGAAATCATAAAAAAAGAGCAGGAGATAGAGCTTCAAAGAGAGATTATCGAAGGCCTTGACAAAGTATTTTTTTCTGTTCTGCTGGTAGAATTAGACAAAGACCGGGTGTTTTCATATCGTGAGTCCGGGGAGAACGGAAAGATTATCTCAGATTTCTGCAGAAAATGTGATAACAAATGGTCAAAAATAATTCCTTTATATGCTAAGACGATGGTATCTGATAACACCAACGGAGCATTTGAAAAGCAGCTGGGGCTGGAAGTCCTGCGTTCACGGGAAGAAGATTATTCCATGACATACGAGTTTCAGACGGAGACAGGGATCAGCTATCATCAGGTAAGAGTGGCATATGGAAAGAAAAAAGATGGAACGAGGATGGCTGTCGTCGGAACAAGAAATATTGACAGTCTGATCAAAAAAGAGCGTATACAGGAAGAAAAGCTGAAAAAAGCATACGCTGCCGCCGAAAATGCAAACAAAGCCAAAACGGAATTCCTGAATAATATGTCCCATGACATCCGTACGCCAATGAATGTGATCCTGGGATATAACCAGCTGATGAAATCACTGCTGACAGAACCGAAGCAGCTGGATTATCAGAAGAAAATCGAACAGTCCGGGAAGCTGTTATTGTCCATCATCAATCATGTACTGGATATGGCCCGGATTGAAAGCGGCAAGATGGACGTAGAGGAGAATTATGAAAGGGTTGGTGAGATAGTAGACGAAATCATAAGTACATTTTCATCTGAAGCGGAAGAAAAAGGAATCCATCTAAGCGGCAGCATGCAGGTTACACATAGAAATATCCTGTGTGATGGTACAAAAATCCGGGAGATCTATGTAAACCTTGTCAGTAATGCCATGAAATACACGCCGAGAGGCGGAAAGGTAACGATCACTGTAGAAGAACTGCCCTGTGAAAAAAAAGGATATATGAAGGTAAAATCCGAGATAAAAGATACCGGTATTGGCATGAGTAAAGAATATCTTCCAATGTTATTCGAACCATTCAGTCGTGAACGCAATACGACGACCGGAAAAGTCGGGGGAACCGGTCTGGGAATGCCAATCGTAAAGAAAATGGTCGACCTGATGGGCGGCAGTTTGGAAGTGGAAAGCAAACCGGGAAAAGGAACCGTATTTACGTTTACACTGATGCATAAAATAGCGGACGGGAACTATTACAGCCGGAAGACAGAAACAGCCGAAGCATCCGATCTGGGAAAAACTCTGCAGGGGAAGCATGTTCTGCTGGCGGAGGATAATGATCTGAATGCGGAAATCGCAGTGACGATTCTGGAAGAAGCAGGGCTTGTGATCGAGCGTGTGGAAGATGGAATTCAGTGCGTGAACAAGGTAGAGCAGATGGCACCGGGAACTTATGATCTGATACTTATGGATATCCAGATGCCAAACATGGATGGCTATCAGGCAACCGGGTGTATCAGACGTTTCGATGATAAAAAGAAGGCAGGGATCCCGATCATTGCCATGACAGCAAATGCCTTTGCGGAAGACAGGAAAAGGGCACGGGAATATGGTATGGATGGCTTCTTATCCAAACCGATTGATATAGAGGAATTGATCGGTACCTTACGAAATCATCTGGTAGGAATGAAATAGAGAAAGATGGTGAACAATTGGACAATACTCTGAGAGAGTTACAATACAGTCAATATATCATGGATAAGCTCAGCATAGATTTTACGGCAATGTATGTTGTGGACCTTAATTCCGGAAGGTATGAGACACTAAAACTGGCACAAAATACAAATGCACTTAAAATGTTGCATGAAAAACAGAAGCCGTATGAACTGTTTCATGACTATGTGGCCCAGTATGCTAAGGAGTATGTGCCGGAAGACGAAAGACCGGAATTCCAAAAATGTTTTTCCTATCAATATTTGAAAGAACAGCTTTGCAGCATGGACAGATTCGTATTTCATTACCGGAGCATTCCCAATGCGGGAGATCGACAGTATTTTGAAGTACAGGCAGTGAAACTGGAGCGTGAAGCAGAGGAATCAGAATTTATCATACTTGTGGGAGTCCGCCATATTGATGAAGTACTGTTAAAAGAGAAACAGATTCAGGACAGACTGAAAAAGGCTCTGGAAGAGGCAACGCTGAAAAACGAGATTATTTCAGCAATCGGTAAAAGCTATCATTATATTTCCAGATTTGATCTGAAAGCGGACACTTATGAGGTGGTATCCGGAGAAGAAAACTTCCCACGCACAGTAAAGCATAAAGGGTGTCTGAGCAAAGATCTGCGTCGTAATTGTGAACAGATGATCGCGGAAGAATATCTGGAGGGATTTCTGGCATTTTGTGATGTTTCAACAATGGCAGAACGCTTACAGGACAAAGAAACTGTCTCCATGGAGTATCGTACCCTGAATGGAGAGTGGCGCAGAACCCGCCTGATCGTGAAAAAAAGAGATGAGCAAGGACACGTAACCCATGTCCTGTGTGCCGTCAGAACGATCAATGATGAAAAGAAAAAGGAACAGCAGCTTGCCTTAAGGGCGGCAGAAGCAAAGCATGAAACGGCTATGAAGACCCGTTTTCTGTCGAATATGAGCCATGATATCCGCACTCCGATGAATGGGATCCTGGGTCTGCTCGATATGGCGGAAGAATTTCCGGATGATCTGCAGATGCAGGAAAAATGCAGAAAAAAGATCAGAGAAATGTCAAAATACCTGTTATCAATGGTGAATGACATTCTGGACATGAATAAGCTGCAATCCGGTGAGAGCGTCGAACAGGATGTGACGTTTGATATCGCAGATATGTTAAGAACAGCAAACGAAGCAGCCCAGATCAAAGCAGAAGAAAAGCAGATAGAGTATATCGTTGAGTGGGAAAAAAGTTCGTATACTCATCCGTATCTGGTAGGTAACCCTCTTTATACAGCGAGAATCTTATCCATTCTTGCCGACAATGCGATCAAATTTTCGCACATTGGAAGTACCATCTTTGTCAGCTACAACGAAGAGCAGTTGGATGATAAGAACGTGATCTGTGAATTTGTCTGTAAAGATCATGGAATCGGAATGAGCAAAGAGTTTGCCGAACATGCATTTGAGCTGTTTGCCCAGGAAAATGAAAGCAGCCGTACCAGATACGAAGGAACCGGTCTCGGACTTGCGATCGCAAAACAGCTGACAGACCGGCTGCACGGAACCATCTGTCTGGAGAGCGAAAAAGGCGTTGGTACTACCGCAACGGTCCGGATACCATTTAAGATAGGTATTCCTGAGGATATCAATGTAGTCCGGGATTACAAAACGATCTCCCTGCAGGGACTTCGGGTACTTTTGGTAGAAGATAATGATCTGAATATGGAAATCGCAAGATTTATTCTGGAAGATCAGGGGATGACAGTGGAAGGTGCGGTAAATGGACAGGAAGCGGTAGAGTTGTTTGAAAAATCAGAGCCGGGATATTATAGTGCTATTTTGATGGATATCATGATGCCGGTGTTAAACGGATTAGATGCGACCCGTAAAATCCGGACACTGAACCGAACAGATGCGGAAACCATCCCTGTCATAGCAATGTCGGCGAATGCCTTTTCTGATGATATGATCAGCAGCCGGCTTGCAGGAATGAATGCACATCTTGCCAAACCGCTGGACAGGAAAAAAATTGTGGAAACAATACAAAAATGCTTATCCCCCAATAGCCATATAAAGATATAGTAACTATTCAGAACCCCATTCGCAAAATCGCTACTTCGTAGCTTTCTTTTTGCTCATGTGGTTACTTCGCCATATAAAACTGCTTATCTGCCTGAATGCAAGCATTCGCAGAACGCAGTTTTGCATGGCTCTGAATAGTTACAAAATATAATCAAAGGATAGTGTGGCAGAAGCCCCATTGACTAGGTGGGGAATACTGTGTAATATAAACCTATATGCTGCAGAATAAAAAACGGAGGAACTTTTACATGCAACTGCCCATTTTTGAGAAATACATTGATGAACTGATCGAGAAGAGCACTCTGGATGTTCCCGCGTGGAACATTGAGAAGGCGAGAGAGGGGAAGGCTGCCGGCTGGAATTACATTGACGGCTGCATGATTCTGGCGCTTTTAGAGATTTACAGCGCTACAGGAGAGAAGAAGTATTACGAATTCGCAGATGCATTTATCGACCACAGAGTACAGGAGGATGGTACGATTACGAAGTATTCCGTGGAAGAATATAACATTGACAATGTCAATGCGGGCAAAACCCTGTTCGCATTATATGCCTTAAACGGCAAGGAAAAATACCGCAAGGCGATCGACCTGATCTACAGTCAGGTGGAGACGCAGCCCCGTACCGAGGAGGGCAACTTCTGGCACAAGAAGATTTACCCCAATCAGGTATGGCTGGACGGCATGTATATGGGACAGCCCTTCTACATGGAATATGAGACGAAATTCGATGACAAGAAGCACTACGATGATATTTTCCATCAGTTTGCCAATGTCGTAAAATATATGAGAGATCCGAAGACTGGATTGTACTATCATGGATATGATGCGTCTAAGAAGGCATTCTGGTGCGACAAGGAGACCGGATTGTCCAAGAACTTTTGGTTGAGAGCACTGGGATGGTACTCCATGGCGCTGTTGGATACTTTGAACAAGTGTGAGCCGGGAGAAGAGTACAAGGCAGAGTATGAGAACCTGAAGAAAGTATTTGTCGATCTAATCGATTCCATGCTGAAGTTCCAGGATGAGAGCGGTATGTGGTATCAGCTGCCGGCACTGGGCGGTAAGGAGCCGAACTACTTAGAGACCAGCGGAAGCGCAATTATGGCATACTCGCTGTTAAAGGGCGTGAGACTGGGATTTTTACCGGAGTCTTATAGAACGTATGGATTAAAAGCATTTCAGGGCATCTGTGACCGTTATCTGAAGGAGAAGGACGGACACTTAAGTCTGGGCGGTATCTGCCTCGTAGCAGGACTGGGACCGGAGGATAACCGCCGCCGTGACGGCAGCTTCGAGTACTACATGTCCGAGCCCATCGTGGAAGACGATGCCAAGGGTGTGGGACCGTTATTATTAGCCTACACCGAGATGAGGAGACTGGATGACTAAATGAAGCCAGGCGGAAGTATGAAGAACAATAACAGAAATGACAGAAGAACGTCCGGGACTGTGAAGGGGACGGGGAAGACCAAAGTGACGGGAAAAATCAATGCGGCGGGAACCCCTAAAATGATGACAGGCAAGGAAAAACGGACAACCGTAGGACAGGGACGGGAAAAGACGACCGTGAAAAATAAGAGCGGCATCTGCCCGGTGGCCGACAAGTGCGGCGGCTGCAGCTGGATCAATCAGCCGTATGCGGAACAGCTGAAAAAGAAAGAAAAGCAATTAGGGGAGCTATTGGCTCCCTTTTGCAAAATAGAGGGTGTCATTCCCATGGAGCATCCGGAGCATTATCGGAACAAGGTACATGCGGTATTCGGCGAGAACCGGTATCACGATGCCATCTCCGGCATTTATGAACAGAAGAGCCACCGGATCGTTCCCGTGGACAGCTGCCTGATTGAGAATGCCAAAGCGGATGAGATCATTGTCTCTATAAGAGGGCTGCTGAAATCTTTTCATATCCGCCCTTACAATGAGGACACCGGGTATGGGCTGCTGCGCCATGTGCTGATCCGGACCGGCCATGTTACCGGACAGATCATGGTGGTACTGGTGCTGGCTTCCCCGATCCTGCCCTCCAAGAATAATTTTGTGAAGGCACTGTTGAAACTGCACCCGGAGATCACCACTGTGGTCATCAATGTCAACAATCGAAATACCAGCATGGTACTTGGCGACAAGGAGCATGTGATCTACGGCAAGGGATACATTGAGGATGAACTGTGCGGAAAGAGGTTCCGCATTTCTCCCCAATCCTTCTATCAGGTGAATCCGGTACAGACCGAGATACTCTATGGGAAAGCTTTGGAGTATGCCGGACTCACCGGCAAAGAGACTGTGGTGGATGCCTACTGCGGAACCGGAACGATCGGCATGATCGCCAGCGACAAGGCCGGCAAGGTCATTGGTGTGGAGTTAAATGCCGATGCTGTCCGGGATGCCCGTAACAATGCCAAGGCGAACCAGATCCGCAACATCCAGTTCTACCAGAACGATGCCGGGAAATTCCTGGTGGAGATGGCCGGACAGGGTGCGAAAGTAGATGTCGTCCTGATGGATCCTCCCAGAAGCGGCAGCACCGAAGAATTCATGAGCTCCGTAGTCCGGATTGGTCCCGAGCGAATCGTCTACGTCTCCTGCAATCCAGAGACACTGGTCAGGGATCTGAAGTATTTTAAGAAGAAGGGTTACCGCGTGGCGAAGGGCGTGGGCGTGGATATGTTTCCGTTCACCGATTCGTTGGAGGCAGTCACCCTGCTGGTCCGGCAGAAGAAGTAACTGAAAAGTCAGTTTGGTGTAAATAGTATAAAAACAATGGATTCCGTACAAAAAAGTTCCGAAATCAGGAATTTTTGTACGGAATTTTTTGTGTTTTTTCACCGATATTGGCGTTTAAAATACAAATCTCAAATATCCGACAGTGAATCATTTCGGACTGGATGCCGATTTTTATTGCCGCGGTAAGCGTAACGAATTTCAAAATTTATTTGATAAATCAAAAAAGCTGATTGACAGTGCCAGAAGTAATATGGGACAAATGGCAAATGCAATTACAGTTCTTACCAGTTTTCTGTTTGGAAGATATATTATCGAGCAGGAACAGCAGGGTGCAGAAAGAGCAAAATATGGAGCAAAAGTCTTGGATTCTTTGTCATCATATCTGACAGAAGAATATGGCAGAGGTTTTTCAAGAAGCAATGTTGCTGGAATGTGTCAATTTTACATGGCTTACAAAGATAGAGAAGATGAAATTATCCAATCGGGAATTGGACAATTAGAAACGGCATACAAAAAAATACCATTTAAGCTGAGCTGGACACATTATCAGATACTTATGCGTATAGAGGATAAGGACGAAAGAGACTTTTATGAGAAGGAAGCAATACGCTCTTACTGGAATGTAAGCACCTTGAAAAGACAATTTCACTCCAGTTTTACATACTCCGTATGTACTGGAATTTGCAGGGCTGGAGGATAAAGCAGCATATCATGAAAGTGATCTGGAATCGGCAGTAATTGGGAAAATGCAGAAGTTTCTTTTGGAGTTGGGGAAAGGATTTCTCTTTGAACAGCGCCAAAAGAGATTTACATTTAATGACAAAAATTTTTATGTTGATCTGGTTCTGTATAACAGACTGTTAGGAAGTCAGTAGTGCGTGAATAAACTGCTGACTTCTTTTTTTGATAGATACAG
>ERZ1034844.79-NODE-79-length-52211-cov-10.130493_pt1 | contig 52211 bp, 57 predicted proteins | sample MGYA00520594_ERZ1034844 | MGnify/ENA primary metagenome ERZ1034844 (study PRJEB33766, sample SAMN09781733) | gut metagenome | biome: gut microbiome | host: Homo sapiens | place: Madagascar | study: EMG produced TPA metagenomics assembly of the PRJNA485056 data set... | reverse complement strand
GTTCAAGCAAGGAAGACTCCCAAGTAGGAGCAGCCTGCAATCTCCACCCCCCCCCCACTGCCCACCATCATGCACGACTTGTGCAACTTGTATAACCTCTTAAGCACAACTATGCCGTTTTTCGATTCCATGACTCCTTAATCGCCCGATATCCAGTTGTTGCATTTTCTGCAACATGTGGGAAGTCCAGAAACTGCGTGTCTGCGCCGACATTTTTTGAGTTCGCCATTACGGACTAAAAAAGATGTTGGGACTCCGTCAAACATAATATATATTATCTATATCATCCAATATTGCCTATTCCCCTATTCTGACCTGGGGAAATGCCGAGATGCCGGACTGGATGAGTGTTTGACTTGTGTGATGTATTTGCGTATTACAGTGTGTACAACTGTATGTGTTTACGCTATCCGTAACCAATACCGATGGCTTAGGAGGTCAATCATGGGAATGTTCGATAACAACGAAATCGCAGTTGCAATGTTAGACGGAAGTCTTGACGCCAAGCGACGTTTGACTTCAATAGAATGTGATTTCGCCGAGCGCTTGGGCAATGCTCAGTGTAGGGCAGCTGATATAGCTGCCTTGCAGGCTGCCTACAGTTTTAGACGTCAAGCCATCAAAGATGGCGACGAAGAAGCTGTTCTAATTTCCCAACAACTGCTGGAAGCGGCAAAACAGGATGCGGGGATAAAATCCGCAGTTTCGTAATTTCAACTAAAGACTTGCAGCCTTCGGGCTGTTTGTCTTTTCTGACGGGCGCGAACAGTTTGCACTAGCAAACCTGTGCTTGTCAGGAACGTGGACGCTAGAACCACGAGCCTTAGGCTAAGACGTCTAGCACGCTGCACAAGCGGCAACGGTCGCCGACCGATTCGGCATCTCGGCCTGATGACGGACATGAGTCTGTCAGACCTGTCAGGCAAAGCTTGACGGGATACCCAGGTCGGAAAGGAGGCCATCATGGCTATTACAGCAAAGGCAGTCGTATCCGTAGAGAACGGCTGCGGAGTGATAATGCCCACAAGTAATCTGACCATCGCAGACGGGATACTCTGCATCGGGATGTCGAAAGACCACCTCGAACCTATCGGACGTATCAGGAAATGGTTGGAAATAGCCGGAAACAGAATCGTCGTAGGCATCGAGAATTCCGACAACTGTTGGCATCTTGTGGGTGTTAGCTTATGCGATTTCTCGGAGCTGTATTTCAGCAGCTTCGAGAAGGCAAACAAGGAGGAGGACGATACTACCGATCCTGACGAGGATCAGTGGTTCTAACTCCACGACCCGGAGCAAGTCGTTAAAACTGCTCTCTTGTCATGTCCGACATCTCTCTGAAAGGAGGTGCGATGTTCCTGTCTCGGGAAGAGCAGGATTGGCAAGTCGCTATGCAGGAGATCTGCGAATCTCGCTGCGAGCGGCGAGCCAACGCTGCTCTGGAGGCTGCGGAAAAGGCTCTCGACCACTTTGACAAGTGGGAAGAGGAAGTCCACGACCGCGGCTTCCGCGTCTGAGCTAAGACTCGGGGCTTGGACGGAGCCTGTCAACAGAATCCGCCCTCTGCGTTTTGCTTTTTTACCATTCTAGCATAGGAAGGAGATCGCTTATGTCCTGGCCTTTGATAATCATATGGACAACGGCGTTCGTCCTCGTCGTCGAGGTTGCTCTTCTCAGAGCCTTCGACATGGCGGCGCCGCGCAGACTGCCCTTCCTGGCTCGCTGCTCTGTTCTCGTAGCGGTGGCAGTGAGCCTTGTTGAGGGGCTGCTTCTCTAAAGCCGGGTTCGGCAGGTACCTGTGAACAGAAACCTGCTACCATGACTTTCATGGTAGCGTTTGGAATCTTCCTTTCGCTGCCGTTCTTCAAGCTGCTACTCACAGCTTGGATAGAGTTATGGAATATCTTCTAACAACTAATGTAAACTAATGTAATCCAAAGGAGAATACAATGTTCAAGGAAGACTACGAGCGCAGATTAGAAGAAGCTCGCAAGCCTGCGAGCTTCCCGCCGCCTCTCATCGCGGAGGCGATCATAGTCCAACAAGACGATGAAGGCTCCGTCTATCCGAACCACGGAGTCCTGTTCAATAAAGGCGCTATGTACTTCTCCCCTGCCACCCATCCCGGCGAGGTCGATATCGAGGACGTTGCCTACGTCGGGAAGATCGACCGTTGGGAAGTCAAGCCGTGCGGCATGTACGTCACGGTCACCGACGGGAGGATTTACTACCTCGTCGGCATCGACTATCCCAGCTTCATCGACGAGCTCTCCCAGAGCTGGGGTGCACTATGATGATGTTCACCGTTATCAAGCCTTTCTCCATCGAGAACCACGAGGTGGGGGAAGGCAAGGACGTCAGCTTGAGGATGAGTTCGAACGACCTCAAGGTCTACGACGACTACGGCGTCCTCATCGGCGAGGCCGGACGCGTGACGGACTTCATCGTCCATGCGAAACCCGGCGACGACACGGCCACTCTCTGCCTGCATCTCGCGGCAGATGAAAGCATAGTGGTGAGAGGCAGGTTGGATGCCTGCATCTGGCTTATCAAGCACACGCGAAAGGAGAAGCAATGTTAAAGAACATCACGTTTGAAAAGGTCGATCCGGACAAGGTGCGAGTCAGTCGCAAGCGCATGTACCAGGAGCTGGTTCATGCGTTCTGTGAGTCGGGCGATGACTGCGTCCGAATCAACGTCACCGGCAAGACCGGCATGCCTGCGCTCGACGACAGGAACAACAAGGTGGTCTGCAATTCCTGCAACTACGAGATCAAGAAGCACGTCGAAGAGTACTCGACGTACAGGGAAGGCCAGCTTCCCTACTGCCTCATCGCAGGAGCGGACCTGTTCTTCCTCTGGGTGGACAGAAAGTAAGGAGGCGAGACGAAGTGCATATATCGGACGTGGCTGATTTTCTCGACAGCTGCTACAACATGCGCTCCGAGATAGTGCCGTTGCTCATAGGGAATCCCGGCATCGGCAAGACCCAGGGCGTGTACGAGTTCGCCAAGAGCAAGGGCGTCAAGGTCGTAGAGCTGTGGCTGTCTCAGATGTCCCCGCTTGAGATAAGCGGCATGACCATGCCCAACGAGCAGGATCATTCCATGCAGGTCTTCGACAGCAAGCGCTTGGACAGCCTTGAGGACGGCGACGTGCTGTTCCTCGACGAGCTGCTTCAGGCTCCGCAGCAGACGCTCACGGCATGCCTCACCCTTATCCAGGAGAGGAAGATGCTGTCCGGCAAAGACCTCCCCGATATCTTCATCGTAGCTGCGGCGAACCCTCTGCCGCAGAAGTACGACGGTCTGCCCACGTCCATAAGGCAGAGGTTCATGGCGGTGAACGTGGAGGCGAGGAACGAAGAGGTGTCCCGCTACATCAAGGCGGAACTCGACATCGAGATCAGCGAAGCGGAGCTCGTGTTTCTTCTTGGCAAGCGCAGCCACAGCACCGAAGGGTTCAACGTGGTGACGCCGAGAACCCTGGTGAAGTTGCTGAAGTTCGCTATGGACATGCCCGTAGACAAGGCGAAGGGCTACCTGGACGAGATCGTTGACGAGGAGTTCGCCGCCAGGATGTCGGACATTCTCCGTTCGAGACTCGTTCAGGAGGACAAGGAGACGATAGAGAACCTTGTCAAGGACGTCGATATCGATGCCGCCAAGTTCATCAAGGAGCATCTCGACAGCATGTCCATCAAAGAGATTCTGCGTTACTTGAACGACGAGGCGCTGCTCGACGCCATCGGCGACGAGATGAAGAATATAATGCTTAAGAGCGTAACGTCTTAGGCAACGCGTTAAAGGAGGCATACATGAGAAAGGTCGATTTCCTGCCGAAGAAATTCGGCAACATCGTCATCGCGGAAAGCAGGCAGGACGTGCAGGTCTGCAGAGACTCCGGCCTGCCGTTCCTGTTCTGGTCTGGAACGGATGCGGAACTCGGCATACTGGTGTTCAGAAGGGCGCTGATGAAGCGCTTCCCGTATGTCAAATGGGATCACCTGTTCGCCGATCGGATCGGCAAGAAAAGGTTCAGAACCCTGATACTTGCCGAACAAGGCCGCGAGGCGGGAGAGTTCGAGGAGTTCGCCGACGACGGCAAAGTCGTCGATGCGTCGGCTCCTGTATCGGACGTGGCTGGCGAATGCCGCGAGTTCAACTGCGAGGACAGCCGTCGGTACAAGGCGATGGAGATCGCGCAGGCCGCATGCGACGACTTCACCGTGGACGTCAACGTGCTCCAGAAGCTGAGGCTGATGCCGACGTTTCTCGGAGACATCGCCAGCGCGGTGCGCGTCAACCTCGCATCGGTCCTGTGGCAGGAGGGGTGGACGAAGAAGCTGCATGCGCCCATGGGAAACATGCAGGGGTCGGGAGAGCAGCGCAACCTGCTCATCATAGACATCTCCGCATCCATTCCCGTCGGCATATCGGCAACGCTCCTCGCCCTCATGGACACCATGAAGGAGCAGGCGAGAGCCGATCTTATAATAACGGGAAGCCGGTCCATGTACTGGAGGTACGACGAGGAGCATCCGAGCATCAGGGCTATACGGAACAACATAGGCCGGAGCAACGAGTCCAGCATGTTCAACAGAATCCTCATCAGGAACATCGCAGGCAGGGAGTGGGGCAACGTCATCGCCTTCGGCGACAACGATACGCCGAAGTACGGCGACAGCGCCATGTCCGCTTTGGCGGATACCAAGGTAGGCAAGTTCTGGCACTACCACACGGGCATTCGCTGCTACGGCAGCAACCGTCCATGCGGATACGCCAAATGGCAGGACTACGTCGTCACCCAGGAGGAACCAGCCTTCGACACTTCCTGGCACACCTGCATCGACGATACGCGATGACCGGTGTGGAGCAAGTCCCCGACGGCAGCATCTACTTCTGGATGTACCGTCAGGGAAGACGAGGAGTGCCGTTGAAGGATGTCATGCGGGCGCTTGGCGAGGCTGGCATCGAGGCTCGCAACAAGGACATCCAGAACTACAGCAACGGCTTGGCCAGGATGAGGCTCCACGATGACGACGTGCTCGGCCTCCTGAACTGCTACTCGCAGGCAAGGGGCAAAGCCTACGACACCGTCTATTCGGATTTCCCCAAGCATCCCTATCTCGACGAACCGGAGATAGAGCAACGTTGGGTTCCGTGCGACAAGGACAACAAGCCCATGATCAAGTGGGGTCGGGGCTGCATGTCCAAGGTGGACGCCGAGGCCAAGCTCGACCAGAAGTATCTGGCGGAGAACATGAAGGGCACCAAGCTCATCGTCGTGGACGTGGACGGAGACCATGGGTATCCTCGGCGACCGATAGACATCGACGCCATCATGTACTTCATGGATCTCTCCGCCAAGACCCACTGCCTTTCGAAGCCCAAGCTGGTGTACGACTGCGAGCCGAACATCACATGGGACCTCGACCTTCTGACCATGCCGGTGAGCTACCATCTCACCTTCTCCGTGGACAAGGTGGTGCCCACCATGCACTTTCCAAACGCGCATGTGGACGTCATCGGCAATCAGAACAACAGTCTGAGATATTGGAAGAACAAGCTATGGAACGGACTGGATCCGATTCCCATGGACGATGAGATATGGAGATACATAATGGACTACGTAAAGCACTGCGAAGGAGGTGCGTTGTGAACCTGTACGATCTGGTGATGAACACTCCGGTCAAAATGACGAAGAAGGAGTTCGGCGAGAAGATCCGCAGCGACGACGAGGAGGAAGTCAAGGAGGCGCTGGCGGCTCTTGCCGACGGATACGAGGAACTGCTCGACGACTAGATGCAAAGGAGGCATCATGAAGGAAAAGATATACGAGACGCAGGAGGAGCTGCTCAAATCGAGCATCAACGGATGCATCACCGGCAGCTCGATGCTGTCGGACGACTTCGATACCTGGGATTCGATTCCCGATATCGACGTGTTCGTGTACGGCGAGAGCCAGCTGGTTCACGCCATCGACTACATGACCATGAAGCTCGGCTTCGTTCCGGGCAAGTACGACGAGAGCGCGAGAGCCGGAGAGGAGTGGAAGGTTCAGCGCATACTCGAAGGCAGATACCGCAAGAAGGTTCCGATCAACACCGTCTCCCTTATCAGGGACGGCGTTACGGTGAACCTGACGCATAAGAAGAACCAGACTTCGGTGATCGACGTCATCAGCAACTTCGACATGACCATCATCATGCTCGGCATAGACATACCGACGGGATACACCATGGATCTTCGCGGGCCGTACAAGAAGACCGCGCGTCCCAATCCTCTGCGTCCCGTGAAGTACGAGCTGGTCAACACGAGCTACTGGATCCGCCAGTTCGACAGGGTCATGAAGTACTGGAACCGCGGCTACGACACGCGTCCGATGGCCAAGTTCTACCTCGACCTCATCGACAAGACTCTCGCCGACGGATGTCTCTTCAAAAGCGACGCGTCGCAGAAGATGTACGATACGTTCAGCAACGAGTTCGCGGAGGTTCACGACAAGATCGACTCATGGCTCAAGGACAAGGAGGACAAGTAACATGCTTAGAGGCTATAAATCCTACAAGAAGGCGGCGAAGGAAGTCAAGCGCGAGATAGAATGCGACAAGGACTTCTGCAAACCGGGCAATCGGAACTGGTCGGCAGTCGATTGGCTGATAGCTACGACCATGGCGAACATGGATGAGAACGTGCTCGAACCGAAGCCGGGCGCCTTCTACGCCGACGAGCTGTCGGATGTCATCAAGGTTCTCAACGGAGCCAACAAGGCGATCGACGAACCCATCATCAGCGAGACCGACTACAGCGCCATGATTGACAAGTTCGATAAGGTGATGCCGTACCTGGAGTACTGGTGCGAGGACCAGGATCTGGACGTGCTCGCATCGAAAAGCGTCAGGTACGTTTTCTCATAAAGACGAAAGGAGATAGGTTATGAAGGATCCGTTCAGTTTGACTCCGGAATCGGAAGGAAGGTTCTGGAACTACAGCAAGCCGGAGAGCCAGGAGTTCTCCCCTGCCATCGAGGGAGAGCTGATGGAGATACAGCTCGTTCATGCCAAGGACATGAACGGAAACCTGAAGTATTTCCAGGATGGGAATCCCATCCGCAACTGCATGTTCGTACTGCTCTGCGCCGATGGCGAGGAGAGGATATGGATGTTCTCCCTCAACAAGAGAGGCAACGCCATGAAGGCGCTGATGGCCACGGGCGTCGCCTCTCTCAAGGATCTGCTCGGCAAGGTGCTGGCCATCCAGACGCAGGAGCCTCCGCAAGGTTTCGGCTACGGGCAGAGCAACCCTCGCCCATGGATGGTGACGGTGAAGGGCGACGGCTCGCAACCGCACCGTGGTGCTCGTGACCTCGTGGCGGAGAACCCGGCTCCTCAGCCTGCGGTGCAGCAGCAGGTGCAGCCTGCCATGCAGCAGATGGATCCGCGCCTGGCCCAGGCAATGGGCAACGCCTGGCAGGCGTCGCAGCAGCTGCAAGGGCAGAACTCCATGCAGTTCCGTCAGCCCCAGCAGCAGTTCGTCCAGCCTCAGCCGATGGCGCAGGAGCTGTACGATAACGAAGTCCCATTCTAGACGACGAAAAAAAATTCGAAGAAAGGAAATTCATCATGCGAATCGTGAAGAAGGAAGACTGCAAGTTCCTCAACGGGTACATCGTGGACGACGAGAGCAACGTCGTGAACCCAGGCGCGGAGATCGTGGGCGGCATCAACGATCTGGACGTCATGCTCCAGGCTTTGCGGTACTACCGGGACCAGCCTGAGTACTCGCCGGCTCCGAGTATGAAGGGCTTCAAGCCGGTGAAGGGGAACAGCTACGTCGTCAAGCCAGACGAGACGCCTGTGCTCGATGCCAAGACGGAACAGGCGAAGGCCATCCTCGAAGAGCTCGACATGCTTGAGAAGGTTGAGCAGACCAACTGCAATCTCAAGCATTGGTCGAACGTGTTGGACTTCATCGCCAACGATTGCATCGTGGACAAGGGGGACAGCGAACCGGTGCTGCCGTTCACGGCCGCCTACATCGATCCGGTCGGCGACGACTTCACGGTCGAGGAGGCCATCGAGGTCATCGGCAAGGCAACGAAGCTGATCTTGGAGTAAGCCATGGAGTGGCGGTATGAGACGAACATGGACTGGTTCGACGCCCGCCGCTCCGTACTCACCGCAACCGAGGCGGTGTCTCTCCTGCCGTCGATGAGGAAGAAGACGAAGGCCGGCACGCGTCCGGCCTTCGTCGGTCTTCTCGGCGAGAAGCTGTCCCTCGTCAGGCAGGAGCAGATAACCTCGGGGGCTGCGGCACGCGGACACGTGCTTGAGCCGTATGCGGTCGAGGAGTTCGGGCGCCACAACCAGGGGTACCTGATGTACCACTGGGACAATCGGATAGTCATCGACCCGGCGAGGAGCATCGGGTTCAGCCCCGACAGCTTGGACGTTCCCATGTCCGAGGCGTCGCCGATAGCACTCACAGCCAACGACGTCGATGCTAAGACGCTGTTGGAGGTAAAGAGCTACGGAGACAAGCACCACATGCAATCGTGCTTTACAGAGCACGACAAGCATCCTGAGAGGTATCAGGTGGCTTACGGCATGCTGGTCTTGCCGACCATAGAGAATGGCTACCTCATGTTCTACAACCCGGGCAACATGGTCGGCTATCACATAGAGGAGTATTCGCGAGACGAGTTGGGCAAAGAACTAAAGCAACTCGACGATGTAGTCAATGAATGGGCTGCGACCATCGCGCTGATAAAGCAGCGGTACGCCAAGGGGTTTCCCACTACCTGCCGCACTGAAGCGCAGATCAACCAAATGGAAATGTCAGACCTGTTCAAACTATAGGAGGCTACATGGAAGACAAGGAGATCGCAAGGTTTGATCCGAACCAGATAGCGATAGCGGACGCGGAGCAGATCAAGGAAGTCAACGCCGCCGTTCTCGAAGCGACGAGATCGTGCACGAGGACGTGCGACGAGATGGTTCAGCTCGACAAATCGCTGGACAGATTCGAGAAGACGCACAACGTCTACCGAGAGAACTGCTCCATCATACGCACGAAGATGCAGAGGATCATAACCAAAATGTAGGAGGTGAGCAACGTGAAGCCGAGCAAGATACAGGTCGTGGGATTCGCCGTCCACGGCACGCAGAAGGAGGTTAGGAACCTGGTCTGCATGTGGATTCCGGCTGACGAACGAAAGAAGCTTGGCATCAAGGCGAACTACCGTGCCGCGTGGTTCGACCCAACGACGAACGAAAGGTGCTCGGCGCTCGTCCGTCTCGTCGTGATCGACGGCGATGTCGTCGCCAGGGTGATAGACGAGCAGAAGCGCGAGAGCACGGTTTTCGAAAGGTACATCGGCAACGGTGATTGCAACGGCGAGGCAGGACGGCGCTACCAGTACATCGTTTTCTGTTCGTTCAAGGCCGAGGAGATGAGCATAATCAAGAAAGACCTCGGTGTTCTGTTATGCTAGACAAGGAAACGATGATCTGGGTGAGAACGATTATCTGCACCCATTCCTTTGCGTTGCAGGGCAAGTACAGACCGCTTGACGAGTCATCTGTGCTCAGCTTCAGCCTAGGCAAGCACAGGCAGGTTTTCATCGGCCATCAGATGGACAGTCCGGAATCGTATTTAATCATCGAAGTGGACGTTGACGAAGTCTCGGATGTCAACGAGTACATCAGATACATCCAAAAGGACGAGGATCAGTACTTCGATTCGATATTCGGCAAGCAGCCTAAGGCCGATGAAAGAAGCGCGCAGCTGCTCGTCATAGCCATGTCGATAAACCAGACTATGCGAAGAAGATGCATTTTCTGCGAGAGCGTCGATTGCAAGATGTTCATCGACAAGGACAATCTCAAGGCCGGCAAATGCATTCGGGACAGAGGGATTTTCTACAAGACGACGGCAGGCAAATGGGAGTTCTACGTCAACTAGACAAATAGACCACACGGCTCACAGTGAAAACTGTGATGCTGTGTGGTCTTTTTTTTCAAACATCTATGTACTATACTGGCATCATGCCCGTCCTATATACCGACTACAGTTAGGAGCGACATGGGTTACTTCATGGACAAGGAGGTTCTGCTGAAGGAAGCGGAGAGACTTGGGTTGGCCGAACAGCTCGAAGGTCTGACCTGGCCGCAGCAGAACAAGCTGGTGCGAGACGCGTTGGCGGAGCGAGGTGAGATCCATAGAGCCGAACCTCAGGAGCCGGTGCTGGTTCCCAGCAAGTACGCCCAGGCAGCGCATCGGGTCAGGACTATCAAGGACTACCGGAACAAGATAGTCCTCGTTGCCCCGGAGCTTAAGCAGACTCCGATACAGCTGGCCAAGTACGAAGAGGATCTAGGGGAGGAGCCGATGGTCGAGGACTCGAACGTCATGGACGATTGGAACATGGGCAAGCCTTTGCAGAAGGACTTGGTGACTGGAACCCACTACATCACCGGAACCACCGGACGCCGAGTGGTGGCGCAGTCCACGCTGCCGAAGGAGAACGCCGAGATCACGTTCCGCCCGACCGTCGATCTCGTCCCCGTCGTGAAGTTCCAGGAGCGCAGAGGGTACCTGTTCACGCATCATCGCCTACCGAACATCAAGGCGCTGCTCATAGCATGCGGCCATTACGAGGAGTACCGCAAGACGTTCTCCGAACCGCCCTACGTGTTTTACCTGACCGGTCTTCTGTGCTGCGACATCGACGCCACTCATCAGATCTTCGACCGGATAGAACGCGAGGAGAAGCGCAAGGCTAAGGACGAGTAGCATGGATGCCGAAGTTCAGAGCATCATGGACGAGGCTTTCCGGGTGCCGAGCTTCATCGTGTTATGGCCCGCTATCCACAGGCACTACGGCGAGCTGGGGTTCACCGATCCCATAACCGATGCCGAAAGAATAGAGGAGTACACATGGATAGTGCAACAGTTGAGAAAGTTTATATCGACAAAATCAGGGCCTATCTCAGAGAAAGCGGAGAAGCCGGTGGAGATGCTGGCGGTGCTGCGGAAGATCAAGACGGCGGCGGACGGCAAGGACACGGCGGTCTGCGACCGCAAGCATCTCGTGTTCCAGCTCATGCGCGACGACTGGATAGCGACGTTCATGACGAACATATCCCTGAAGATCGAGGAGGACAAGGAAAGGCAGGAGAACAAGTATGGGTACTAACGAGCAGCAGATGGACGACATTCAAGAGGAAGCTGGCCCACAGGATATTGCAGCGGCTTTTCAGCAGTTTAAGCAGCAGCGTCAGCAGGACTCTGAGCCTGAGATGGAGGTATCCGAACCTGACGAGGAAGGAGTTGAGGGAGCTTCAGGCGAACCCGTGGAGGTGGACGACGGAGGAGATGGAGAGGTTCCAGTTGAGCCTGCGCCAGTTCCCGAAGCCGTAGACTACAACGGCATCGGAAGGAACATCGTCAACGAGATCAACCGGCAGGCGGCTATCCAGGCGAACGAGGAGTTCAGCAAGCGCGGCATCCGAAAGATGTCGGTGAAGGATCTCTACGAACGTGACGAGCAGCGAGGCATCGTGACCTACCGCAATCCCGAAAACCGCAACCGTCCGTTCGAGAAGCGCACGGAAGCGCAGGAATACTGCGACAGCGTCAACCGCGACATCGAGGCGGAATGGAAGAATCTCGCTCGGGAAAGGCAGATGAAGATTCTGAACGATGTGGCTCCGGCTCTGCGCATGATTCAGTTCGCACCGAAGTTCGACAGCCTCGACGATGACACCAAGGAGATGTTCGATACCGTCATCGAACCCTACGAGATAAAGAACCGTCAAGGAGAGATCGTAGGATACAGCTGCGACCTGGACGCCGCTCTCGCCCAGGCCAAGCGCATCATGAGCAAGATTGCCTCAAAGCGCCAAGCTCCCGCCCAGCAGGCTCAGAGTGCTTCTCGGAAGGCCGACGCTCCAGCCGTCGATACGCCGACCGGTGCGCGTCCTGAAGGCATCAACGACAAGGAGCCGACGAACCTGGGAGAGGCCATGAAGATGTATAACGAGATGAAGAAGGGACGTAGGTAATGACTAGGAAATCAGCTGCCAGCTACAAGCCGGCGAAGAAGGAGGAAGCTCCGAAGTTCGACGCCGGAAAGGAGTTCGACCAGGCGAAGGAAACCCTTAAGCTCACCGTCGAGACCGAGCATAAGATAGTGACCCGAGCAGACCGCTGGCTGGATCTCGCCCGCGTTCGCAAGGAGTTCTTCGGCATGGAGTGCATGCCGCGCATCAAGGTCGTGCAGGAGGATGTCCAGTTCATGGGAGATCTGTACAAGATAGTGCTGGACGAGATCGAGAGGCTGACCTTCGAGAAGCTGAAGGAAGACGACAACTATATGGTAAAGCTCCTTCCCGCTAACAAGTCCAGCTACGGCGACTGGGAGGAATGCTACAGGGACTACTTGGCGTTCAACGCCATCCGCCCTTACGGCGAGAAGCTCGCCAACCTGCATCGTCTCATCGTGGAAGCGGAGCCGACGGAAGATGGAACAGAGGACTAACCGAAAGATACAGGTTCCCAAGTATTACAGACCCTGGCCTCATCAGATTACAGCTTGGCAACGTCGCAGGTCAGGGCTGTATACTTACGACTTCAAGCTGTGGGCTCGCCAATGCGGCAAGGATACCGACGACATTCAGTGGAACCTCCGTTACGGCTGGGACCATCCTGGCACGCAGCTGGCGTATGTCGGCCTCAACAACGTCTGGATCACCAACCAGATATTCAAGAAGTACATTGACGGACGGACGCATTGGATGGACTACCCTGATGAGTTCATCCATGTGAAGGACACGCAGAAGGAGGTCTTCTTCAGCAACAACGGCGAGGAGGAGGCCGAGGCTCGCATCAAGTTCATCGGCTTCCTGAACGACGAGCAGCTGGTCGGCTCGTCCTACGACATGTTCACGATCTCGGAGGCGAGCCTGTACGGACGCAACGCGTTCCAGTTCATCCGCCCTATCTGGGATCGAAAGCTGGCGATGGGGATGCCTTTGCAGGTGAACTTCAACGGCACCCCTCGCGGCATGCGCAACGTCATGTACGACCTTATGCGCGTGTACTCGGGCGTTGACGATCCCGAGGATTTTCCGGGCGCCCACGATCTCGGCAACGGCGTGAGAACCTATATCGACAAGGTCACTATCAGGGACGTGCAGGTACCCGATCCAGACAACCCGGGGAAGTTCAAGCCGCTCTACACCGAGCAGGACATCGAGGTGCTGAAGTCCCAGTACCTGCGGGAGTTCGGCAACCTGAACTTCTACTACCAGGAGAACGAGTGCGACTTCACGACGGTGAACGCCGGACTCGTGTACCAGGGCATAGAGCAGCTGCAAAAGGAGAAGCGCTACACTGCCTTCAACTTGGACGGCAACCGTCCCGTGTACTTCGCATGGGACATCAGCTCCAAGGACAAGATATCCGACGCCACGTCCTGCATCGTGTACCAGTACTACAACGGTAAGATGTTCGTCTACGACTGCTACGAGGCGCGAGGCCACAGCCTGGTGGAGTGCGTGGGAGAGATGGCCAAACGGGATTACTTCCATCTGATACGCCTGGGTATACTGCCCTGGGACTCCGAGCGCTCTGCATCTTCCGAGACACCGAAGGAGGAAGTCGAGCGCCTGTGGCCGAACATCAACTGGCACACCTTGGAGCGCGAGCGCGTGGACAGGGGCATCAAGCATGTGCGCCAGATGCTGCCCAACATGATCATCAACTCCAACAGGTGCGAGTGGCTGATGGAGTGCTTCAACCATTACGAGTACAAGCGCCTTGAGAAGGAGGACGACTGGGCGGCCAAGCCCATGCACAACAAGTACTCCCATCTCATGGACAGCCTGCGTTATGCTGTGATGGGGATTAACGAAGTGAAGTACTTCCAGCTCAACGACGAGGGCGGAGACATTATGGACAAGGCTGGTACCTACGGCGGTTTCTACGACACCGAGGAGACGAAGCCGCAGGATCTTCTCAGCCGCTATCCGACGATGGGAAAGAGGAGGAAGGATGCCGAGGAACTATATTGACCTGCTCGCCAACGGCGGGTTCAGGCTCGACGACGACCGCGACATCACCCGGCGCATCCGGGAGAGCAAGCCGAAGGACGAAGCCCGCGTCCCGTACATGACGTCGGCAGACCAGTGGGAGAACTACAACGACACCATCACGTGCGAGGCCGAGAGGAAGTTCAGGGAATGGGCGAAGACCAAGCTGGACGACAAGCAGTGGTGCGGCAACGGCAAGCCGAACCAAAGGCTCAGGCGCTACACCTTCGGACAGCTTTGGGAGATATGCTTCGGCTTTCCGTTCGACAGCAAGACCGACATGGCGGCCTTCTTCAAAGTGTCCAAGGTGTTCGCCCATTACAGCTCCAAACTGATGAAGGGCGGACACAACATACAGAAGGCGAAGCGAACCAAGCATACTGTATATTGTTTGTCGGTCACAAGAATCAGAAAGGCTCCGCCCTTCTGCCTGAAGCTGCGCGTGGCGTGGCTGGTCGAGCAGGGCAGGATCCCCAACATCCACAATATGCAGGTGTACCCGACGCTGGAGGCCGGCCATGCGAGGAATCCGAGAACCGAAGCGAACATGAGGAAGCGAAGCGATGCAGCAAAAAAACGATACAACGAACGATTCAACTGCAAAGAGTACCGAGATCGTCATCAACGAAAAGAAAGGAAGGAAAGGGACGTGGGCGAGGAAGGGTCTGCTGGACATGTATCTGACCCAAGTGTGCCTGGAGAGAACGATCTTCGAGGTGTGCAAGGGGCTTGAGACCTGTCTCAATGCCCGCGCGTACTTCGTGGCCACGCTCGTCACCGACGCCGTCTTCATGCAGGACATCGACAGCATCAAGCAGATCGTCGAGCGCATCGACGGCACCGTCCCCGACGAGAAGGAACGAGGCGGCTACGCCAACATATTCGGCGACGCCCTCGAAGACGTTCTCGACGCCGAGGAGCAGGAGCAGCTGACCCTCCATCCTGATGACAAGGTCATTATCGCTCTCGCCAAGGCGACGGTATTCGTAGCCCTGTCTCAGCCCGGAAAGAACTTCCAGATGCGCAAACAGAAGAACGACGCGATGGACATGGTGTTCAAGCGCACCGGCGGCAGGAAGACCGAGCCGACCAGACCGATGCTCGAAACGACCTACGAAGACCCGGACTGGATGCGCCTGCCAGATTTTCCCGTGCAAGACGGGGGGGATACATGTATAATGGATGATGTCGAAAGGGAGAAGAATGAGGAAGCCATCGAAGTCGTACCAGTCGAGCAGTAACGACGAGCAGAGGTACGGCATCATACTGTCGAGTACCGGGGATCCCGACGACAGCACCGAGCACATGAGGTTCTACAAGTTCCCCGTCTGCAGAGGCGTCCAGTCCCCTCTTTCGATGCAGGTTCGCAAGGTGGTCGAGGAGGCGTCCGAGATAGTCAAGGCGCACGAGGACGACGAAGGCGCCGACCGCATCATCGAGGAGACCCTCGACTGCATCCACGCGTGCGAGACGCTTCTCCGCAAGTTTCCCATTTCGCGGGTGCTGGCCATGCGCGGCCAGGTGTACCGGAAGAACAAGGAAAGGGGATACTATGTCGGTGAGAAGGATCTCGCCAAGCGCGCAAGCGGCTATTAAGGAAGGCTGGTGCGTCGTCTGCAGGCACTACCATCCGCGCTCCAAGCAGAAGCAGTGCCAGATATACAGAACCATGATCGCCGGGAGCGGGCACGCCTTCGACGAGAGGACGATCAGCCAGATGATAGACGAGAGGAATCGAACCTGCAGGCAGTTCGAGCATATCTAGGAAGGAAAGGTTATGGCAGTGAACTCCAGAAGGAAGGGCAAGGCGGGAGAGTTGGAGATCGTCTCCATGCTCAAGGAGTACGGCTACAAGGTCGCACGAGGCCAGCAGCATATCGGGTCGGCCAAGGGGGGCATTGCCGGTTCCGACGACGTCATAGGACTCCCCGACATCCACATCGAGGTCAAGCGCGTTCAGCAACTGAACATCGAGTCGGCGATGAAGCAGAGCAGGGAGGACGCCCATGCCAGCGGTTCCGGAAAGATCCCGGTCGTGTTCCATCGCCGCAACAACGAGCGGTGGAAGGTGACGATGGACTTCGACGACTGGATGTGGATATACCAGGGCAGGCATATCGAGGAGAGAAAGAAGAAGAAGCGAGCAGGCAGGTAGAAAAAGGAAAGGCCCCGGGGGCACCGCGGGACCTTTCCAACAGGAGGCACCAAGCCAACATCGTCAACTGGATGCGATGCGATTATATCACGTGATAATCGCCTCTCGCAAATTATTGTAGGATTTCACAGCATGATGATCGATTCCCTGCCGTCCGTGCTGCGTTCTGTACACGCTCCTATCGTCATAGCCGTAGACGATTCCTATCTTGTTTGAATGCGTGTACACCTTGGCATTGATATGAGTGAGCCGGTAATAGGCGTTGGAGCGGCTGTCGTCGCTCTCAACGGTCAGATGGTAGTTTTCCAGTAACTTGTCCACCCGAAGCCAAACCGCGTAGTCGTAGAGCATCTCAGAGCTTCTAGCGACCTTCACGATGCGAACCTGCCTGCCGTAGTGGTCGATACCGTCGAGTCTGATGGTGACGTCGCCGACGAAGTAGTCGAAGCGGAACTCCAACTGGCAGAGGTAGTGAGTGCTCTGGACGGGCTGGCGCGCGCACAGCTCGCCGGTTTGAATGATGGTGTGCGGGGCTTTGAGCTGCGTCCGATACGAACCCGTGAGCGGTACGATGTCGATACGGGAAGGTCTTATGACTCCGATGCCTTCCCAATGGTTCTCGCTGTCCATGTTGAAGATGTGCTTGATAGAGCTGTCGCCTGCTAGCGTGAACGTCCACCAGGCTTTGAGGGTGATGTTGTAGCACAGTATCACGTTGTCCAGATCGTCGCCGGACTCTTCGCCCAGGCATATGTATATGATGCCGTCGATGCAGACCATGTGGCAGTTCTTGAGCCTGTTTGACAGCTTCTCGGTGAACACCGGCTGCACGGGGTCTGACACGAACGTTGCTCTGAGCTGGTTGTTTGACTCCATCACCTGCGTCGTCACCGCCAACCCGTAGCGGCTCACGGCGTAGAGGCCGTCCTCCCATACGCCGAACCCGTAGCGGCTGTTGCATCCGATGACGTTGGACACCTCCTCGTACATGTAGCCCTTGGCGGAAAGCTCGTTGGTCAAGGTGACGTTCGTCTCAAGGAGGTTGAACCTCTTCACCGAGCCGGTGTTGGGGTTGCCGCACATGATGGTGACGATGGAGGAGCCGTTGTAGGTCTTGAACTTGGCCGTGCCGTGTATCTCGGTGTCGCTCCCCGGGTCGATGTCCACGAAGGCGCCGCCGAGGCCGCGGCTCACCGACAGCTCGCTTCCCGGATTGCCGCCGATGTAGAGGCGGTAGGGCATCTCCTTGTTGCCCCAGAAGTACAGCCGTCCGTCGTGGCTGTTGCAGTACCTGGCGGGAACGCCGCGAGTGGTGTTCTCCGTCGGCACCGTCAGCGGCACGGACGTCCACACGGAGGTGTCTGCCATAGCTCCGAGCCAGTTGTACACCCACGTGGCGTCGGACTGGCTGACCTCGATATGGCCGCCGAACACCGAGTCAAGGTTCTCGTCGAGGCTGTAGTAGATATCGACGCCGGTGATATATCCTCTATCAGCTTCGGGGATGTCGCCGGAGATACGGAGATAGCATCCCGAATGCCATTCGACTGGAGAGGAGTTCACCCATATCGTCGTGGTCTTGGCGCACGGCAGCGTCTGACCGTACTTGTTGGAGAACGTATACTGCACGCGAATGCGGGTGACGGCGTCGTCCGCGCCTGCCGACGTCTGCGACAGCGACCCTTTAGGTTCGAGTTTCGGCGCCGTTGTCGGTGTGTCGATGTACTTCGCCGCCGAGATCTCGGTGACGAAGTCGTCGGAGAGCTCGTCTTTGAATCCGGTGAACATGACGCCCTCTTCGGTCAGTCCGATGAGAGCCGTCTGAAAATGTTCGATGCTCGTCCACTTGGGACTGCTGGTACCGTCGGGATCGAAGGTGTTCACCCGAACCCAATCATTGAGTTTGTCGCCGAGCTTCTTGACCCAGATGCTTTCTGCCTCGCCTTTGCGCATTGCTGCATATAGATTCTCTCCCCATAGGCAGATAACGCCCGTGAACTCCATGCCTTCGACTGCATCGGCGTAGCAAAGCTCTGCCTTTCGAACCTCAAGAGCCTTGGCGGCGGTGGTGTCCACATTGTTCTGCACGGTGAGGAAGTTCATGGGAAGGTCGGTCTGGTTGTCGTCCTCGCTCTCGTAGTTCCAGCCGATGGGGGCTTCCTTGATGTTGACGCCGTTCCATTGCTTGAAGACCTGGATCCTCGGTTCGGATGCTTGCAGCGCCTCTTTGGTCGCGGTCTTCGTGGAGTTTCGCTTCGCCATCCTACACCGTCCAGAGATGTCCGATGGCGTCCCACTCCATGTAGTCGCTGTCGGTGGCGCTGGCATCGTTCTGGCGCATGGCCGAGAGGAGCTTCTGCGCCTGATCGCCGAGATCTGCGATGCGACCCTGGGCGACAGGCGAGCCTTGGGCGTGGCGTTCGGCGGTCTTGACGACGACGTAGTTGGGATCGGGAACGGCGACGAGGTACTTCTTCTCGACGAAGTCCGGATCGTCGTCGGCAGTGTCGATGGTCGGCATCGGGAACTGCTCGATGCGACGCTGAACGTCGGTGACGGCGATGCGGTTCTCCTCCGGCGGAAGCAGAGGTCTGTTGAACGTGACGACCTGTCCGATGTACACGGCCTTGAGTTGGTCGTCCTGGGCGATTGGCCGACCGTTGGAGTTGATGGTACTGCGAGGGTAGCGGTAGTTCACGGACGCCGACGACGTCCAGGGACAGTCGATGAAGTCGTCTTCGACGATATGTCCGTGACGATGACGATGGAGCCTCACGCCGTCCCTGTAGAGCGTTGAGGGCTTGTATACCCATATAGGGAGCTGGAACTCCGGTATCCGTCCAGCTCCCGCATATTGCGACATATGGCCGAGAACGAGCCTTTCGCGCAGCCAGGTCCAGTCTTCTTCCTTCTGAAGCTCCTGCAGGACGAGGTTCGCTTCCATGATGACCTCGGCGAACTTGTCGTCGGACGGACGCCAGTCGAGGATGACCTTCTCCTGAACGTAGTAGACTTGCTGCACGAACTCGTATGCAGTGAGTCCGTAACTCATCGTCAGCTCCTATTCGAACGGGTTGCCGAATCCGCCGGACTGGCCTTTGAATCCGCCGAATTTCGGCATAGGGCGCGAAGGCTTGCCCTTGGGCGCCGGCTTGCCTTTGCCCTTCGCCTTGCTTTTGCCTTTGACCTTGGCGAGCTTGGGGTTCGCCCTCTTCGCCGCCGGACTGGCGTTGCGAGATGCGCTTGCGACGATGGCGGCAGCCTCCTCGTCGTCGTAGCCGCCGCCCTTCTTGACGTTCTTCATTGCCTGCTTGAAAGACATGTTCGATCCTTTCGCTGGAAAAAAACTAAAAGACTTTGCCAGAAGCCCTCTGCCATTATACGACAGATGGCGAAAGGATGGCGACGGTTTATTGCGTGCGGCGGTCGTACCCCTGAGCCATTCGTTCTTGGTAGGATTGGTTGGACGACGACGCCTTGTTCTCGGTTGCCGGGAGCAGAGACTCCGCCCAAGCATCTTCGACCGCGTTGTCGGGACGGTACAGTCCTTGAGTCTCGGGCTTCACTGCTTCCTTCTTGTGGCTGTCGTACCACTCCGTGGTGAGCCAATCGGGAGATTCCCCCAGCGTGTGGTTGTCGTTGTCGAGCATGTCGGACGCCAGGTCGGGATGGATGTTGTTGGATTGGGCGGCATAGTCGGCATAGAGTTCGCGCAACCCCTTCTCGGTCTGCGCGGCTTTCTCGTTGCGCGAGTTGTTGTTGGCCATGACGGCTTCGTAGTAGGCGTTGTCGATCTGCTGCTGGTTCTTCCTCATCGCGTTCAGGACGGCGACGTCGTTCATGTCGTCTTTACGGGCGACGAGATCGGCGACATCGTAGGCGGTGGACGAGTTCATGCCGTTGCCCATGGCATCGACGAGCTGGTTTAAGGCGGACTGCTCTTTCTGCTGTTGGGTGTACCAATCGTTGGTCGCATTCTGCTTGTTCTGAACCGTCTGTATATATTGGAGTTTCTTGGATTGTTCGTCGGCGGTATCGTAGACGTCGTTGGCGTTGTCGAAATCGCCTTTGACCGTCTCGGCATTGTAGCCCGTTATGCTGCCGAGGTTCTCCTGGGCTTTCTTTTCCTTGTCAGTGGGGGAGGAGCTGCCTCCTCCGCCGCCACCTCCGCCATAGTAGTAAGTCTGCTGCCCGCTGTTGTTTGGATTCTTCGTTGCGGAACCCTGCGTTGCGGAGAACCCGGCAAGCTTCGGTTTAGTGGCACTGAAATTTTTTAGCGTTTTAGCCATATTAAGGACCGTTTTTGCCCAGTTGCTCATAACGGGCTACCTTTCTCTATTTCAGGGACTCGACCATCCCCTTCGCCTTGGCGGCATGGCGCAGGTTCTTCTTGCGTATCCACTCAGCGCATTCCTTGTCTATCTCGCCTGCGGCTTCCAGCTTGTCCACAAGCCGGTTGCACTGCGCTTCGAGTATAGCATGATGGTCGTATTCCTGCCTAGCAAGAGAAGCGTAGATTTGTTTAAGTTCCGGATCCGAGCACTCGGCGGAAGACTCGGCGTAATCTTGGCTGGCCTCCCGCTCGCAGTGCATCTGATCGAGGATCCTCAGCACCCGATGCATGACCTATCCTAAGCCGTGGTGGTCGTGGTCGTCGGGCAGAAGGGCGACTTGCCAGCGTCGTAAGTCCATCCGTTGGGGTAGCGGATGACGCCTTGCATCTGCTGCATGAAGAACATGTTCTGATTCTGGCGCTCAAGGTCGCTGATGCGGGCGTTGAGTGCCGCCTTCTCCATGGCGGCGAACCTGTCGTCGATGGTCTTCTCGACGCCGCAGAAGCCCTGAGCCATGGCGTATTGCAGGTCTTTGGTGCTGTTCTGCGTCTTACAGCAGCAGTCGGCTATCTGGTTGCTGAGAGCGTACTGGCCTTGCATCACGGTCTTCTCGATGTTGTTGAACTGACCGAGCTGGTTGTAGCCGAGGTCGCAGATGCCGTTGGAAAGCTGCGCGGTCTGCAACTGGCTCTGGTCGTTGAGGCGGCCGACGGCGTTTTCGAGGTTGTTGAAGTTCATAGCGTTGCATAGGCCGGCTTCGGTGACGGCGTCGGTTTGAGGAACCGGGCCTTGATTGCCAAAGCCACCTCGTCCCCAACCGAAGATCATGGCGAAGAGGATGATCGCCCACCAACCTCCGCCACCGAAACCATCGTTGTCGTTGCGTGTGGCAGCAGCCACGTCGGCCAAGCTGAATCCTTCGTTCATGGCATGTCCTTTCATCAGGTTTTCAATAGATTCGGGCCCGATAAAAGGATGCCAGATGAGGCTATAGGATGGCCATCAACGGATCCCCAACTGTTGCGCAACGCCCTTCGCCCACTTGACCATGTCGTTGAGCTGATCATCGGTGATGCCGCGCTCTCGACACATGCGCATCACCTGTTCGCGTGAGGATTGCGGGTCATGTTGCTGGACGAATCTCAACAGGTCGCTGCTGGATTGCGTCGGTCGGTTGAACAGGCTGTTCATGCTTGCTCCTCCATTCCTCGAACTCTCGGCGTGTAAGGTAGCCGTCCATGTCGATAGGCTCGGCGACGAGCTGGAAGGAGTACTCGCTGATCTCGCTGCGACCTGCGGAGTCGGTGACTTTGAGATAGAACATGTCATCGTCCTTGTCCATGAGCAGTATCTGACTGTCCGGATAGCAGATGTAAGCGTCAGCTTCTTTGCGACCGGAGACGAATTTGAGATTGGTCGTGGGTTGGAACTGCTTCGGATAAGAACTCGGGAACAATGCGAAATCTTCCATGCTGTCTCCTTTCGACATCTAGAGAATACAGCAAACGACCCGGGCAAGGAGAACGGAAACCCGGGTCGTTGACGATTGTAGCACAGGTTGTTGACGATGCGTTAGCTGGTAGTCTTGATCCAGATTACGGTATCGCTGTTTGTCGGTTCCGCGCTGGATACCACGACCGGGCTCAACGGTAGGTTCAAGATATCTGTATGCTCATGCGTATGAGTCTTGGTGGCGAACCTAGAGCTAAGCCAAGTTTGCAACTTGCTGAAGAATCTAGATAACCTTTTTTTTGAGACGACGAGAGTATCGTCTAAGTCGGGTACTTCAATATCGGGCAGCGTTTGCACCATGACGTCTCCTTTCAAAAAGAAAAGTCTCCCCCGATTATAGAGGAGGCTTGATGTTTTAGACTAGCTGAAGATGCTGTCGATGTCGGCGTCGGTTGCCCACGTCAGCTTCGTCTGGTAATTCGACAAGTCCACGAAGCCTCCCTGCACGTCCCAGCGGTAGTCGGTGCCGACGAGGACGCATACCACGTTGGAGCCGGCGGGATAGCTTTTGCCAGCACCTTCGACGAAGCTTGTGGTCGAGGTGAACGCGTCGGTGACGTTGTACATCCAGCCGAGATTACCCTTGGCAGGTATAGGGAGGTTGATGAAAGTGCTCGATCCTTTGGGAATGATGGCGCTGGTGAGAGCGGAATCGATAGCCGCCTTGACCTGGGAGGCGGTTTGGGCGTTGTCGATCTTCGTGGAGAGAGCGGCGGCGAGAGAGGTTTGAGGAACGCTAGCCAAACTCAACACACCGTCATTGTCAAGAGAGAGACCAGATGTATCGGAGGCGGAAATCGTCACGATACCAGTATCACCAGGTTTCGCTACCCTGATTTGCAGCTCTCCGGTTTTATCTACAGCAGCAGCGGCATGCTCGTACTTGCCGCTGTCGTTGGCCGGATCATCGATGAAAACCATAACACCGCCAAGTGTTGCGGAGGACGCGATAGGCAAGCTGTAAGCATCGGTCTTCTTGAGGAATGTGGTGTCAGCTACTGTCTTGGTGTAGTAGCTGGCAAACTTGCCGTCGAGCGTGGTTATCTGTCCAGAGGTGGCGAGGCCGAGAGAGGCGGCGGTCTGGTCGCCGCTAACCACCTCATGACCTTCGATGCTGGGTTTATCGGTCAGCTTGGTGTAGGAGCCGTTGAAGCTGGAGGTACCGGCATCGTTGATCTTCTGCAGCAAAGCGTCGGTGAGATTGTTGTCGGAGAGTACCTTGTAGGCGGTCGTGCTGCCCGTCTTGAGCTCTTTGTCAACCTTTGCGTTGAGAGAGGTGGCGATGTCGCCGTTGAGCTTCTGACGGAAGTAACTCAAACGTTCGACATTAATAGCGCTATTGGGATTCGTTAAAGCCATAATCTATCCTTTCTGATTGAATATTTCGTCGATATCGGCGTCGGTCGCGAACTTTAATTCTTTGACGTTGAGATGTCCGTCCTCCTCTATCTCAAGGCCGTCCCCGACCTTCGCCCCGCCGAGCACTTCGTTGCCGGCAATCGGAAGCTCGTACTCTTCCGGGACGAACACGCCTGTTGTAACGGTGACGGCCATGATCACACCTCGAAGGTTATCTTGCGCCCGTCGTTGAGCTTGGCGGTGGATAGCACCGATGCGAGACGGTCGTCGATCATGCTCTGCACCTTCGCGCTGCTGACGGAGAGTTTGCCGTTCGAATCGATGGAGAGCCCGTCCCCTACCATGACGCTGCCGAGGTTGTCCTTGCTGGCGGGATAGACTACAGTATATTCGCGTTTGGAATAATTGAAGGCGAGGTTGGCGTCTATCTTGATAGTGTAGATGTCAAGATAGCGAATCTTGGTGTTCAAGTTCTGGAAGTGATAGGCGTCGAAGGATATGTTTCCATCAGCGTCGAGGATCGGAGCAGTGGCGGGGATCGTCTTGCCGTACAGATTGCACACCGTTGCAACTGCCGGGGAGCCGATGTTCACCGCCCTTACCAGCTCCGAATAGCTTAGCGTGCTCATTCCAACAGGGACGGCGTCGTTGCTGATGGTGAATGCGACGGTACCGGAGAGCTTGCTCTTCACTTCTTCGAAGATCTCCGACATGGAAGTTCCGAGAGCGATTACGGATACATTGTGCGAATCGATGCCGGTGATCATCCAAAGCTGCAGGTTTCTATCGAGGACAAGGTCGTTGACTTTCGGCTTGTCGCCTTTGAGAGCGGCTTTCACTATAGTGCCCGTAACGCCGTTGCTTGTGCTTACGGCATCGGCGTAGCATACGGAATTGCCTTGGGAGCCTTGCCAGTCCTCGACGACCGTCCATCCCTTGTTGGTAGGCGACGGCTTCTCTCCGGCGACATAGAGATCGAATCTTCCATCGCCGTCATCGACTATGTAGGCATCGCCATCCTCCGCCACTGCGTAAGACGGCAAGGTGTCGGGAGTGTAGACGCCGCTCTTGATCTGGATGGCCTTGCCGCGCTGCCCTCTTACCAGACCAAGGTTCAGCGCATACCCGTCATCGGTAGGTACGAGACTGGCAGTCGGAGCATCAGCCTCCTCAACTTTGCCGATGGAGAAATCAGGACGACTCTTATGCCCGGTATCGTCTCCATAGATATACCAGTTACCGTTTTCTCCGATAGTCGGCACAGGGAATTTGCAGTAGGTCTTGAACAGCACATCGACGTGTTCGCTTGCGGTGTTGACGATGATGCCCAAGTAGAACCCGCTGGCATCAGCTGCGATGACAACGTCGTTGTTGCGAGGTTCGGGCAGATACGGAGAAGCATTGTCCGCATTGGTTGAGACGAACTCGCTAGGAGAGTTGGAGGTCAGCGTATGCTTGGGAAGGCCGTTGTAGATCTTGTTCATTTCAGGAGTCAGGCTTTTACCGCAGATGAAGATGTTGGCACCGTCCTGTCCGTTAGGTATGTCGATGACTTGATCGGTTACATCCTTGCCGTGCTTGACGCGGATCCGAAGTCTGGCAACACCGTCCGACGAAGCATCTTCGAACGTGATCGCAGGAGGTGCGATGTTCGGACTGGTCAGCACGGTTTCCCCGGTCTCGTCGTCGATAAGCTCGAAGACGAACTCGCCATCCGTATTCATAGTAGTATCGACGCGAACTCCTTTGCCGCGCGGCCCTCTTCCTATCGTCGATATAAGGGGCAGTCTTCGTTGTTGCTCTATCTTTCTCATAGCTCACCGCCTAAGCACCGCTGCCAAGAGTGGAGCCGATAGACCATGGGCGTCCATCTTCGACATTGTAAATTGCCCCGCCAGGGAACAGTAAGGCATAAGGAACCGTAGCTTCAGGACTACTGTATCGTATTCCGAGATAAATGTATCCATCTGTTCCTATGACGAATCCAGTTTGGTTGAAGTTGCCCACAGCAAGACTGCTTGTATAAATCTCAAGTCCAACACCGTTGAACGACAGAGCTTCGGAAGGTGTTGCCACCTTGAAGGATTTGTATCCAGCTACACTATTGTCAGTACCAGGGATCCATACCATTGCAGACCACGCCGCATTGGCGGAGCTTTTGTAAGTGTTCCCGCTCAACCGAAAGGTTTTTCCATCTTCGGACATAGAGCAAAACATAGTCCCTGAATCCCAAGGGATAGTTGCGTCGTTGTCGAGACGATAGAAGCGAGTCAGCTTTCTGTTGGCCAGCATCTCTGTTGCGTTCACCTTGCCGCCGCTGCCATCGCCTAGTACCAGCGTACCGTCCACTTCGAGATTGCCGGTGACAACGCCGCCGGTCTTGGGAACGTACACATCGTTGAGATCTACCCATGCCATTGCTAATCCTCCTTATATAGAACGGTGTCCAAGCTCTTGCCATCGGGAATCCTGACCTTGATTCTTTCTACGGAAGACCCGTCAGGTGCCCGCATCTTAATGGTTCTTATCTTACCCCATACGGCATAGAACATGATAGTATCGCCGTTATTGAAATTATTGTTCGCATACCTGCCGCCTGGAAGATAGCTGAGCCTGGTCGCTGCGCTCGTCATAGCCCATCCCAGGAATACGTAGCCGTCTCTTGTTGGCTGGGTCGTAGACAGTATCGATGTCTGCTCGTATTGATGCTTCTGGCTGACCGGCGCGCCGGTACCGCCGTTGGCATTGTAGGCAAGAGTGCAGGTCTTGACGACCTCCCAGATAGCGTAGAGGGTGATGGCGGCGTTGCCGGTGTAGGAAGCTCCGGGTGCGTAGCTCACCGTTGCAGTACTCGCACTAGTACCCCAGCCAAGGAACCTGTAGCCGCTCCGTGTCGGTATATCCGACGAGAGCGTCAACGCTTCGTCATACCACTTGGTTTGGCTTGCAGGTGCGTTGGTGCCGTTGTTGGCGTTGTAGGTTACTGTATACGAGGGAAGCGGGTCTACCGTCAGCGTCCATGCATGATTGCCGCTGCCGAGAGTGTGGAAGCTCCCTGAGTAATAGGTGCCGAAGCTCTCGTCCCATCCGATGGTCATGGTGACGGTTTGCGCACTCTTGGTTCGATAGTAGGTTCTCGTGCTGAAGGAGTCCATCTGTCGCGTGCCGCTGCCAGAACTCCAAGTCAGCCCGCTCCACGAACCATCACCGGCCGGATCAGGCTCAAGCGTTTCCCACCAATAAGAGCCGTAATTGTTGGTTGTGGTGCTGTCCCAGCGGTAGATGATAGGAGCAACGGAGACCGAGGTCGTCGTATCTGACTGCACGTTCCAGTCAACGCCGATCTCAACGTAATCGCTACTATTCGGAGCATACCATTCTATAGCCATGCTGACCCCTATTCCGTTTTGATCCAGAGAACGATGTTCGTATCGGTAGGCTCAGATGGCCCTACCGCAATCTGAGCAGCGTCTCCTGGATCTACCGTGCATTCAAGCCTCCCCTGACTGTCGATGCCTATTCCGTTGCCAGGACGGACGGAGAGCTGGCCATCGTTGGCGAGGAGGCCGGACGAGGAGGGGATGCTGACGACGCCTAAACTGGATGCAGTGGCCGGTTTGACGACCAGGTATCCAGACTTGTCAACGCCGACGATCCTGTAGGACTGAGCATCCTGGGTTTCAGTGCTGCCGACGAGAACACCGCCGAGAGAATCGCCGGTAGCCTTCTTCAGATTGAGATACTGCCTGTTCATCTCCAGGCCGATGCCCGGAGCGATTACACCTGGCGTTGAGGAATCGGCAGGGATGGGAGTGAAAATGCAGCCATCTTTGTAAGAGGCTGAAACGCCTTCGTTGGAAGCGATCGAGCCCAAGAGGCCGCAGTTGTTTTCAGTTAAAATTTCAGTTTGCTTTGCGTTGCTCAACGCTCCGTCCGTAATGAACATCCTTTGATAGTCGTCAAAGGATAATTTTAAGCCTATTAAATTTCCGGAATTCTCCTTCGTTACAATCATTGCTCCGGTATCTGCATGGTAGGTATGGAGCCCTTGGCCTACGTTGCCTGCAGTTGCGTCTTCGAAGGACAAGTTGATCAGATTGGCATTGGCATCGACGACGTTGCCTGCGCCGGTGCCGCCTCTCTTTACAGGGAGGATGTCGAAGGAGTCGGTCGAGTTCAGCCTGCCCCAGTTCTCGATGATCGTCCAGCCTTTAGGCTCGGAAGAAGGTCTGGCACCGGCGACGTAAAGATCGTATTGGTCATCGGAAACCTTGACGATATAGGCATCGCCTTCTTCCGCATCATCGTATGCGGGAATAGCGTCAGCCGTCCAAACGCCGGACTTCACATGCAGCGTTTCGCCTTTAGGTCCGCGAGCCAGGACGAGATCGAGGATGTAGTCGATACCGTTCTTCGAGGTCAGGTATGCCTTCGGATCATCTCCTTCAATGACGGAACCGACAGCGAGGGTGATGGAATCGCCCTGCGCCTTGTGTCCGGTGTCTTTGCCGTAGATGAACCAGTTGCCGTTTTCTCCGATAGTGGGGACAGGGAAATCGCAGAATGCCCTGAACAGAACATCAACCGTGTCGTTATCTTTGTTGACGATAATGCCGAAGGAAAATCCTTCCAGGCTGATCGCTATGACAAGGTCGTTGAGGCGAGGCTCGGGAAGACTGCGATGCCCTCCTGTTCTCGTCGGCTTCAGATCGAAGACGGCCATGCCTTGGTAGATGCTGTCGATGGTAACTTCTATCTCCTTCGAGTGTATGAAGATGTTAGCCCCATCTTGACCACCGGGGATGCGGATGGTCTTGTCTGTGACCTCTGATCCATGTTCGATGCGGAACCGTATATCTGTAGCTTGGCCGGCGATTTCGGAACCGGTGACATCCTCGACCGAGATCTTCGGAGCGGCGATATTCGGACTGGTGATAATCGTCTCGTTGGTTACGTCATCGACGAGCTCGAAGACGAACTCGCCATCCTTGTCCGCCTTTTTGACAACGTATATTCCATTGCCGCGAGGTCCCCGTCCTATAGTGGACAGCACGGGGAGCTGATCATCGCAACTACTGGCACCGAGATCCTGCTCGACATAGAGGCGACTGCCTCCAACCGAGCGGTAATCAGGCATATCGTTAGCGTAATCGTGCTCGTCGTATATCATGACGTCTCCTTACGCATTCGTGATTTTGCTATCGATATAGGCTTTTAAGGTATCGTAGCCGCCGAATGAGCCAGTAGACCCATGTCCCGCCTCCTGGCCGAATCCAAGATCAGCGTGAAGATGGGCAATAGCCTCGTCGATCTTCTTGTCGATATAAGCCTTGATGCTGTTTCCGCCTATCGACCATTCGTGTCCCAGGAACAGTTTTTTCACATCGTCGGCACTGACTCCGATGACGGTGCCTAAATCCTCTATGGTGGCGCATGCGATATCCCCGTCGAGGCCGTAGGTCAGGTTGACCGTCCACGGCTGCCCGACAGCCGGAGCATTCCAGTCTTGACCCGTAGTGCCGCTCGGGTATCTGGTCGCATCCTGCCAATCGTCAGTGCCGCCGGTAACGTTCTTAACGTACACTGCCGCTACGCCGGTGCCGTTGTTCTGACCATCGACATCCACGTAATAAGGGATAGCCGGAGTGGACAACGACCATTCGGTGCGGCCAGGACGCAGATATTTGAAGTTCATCGTGAACGTCGGCAGGCTCTGGTAAGGATGGAAGGTGATAGAGCTGAGCAGTTGCCCGCCGTTGATGTTGTCGCTCTTCCATTTCGTAGTATAGGACTGCGTGGCCTCGTCGAAGCTGCGACCTTCAAGATAGGTTTCGCTATTGCTGTCGGGATCGCTTACGACGATCTCGAAACTGTCGCCTTTGATGCCTCTGCCTATCGTGCTGAATATAGGCAGCTGGTCGTCGCACAAAGGAGCTACCGGCGGTTCTTTGCCAGGAAAGCGCTCTTCCATCATGGTTCATCCTTTCTAGTAAGGTACTGTAGGCAATACGACAAGTTTACCTGTCGCCACGAGGTCTACGGCGTCATCGCCTTCGGCGTACACGGAAAACGGAATGCTGATATTATCCTCGATGTACGAAGTGATCTTTGGAGAGAACTTCAGCCTGATGATCCAATCGTCTTTGGAATCTATCTCGCCGACGGCAGAGACGCTTCCTTCTATCTTGTCAGTGTTCAGCGCAACTTTGACGACATGATAGCCTTCCTTGGTGAGATGAATCGGAATCAGATTCGACTGGTCTAGATACCAGGCGAGATGGTGTCTGTGCTCTTCGCTTGCGAACTCATGCTCTTGGCAGCTGCCGTCCGGATGATGGGGGCCGGGCCAGCCTTCGTGGTCGTGAAGATCTCTGTTGTGGATGCGCGCAGGGATAGGGCGAAGCACTTCCTCGTACCAGCAGGGAATAGCAAGGTTGGCTATCGTGCAGTTGGGAACGTATATAACATTAGGCGTCGTCGCCGCCGACATGTCCCTGCGCGGGGGGCGCGGCTTCGGTTCTCCGATTCTGTAACCCATCTAGTCCTCCTTACTTGTTCACGATGCGGCCATTGGACGTGTACGCGACGAGATCGCCAAGCCCGCCATACGGAGCATAGTTGTTGAGCATGGACCAACCGCTCATCGTCATCGGATTCCAGCCTGCGTCGATGTCGTTCTGGAGATTGTAATCGCCGGTGTATCCGGGGGTATTATCGAGCTGGCTGTAGGTTTGCGGAGTGATGGTGACGGCGTTGAGATCGACCAAAGGCTGGTTGTCGTCATCGACGAAGGCGCCGAGAAGCTGGGTAACGCCGGTGCCGTCGCCAGAGTACATTCCGATAAGGTTGTTGATATCGTCGGCGGTTAGATTGTTGGTCGATTTGTTGTTCTTGAGGTAGCTGCCGAGAAGACCGTAACCGAGGTTGGAGAGGATGGCCTCGTCGGTGACATACGAGTTCCTTGTCCCATCCGAGTTCAACCCGAAGCGCCCTGTGTATTCCGTACCGTCGTCGCTGCCTACAACCTGGTAGTAGCCGTTGTCGGCCATGAATTCCGGGAGAGCGTACATCCATGATCCGTCGCCGCCTATGTACTGCATAGCAGCGTCGCTTGCGGTTGCATCAGTGCCGACAAGATCTCCGAAGACTTCGTCGTTGGTCTTGAGTCCGTTGTACCAGGAATCGAAATCCGTCACGCCGCCATCGAAGTATGGATTAACGTAGTCTGTCATTACGAATTCTCGGAGGAGGTTTTTGTCGCCTCCGTAGAGGATATTGGCGAGAGTACCGGCGTAACCGTTCTCTTCCGCCCAATGCCTGAAGATCTGATCCTGGGTGGCGTTCTGCGCATCGGCCCAACTAGTGGAACTCCAGTCGAAGTCCGGGTTGTCGGCGGTGGCGTTGAAACCGGTCTTACCGTCGCCTGTCGGAGTGCCAGTGTCGCCGGTGTCTTGATCCGTCGGAATATCGCTGGGTTTCGTTTGCGCAACTTCCTGAGCCGTGGGCCCTGTCTCGTCTCCGCCTTCGCCAGCTTGATCCATTTGCTGGCGCTTTTCGCTTATCCAGTTGCTAACCTGCAAATCCGACATGGTCGATGCGCTCGTCAGATCCAGCCCAAGCTGCATTGCCTCGGATCGCATGGCACTGGACTGAGCTCTCACTTCCGGATTCGGAGAAGAAATACCGTTGGCAAGATCGACGGGTCCTATACCGGGATTGACGTCGGTTCCGTTGGCCTTCCGGCTGCGGATCTGCTCATCGAGAGCCGCCTTTTCCTCGGGAGTGGCCTCGGTCAGTCTTTCGATGAAACTCTGGGTACCGTAGTCGTTGAGCACCTGATTGCCGAAATCCGTCATCTCGGCGCGTCTTTTTTCTTGTTGGTCGATGGCGGAGTTGAAACCGGTTCCTTCAAGAAATTCGCCTATGAAAGCATCCAGCTCAGCACGTTTTTGCTGCTTTTCCTCTTCTTGCAGAAGCCTTTGGTCTTCAAGTTTCGCATTGGCTCCGCCTAGCGTTACCGAAGGATCGAGCCGGTCGAGGTATGGCTGGAGCTTGTCTTTCTGCTTTGGCTGGAAATTGAAGTCGCCGAAGCCGTCGGTTTCGATTTCGGCATCGGCATCGGCTTCCTCTTTCCTCTGCTTCGGTTTGAAGTTAAAGCCGCTGAAACCGTTGGCATCGGCTTCCTCTTTCCTCTGCCTTGGCTGGAAATTGAAGCCGCTGAAACCGTTGGCATCGGCGTTGCTGGCTATCTGAGGCAGCTGCAATTGCTTGGAGAGCCTTGCGTTGTCGAGAGGAAGCGATTTGAATTTATTGGCCTTGAGAGATTTCCTGCCGGATTTGTCGATGGCTTGATTGATATTGGAAGCGAACGGCATTATCTACCACCTCCTTGCTTGAGCGATGCGAAATATTGGGCAAGCTGATCGAGATTGTCAAGCTGCTCTTCGTCCGTGATGCCTTGGCCGGTGTCGGCGCCGAGCATGTCCTTGGCGACGATGCCGCCGCTGCCGATGCGCATGGCGTTCTGCGGGACGCGGGAGGGAGTCTTGTATCCTCGAAGCCCTCCGAGACGCGATCCCATTTTCGCAGAGCCTGGAGCCATGGCCATGCCTGCTAGGGCGGACGGATGGCTGGCGAGGTCGCTGTAGTAGCGTAGGATATTCTGCCCTATGTTACCGCCGTATTCGCCTTGGTAGTTGAGCGCTCCGAGGGCGGTGTTGCCTGCGAACGTCCCCGCCAGCTCTGCCGCCCTCCGCAGGCCTTTTTTGCCGCCGGTGTTGGTTATCGGGAGCCTGTCGCCGAGTTTACGGGGGGCAGACTTCGCTGCGTCCTTGACGTTGGAGATAGCGCCTTTGATGCCTTTGCCTCCGGCTTTGGCGATTGCCTCGTCGGCAGCGGCGGCACCCTTCGCTGCCTTGCTCGCGGCCGCCTCCGTGGCGGCTTTCTGCGCCGTCGCCTCGCCCGATCTCGCAGCGGCCTTCTCTGCGTTGAGGGCGATCTCCTTCAAGCCCTTCTCTGCCGTCCTGGCCGTCATGTTCTCGTTCATGCTTCGCATGGGACCCTTGTAGGCGCCGGTGGCGTCGGTGAGGAGGTTGGTGCGAGGATTGGCCGCCTTGATGCCGGAGGACATACGCTGAAGGAAGTTTTGGTCGGGGGCGCTGTAGGCATCTTTGATGCGCTGAGCATAGGTGCCGTCGGTCAGGTTCTGCTTGGCAACTTGGCCTGCTTCTTGAAAACTTTCCTTAGAGCCGAGAGCCTTCACCGCATCGTCGCCTTTTAGCATAGCTTCTGCTAGAGCTTTCGTTTCCGGTTCTGTCATGGATTTAATCGCATCGATGGCTTCTTGGCCTGTCTTGCCTTCGGCCTTGGCTAGCGCAGCACCTTCTTTCGATGCTGCCTGCAGAGCGTCCCTAGCTGTGTCTATGCCAGCTTGAGCAGCTTTCTTGGTACCGGCTATACCCCTGATACCGCCTGCGATCTTGCCGGCGCCGGGAAGAGCGGCGAGGGCGGTGTTGGCTACTGCGCCCAGACCTTTGGCGGCACGCTGCTCGTCCGAGAGCTTTTCCAGGGTGATGCTGTCATAGCCTTTTGCGAACTCGTCGAAATCGCCCATGTTGTCGGCGGCAGCTTTGCCGACGGCGAGAGCGGGGCCTACGCCCGGAATGAAGACTAGCCCTATGTCGGTGGCGATGTCGAGACCTGTTCCGATGTCGCGCCCGGTGGCCATGTCTCTGGCAGTGTTCGCCGCGTCTTTCCATCCTAGGGCGTCGAGGCCGCCGCCGACGGCGGTGTCCCAGGCGGAGTCGATGCCGGTGCCAATCCCGTTCATCAGTCCCTTCCACCCCTCGGAGGCGTCGCGGATGAGATTGCCGACGACGTTCTCGCCGCGCATCTCGCTGCCGGACAGAGTCGGGTTCATCAGGGCATACTGCTCGTCGATGTATTCGCGCAGGCGCTTGTTATCGACGTCTTCCTCGTTGGCGAAATGCTGACGCGCCATGTTGACTGCAGTTTGGTATTTGAGCCCGTCCTTCTCGTTGTCGGTGAGGCCGGCGTTGTCGTCGAGCCGCTTGGCCACGACGGACGGATCGAGCTTGGAGTCGGTGTTGGGCTTCTCCTTATTCTGCTTGGGCTGACCGCCGAACGATTGACCGACCGCCTCTTTCTGAACCTGCGTAGTCGGTCGTCCATCGTCTCTGATCGCCATATCAGCTCCTTTCTAAAAGAAAGGGGCTGCCGGGCATCGTGCACCGACAGCCCCATGGCTATCCGATACCTACGAGGTTATTTTACAACAACCGTGACTTCCGCGGTCTTGGCGTTGTCGCCGATAGCCTTGTAGGTGACTTTCACGCCGGTATCGCCGGTAGCAGCGACGCCCGTGATGCGACCATCGGCATTGACGACCACCTTGGTCGCGTCCGCGCTCGAAGCGATGACGCCCTTGTCGAACGCGCCGGTTCCGGTCACCAAGACTTCCGGAGTGGCGCTAGCCCCGACGGCGAGCTGGAGCGTGGTCGGCGTCACCGTCACTGCGGTGATGGTCGCGTCGCCGGTCGGACGGGTGATGTGCTCGACCGGGATGGCGAAGGTGCCGACGTTCTCCTTGGCGTCGATGAAGGGGAGGATGCCGTGCGATAGGGACTCGATGACCCAGGCGTCGTACTTCACGTCCATCACCATCTCGGTGAACTTGCCGCGAGTGCGCCCTTCGTCGGTGAGCATCTGCGAGTACTCCTGGGAAAGCTGCGCTGCAGGCTTGTACACCGCCATGCCGATGACCTGGCGACGGGTGATGGGGTTCACCGGGCCGGTCGGATGGTCGAGGCCGTAGCCTGCGCCGGGAGCGGTGAAGGGGTACTTGTCGGGTTTGCTCCAATCCCCTTCGACCTCGACTCCCTCTCCCCATGCGGGAGCTGCGCCGGGCATGCCGAGCGGGTAGTTGGTGACGGTCTTCTCGAACTGATGCGTGTCCGGATTCCATTCGGTGCGCACGTAGTTCAGACGTCCCATGCGGTCGGACGCGATGAGCTTGTTCTGCAGGATCAGGTCGGGGTTGCTGCCGCCATCGACGGAGTTGATGTACTTGTCGTAAGCAGCCTTGCCGTCGGCGCTGTGCACGACGTTCAGGTTGTCGTCCACGTAGATCTTCGGCCACACCCAGGACGGGATGTCGAACTTGAACTCCCAGCCCATGAGGCGCGTGAAGCTGCCGTTCTGGACGTCGGTGTAGGCCGAGTCGGTGGCAGGCACGCCCTTGCCGGTCAGAGCGGAGAGCAGGCTGTACTCGTACTGCGGGTCGATGAGGATGACGCGGTTGTCCTGCGGAATGAACAGGTTGTTCCATGTGACCTTGATGTTCTGCAGGAACAGCGGGATGTTGTTGTCGTCCCATTCGATGGCGTGGATGGGCGCGAAGCGGGGTTCGATGGCCTGGCCCTGGACCATGCCGGGCTGAGCGACCCACTTGCCCTGGCCGTCGAAGATGCGGTCGGGGTTGTCCTGCACCCAGCGGCCGGAGATGTGGCCGTTGCAGATGGCGTGCATGATGTACTTGTCCATGTCCGGGCCGAGAACCTGCTTCTCCCAGATGTCCTTGGCCTTGGAGAGCAGGGCTGCGGTCTTCATGAGGTTCTGGCCGTTGGTGATCACGTTGGACGTGGAGTCGGTTCCCCACTCGCCGATGCCGCCGGAGTACTGCATCTCGTCGAACAGGCGCATGGCCACGGAACGATGACGTCCCATGGTGTAGATGCGGCTGTCGAAGCGGACGTCCTGGAACACGCCGTATGCGGAAGCGCCCCAGCCGTCGCGGCCTTCGGTGTTCGTTCCGGCGAGGCCGTTGATGCGGCGGTCGTCGTAGTCGGTGATGTAGTCCGACACCTGGATGTCCCAGACGCGGCATGCCTGATTCACGCCGTCCTGGCCGATGTTGTTGGCGATCTTGACGCCGTTGCCGGTAAAGATGCCGACGGTGTAGCGGTTCGGCAGGAGCATGTTGTCCTCGATGCCTTCCTGCCATATCTCGGGAGCAATAGGTTGTGCCATTATCTATCCTTTCGATTGGTTACGTTGCCAGCGCAGCATCACTGTAACACAGATGCTGATTGCCCTGTCAAGGGCTGAGAAGCCATTTGAGGGGGCATTTGCGCATCTTGCGGACTGGGAGGGGGTATCGAGCCTTCCGGCAGCGGATTTCCGCCCTGAGGAAGCTGTCCGGCCTGAGGCTGCTCCGGCTGTCCTTGAGGCTGTTCCGGTTGTCCCTGAGGCTGTCCCTGACCCATAAGCTGCTGTATCTGCTGCTGCTGCTGCATGACCTGTTCCATGGTGGCCTGCATGGCGGCGGCGAGGAGCTTGTCGTCGATGCGCTTGCCGGTTTGGGCGCTGACGTCGATGTCGGAAAGTTCGAGGAGGCGCTGGAGCATCTGCATGATATTCTGCTCGAAGGCTCCCTTGTTCTCTTCGCTGACGGCGTTGAGCATCTGGCTGACGGGGACGATGAGTTCCTGCAGGGCTTTGCGCTCGGTTTCCTTTTCCGATTCGATGAGGGAGCCGGTGCGAACCTCGAACTCCAGCATTTCCGAATGGAGCTTGTCGAAGTCCACTTCGATCTTGTCGCCGTCGATGATGCTTTTCTCAGCTTCCAGAATCGCCTCCACGTCCCATATGCGGCGGCGGGTATGCTCGTCCACGACCAGCTCGTGCTTGCCCGACATGGACGCTATATAGCTTCTCAGGGCATGGTTCGCCCATTCGCTGAAGAACGCCTCCACGCGCTTCTGATACTGGTTAACCGTGATGGTCTTGTCCCTCTGCTGCATGTTGACGCCGGGAGCGGTGCCCGAGTATCCGGACACGTTGGCGTCCGACGCGATGGTAGCGTCGGTTATGTTGAGGTTCTTCTGCATGTTGGCCGAGACGTTTTCGAGGATGGAGCCGTACTGCGTGATGGTCGTCGTCTCCACCTTGAAGGGCTCGACCTTGTTCTGCGGGTTCGTCCCCATAGGCCAGAAGCTGTGCGGACGCATCTTGATCTTCGATGGAGTGAGGTTGCCGAATCCCATGATCGGCGGGTTGGCCGCGAGCAGGAGCGTGTTGTACGCGGTCGTCTGGAACGCGTCGGCGAACTGCTGCTGCCCCAAAGTCCACATCACGGAGGAGATGCCCAGCGGGAACCCGTAGTCGGGCTCAAGTATGAGGAAGTGGACGGGGACGTCTTTGCGCGGATCGTAGTTCTTCACCGTCCTCAGCACCGCCTTGATGCTGGGGACGTAGGTGACGAACTCATCCTCGCCGCGCTTGTACATGGTGCGAACCTCGATGGACTCGATGGGCGTTACGCCCTTCTGACGGTCGGCCATGCCGAGCGACCTCGGGTCGATGGCCGACTTGCTCTCGGTGTCCACCAGGTACTTGACCACGTCCTCGCTGTAGGTCTTGTCCCTGACGCGCTCGCTCTTGCAGTCGATAAGCTGTTCGAGGGCGGAACGGCTCACCCATTCGCGGATGATGTACCACTCCGCCTCCTCGATGGCCGTGCAGTCGGGAGCGGGGAAGACGTCGTTCCAGGGAACGAGCGTGTAGGATATGCGCGGATCCCCGTCGATGTCGTCCTCGAAGCCGGTGCGCACGCAGGCGAACCCGTGGTCGTAGGACATGTTGAAGGTCTTCCAAAGGTTCTTCATCATGTCCTTGCCATCGTACTCGCTGGTCAGCACCTTGCGCTTGAAGAGATATTCTATCTCGGCCTGCTCGATGGAGTTCTTGTCGAACTGCGTGTATATCTTGCCGTCGGGAACGCGCTGGATGGTCTGGCTTCTCAGCTTACGCTTGATGGCCTGGGTGCTCCCCTCGGTGAAGCCCTTCTGCTTCATCCCCGGTTCTTGATAAAGGGAGATGTTGTGGGCGACCTTCTCGAAGAGGTCGTGGCCTGTCGTGCGCTGATCCATGGCGCTCTTCGCCGCACGCCATTTCTTGTCCAGGTAGCATCCTACCGGGTCGTCCTTGATCGACTCTGGATCTATGTTCCATTTACCCATTTTAGATGTCCGATCTCTTGTAAGATTCCCTGCTGCCCTTGGTCTCCCAGTTCGGCCTCAGGTAATCGAACTGAGCGTCGTAGAGACGTTGGGCGTTCATGGTTCTGGCATTGTTCATGTTACCAGATGGCAGGCGCGAGTAGATGTTGGGGGAGTAACTTCCACCTCCGCCCCCGCCGCCTCCGCCGCTGCGGCGACCGTAGGAGTACGGGTACTTCTTGCTGCCGTTCGTCGTCGTCGTGGGATACGTGCCGGAGCCTGAACCGTTGCCGTCGTCGCCCCAGCTGTCGAGATCCGGGATCTCGTCGATCTGCTGGTCTACGGGAACAAGACCCCGCATGCCGGTTGAGTTGCCAGTGACGACCGACATCGTAGCCCAGTCGTTTTCCCTGCTCATCGTAGGCTGATAGCCGTCCGACCGAGTTACCTCGCCGGAGGCCGGGATGAACGGCAGCCAGGTCTTGGCATAGCCTGTGGCGTACCAGTCACCGTTGGCGTCCTGGGCGTAGGTCGTGTTGATGCGGTTGTACTGGGCGAGCCCTTGGCGCATCTCCTTGCTGTAGAGCTTGTCGTAGTATAGTGAAGACCAACGCTTGAGCTCGTCGTTGTATGCCTGCTTGATCTCGGCGGCGCGCTTCTGGCCTTCGATCCAGTCCCCGTCGCCGAGAGTCGTGAACTCCAAAGCGCCGTCAGCCTGCATCTGAAGATAGCGCTGCTTGGTGTTGTCGTAGCATTGCCAGATTATCTTGGAGATGTACTTCGTCATGTTCGACGGGAGGACGAATCCTTCCTTGCGAAGCTCGGCAGGAGTCTTGGATTCCAGGATGGTCATCGCCTCAAGCGCGAGAGCCTGGCATTCCTGCTCGCTTTTGGCGGTGCCGTCCTCGTTCATCGTGGAGAAGTAGATGTAGGAGTTAAGCTGGTCGGGATCGTAGTACACCGTCTTGGGCATCTCGGAACGAAGGTAGCCGGTGGTGTGCGGACGGGTGAGGTCGAGATACCAGCCGATGACAGGATTGTTCCTTGAGATCTTCCTCAGCAAGGCGTCGGCATAGTCGGTTTTAACCGTCTTGCCTGCCTGTCCGTCGTCGGTGAGAAGACCGACTTCGTTGGTTTCGTACACGCGCTTGTAGCTGCGCTCGCTGTCGTCCATGCTGGTGTAGATCATCTTGAGCACGGAGGGCGTGATGAACTGAGACACCCAGCTGAGGCCGAGGGCGTGGCCGTTGGCGAGATAGTAGTCGGTCGGACTCGGCGGGCCGCCTTTGGCGTCCTCGTAATCGAGAGCGTCCATGTTGTAGTCTTCGGCAAACCCCTCTTCGGGGTCGAGCATGATGTCTATGACCTCCCCGACTTTTAGGAGAGGATTGCCGGCGAGGATGGAGGAGGCGCCGTTTATGAGCACGTCCATGCGGGGCTTGCCGATCATCACGGATTTCCAGAAGATGGACAGCGGTATCGCCAGTCCAAGCACATCCTCAATCCACCAGTTCTCGTCAAGACGCTGGCCGAACAGCGTCCATTCTCCGGGAACGCCCCACTTGTCCTCGTCTTCGGGCGGTTCGAACGCCGCAAGTCCGGCAAGAAGCGCCGCCAGCATGCCGAGACCTATATGGCAGACGTCCGTGTATATGGCCTCCTTGAGGTTGCTGTTCATCTGCATGGTCTCGTCGATGCCCATGCTCTTGAAGAAATCGCCCATCCTGCCTCGCTGGCCGTCTGGCATGCTGGCCATCTTGGACGCCGTCTCCACGGCCATGTAGTGCAGGCTGGATATCGGAGCGACCCATTGCGCAATGCGTCCGAGCTTGTTGGTCTGGTACTGGACGAACCTGCTCACCGTCGTCGTCGTCAGAAACTCGAACGCGGACGAGCGCGCGGCAAGCTCGGAATAGATGGCGCTTACGATGTTTCGCTGAGCCATGTCGCCCTTACGAGCTTCGTTCATGGAGGACAGAGCCAGGACGAAGTCCGCGTTGTTCTCGCTGGAAAGCATCTCAAGCAGCCAGTTCCCAGGATTGTCGGCGAGCTTCTCCTCGATGAGCGTGCGCCCTCCGGCATCTGCGAAATGCCAATCATGGCCATGCTCGCCTGCGCGTTTGACGAAGATGTTTATGAAGTTGCGGATTTGTCCGGAAAGCAGGAAGTTCTTACCTGAGGCCAAATCCACGACGGTGTTCTGGAACTGTTCGAGCTTGCCGTATTTTCTGGCGCGTTGCTCAAGGTAGGCGTCCAGCTGCTCGATGGACTTGCAGTTCGCCAGCATCTCCTTCTCGTCGCCGGTGAAGACTGCGGTACGGTAGGAGGCGTAGAGCTTGATGACCATCTCGTCTTTGGCGGCGGCGCGAACGACGTCTTGGTCGATCCAGGCGCCAGCATAGGGGCCGATACCGATATGGCCGAGCTTCAATGCGAGGTTCTTGCCGCCTTGGGCGGCGGCGCGGTCTATGACGTTGCCGGCCATGATGAACGGGTTGGCCATCGCCATGGTCTTGGAAACGCTCGACATGCTGCGCAGCAGGTTGACGATGGTGTTGTAATTGCTGCCGTCCCAGCGAGTAACCCATCCGGCACGAGCGGATTCGGTGGCGATTCGCTGCTGCTTTCGGTCTCTGATTATGGCGTTGTAGTTCTCGGCTACTTCCTTGGAACGTGCCACCTTCTCGTCGTAGTTCTTAACGAGATCAGGCGTGAGCAACGGGTCGTTGTTGCCGAGGATGTTCAGGATCGTCCTGTCCTGACGGACGATGTCGGTATAGCTCGTGTTGCCGTATACATGACCGGCGAGGAGCTTGACGCCATTCTCCAAGCACATGTAATCCATCATGCGCTCAAGCGCCTGACGCTTTTTGCGATCCTTGATGTTCTCGACGTCGATAGCGGTAGTCTCGTCCATCTCGCGACGCATAGCATCGACAAACTCTTGCTTGCTGCTGAACTCCTGCTTAACTCGCTCGGTAGACCAGAGCATGTCCGTCATCGTTCTGGTGAGCAGCGGAATGGCAGGGCGAGAGCCTATCTTGTTCTTACCCTTGATAAGCATACCGGACTCTTTGAAGTTGTCGCCCATGATCTTCAGGGCTGCCAGGAAGTCCTTCTTAGGTATCTTCATGAAGCCCTCGCCTTGGTTGTACGTCCAGGAGTACTGGAGCTTGGCCATGTTGTTGACCATCTTGTAGGAGAGGTTGTCGATACCCAGAGTTTTCCTGAACGTCTCAACAGATCCGATGACGTCCGAATCTACGGCAGGATTGACAAGATCGCCGTTCTCATCGACGATGGGGAGCTCTTTGTCGAACGTTTTGGACTGGGCTTCCACTCGTTTACGATAAGCGCGCTCCGCTCCGTTGTTCAGGTAAAGGGCGGCATGGTTGTCGTCAAATGGAGAAGACCAGCCGTCAAGGCTACGCTCGCCCATAAGGGAACGGTGCTTTTTCGGTTCGTTCTTCTCCATGAGCCTTTGCCAGTTATCGACATGCATGCCGATACCGGCAACGGCATCTTTAAGATATTGCGGGTACAGACCTTTCTGCAGTCCACGTTTGAGGATATGCTGCATAGAATAAGAGCCAGTGCTGGACTCACGTTCGAGGAATGTGGACACGCCCATCATATAGTGAGGCCCGATACGGGCAGGAACGCGACGACCGTACTGCGTGTCAGGGGAACCGTTCCTATCAGCTTCGGTCTGCACCATAACATTCCCGAAGTGATCGAACATCATGTCGTCTTCGACATGCCCCTTGAAACCGTCAGGACAGAACTTCGGGTTGAAGGCATGGAACAGCTTCAGCATATCGTTGCGGCTCACATGCTGGAACGCCATCATCCAGTTGGTGTTGAAGTTAGTGGTGTAGGCTTTGTAAGCTCCAGGTTTGCCGTCTATCTCCTCGAACACGAAGGAAGAGAAGACTCGATTGCATGGAACGTTATGGGCGATACAGTCAACGACGACATCCCTGACAATCCTGTTAAGGGGCGTGGTCATGTCGGTGCTATCGGTCAACGTTATCTCGCCGGAAGCCACACGACGCCAAGCCTTGCTGTTGCCGGATTCCAGAAGATCGGTAAGAATCTCATGATTCATTTTCGCAAACTGAGGTTTCAGCTCCCATTCGCCGTTCCTGTTGACCTGATGGAAAATGGAGTAGCCGGCCTTCTGTCCCCACATAACGAGATTGTTGGTGACAAGCTGATCGGTTTTGTCGAAAAGACGGTTGCTCTCAGCTGTCGGATCGTAGACGAAATCGACGTTGTAAGGCTTACCGTCCATGCGTTGCAGCAAAGCAGGCCAGTACTGTTGCAAATCGGCAGGGCAGACAGCGCCGACGGATTTGTAGGCTTCGCCGTACAGACCCCATTTCTGAGCCTCAGCGCTGTCCATTCTGGCATGCGTGTACCAATCGGCGTGCAGGAACTTCCCATAGCGAAGGTCGATGGTGAGATCTTCCATGGTCGTAGGCAGAGACATATCGAGAACGATGGGGGCGTACACTGTCCGTCCGCCGTTTTGCTGCTTGACGAAGCCGACGCAGCTGCCTTGGCGAACATCATGGAGCCTGAGTTCTCTGGCCTTCGGATCGAGCGTCGGGTTGGAAGCCAGCCATGTTTCGATCTCCGTCATGACCTTGGTTTCGCTGATATTGCCCTGAGCGTATCCTTTGAGGCAGATGGTATCCATGTCGTTGTTGGCTATAGCCTGTCGGATAACATCGATGTCGTTCTGCTCCGCAAACGTTATGGGATTCTTGCCATGGAACATATCGTCGCTGTTCAGCTCGAAGGTATTGCCGACAGGGACGGTTCTCTTCCCCATCTCGGGAGACATCAGATGCCCGGCGTCGGTGAGATTGAAGTGATAATCCGACTGTACTGCGATGAAGATGTCGTCCGGGTTCAGCGGTTTGATGGGGGCAGAGGGAACCCTTGCGGCCATAGCTTTGCGATAGGCTTCGCCACCAGGCTCGAAGACGAAGAACGTCTGCCCTCCTACTCTCTGGACATCTACCATCAAGCCTCTGTCGCGAAGCTCGGAAACGCCTTCGGCGTTTTTATGCAGCATGACGTAGGAATCGTGGGTAGCTGCCCAGTGAACAGCCTTATCCACGTCTGATTTCTTAAGGCTCATGCAGATAGACGCGCAGTTGTCTCCTACAGTATTAGACTCGGGAGTGCCGGCCAATTGGGCAAAATCCTTAAACATGCCTCTGCCTGCGCCCAGCTTGTCAACATAGCTCTTCTCGTCAATGTAGGACTTTACGACCAGGTATTCTCGGCTAGCGCTGGTGTCGTTCTTGTAGTACTTTTCCTTGATTCCCTGGGCGACTTCTATCGTATGCTTGTCAACGCGCGGATTGGTAGCGGGAACCTTCTCGATTTCCAGAGGGTTAGCCTGATCGGGTAGAACCGAATCGTAGAAACGTTGGGCGCGCGTTCTTGACGCAGCTACGGGAATATGCGGAGCAACGTCCTTGCTGAGAGGATTGATGTCGCTGAGAATGCGGTCGGTAGACAAGCCTTCCACCTGATACGAATCCCAGTTCGTCATCGCATTAAGAGCTTGGGTCTGCATATCGTAGGAGACGTTGTCATCTCCAAGATGCTCGTAGTAGTACGGGCCGACGGTTCTGGCGACACGGTCGGAAATCTCAACCGGACTGAATATACGGAGGCTGACGGATTTGATATTGGCTACCTGGTCTGCGGGAATTGCCTTGTTAAAATGATCGTCGCTCTGCAACGCCTCCATGCTCACCATTCGAGAAGTGCCATCGCTGAAATCGACGCGGAAGGCTGGAGTAGTGAAAGCGGCAAGGGTTACAGCTTCAGCTCGTCCGAATCCTAGCGTATCCCCAGCATCGTCGAACGTGCTGGCGTAGTAATCCGCGATTACCCTTCTCTGACCTCTGACAAAATCCCAAATGTTGGTTCTGGGGTCGCCATTGCGCATTATTCCCCTGCTGTCGATAGCTTGGTTGCGGAGGTCTTCGTTGACTTCGGTTGGCTGCACTATCTTAGCGAGAGCGCCAGCGCGCTTCTTGTATTTGAGGATGCGAGCCTCGGCTGCATAATCGCAGAGATGAGCGTAGATCCAGCCTACGGTTTGATAGCGGTTGGAGTTGCTCCAAACCTTGGGAGCCTGGTTGTAGCGTTCATCGAGGCCGTTGATGGAATCCAGAGGATCATACACTTCGACTGATGCGGTCGGGTTTTTTTGCCAATACTCGATTGCGTTGTCGGTTATGGTTCTGATCTTGCCATCGCGAGAATCTCGGTATTTATATCCTTTCCAGTCTTCAGCGTGCCTCGTGATTTCCGAAGCGTTCATCGTCCGCGTCTGGCCAAGATCTTGTTGATACCTGTTGCCGAAGAAGGCGATGCCTGCGAGAGACTTCATCGTGCTTCCGTCAACGCCGACCATGCTGGCAACCATACCTGATTCCGCATTCATACGAGCGGCGGAAGCCATGTAGGCATTTGTGGGATTCTCGAAGTGCATCGCAGGCGGATGGACAGGTTCCATGTGGGAGATGTCCATGCTCCCCTTAACTGCCGAGATTTGCTCACGGACAGCATCGACGTTGTCGATGTATTGCTGACTGGTCTCCAACGCCGCTTCCAACATGTTGGCATGAAGCTCCAAACCGCCGGAACCGGACATCAAATGGTTCAGCTCAAAGGCGAACACCTTGTTGTTGTAGAATATAGCGATGTTATCGACGGCGCGCTTGAATGCTTTGACATCGGTTATCTTCGCAAGATCGTCGAACACCTTCTCGTCGTAGTCTTCCTTGTTGCCGAATTTGTTCGCAATACGCTTGGCCTTCTCCTTCAGAGCGTCAAGATCGAGAGAACCCATGACGAACTCTGTTTCTATAAAGACATCCTTGGAAACCAAACTAATATCGACGTTCTGGATCAGCGACGTCTGTCTTTTATAGACATCGCGAGCTTTCTGCTGCTGTCGTTTCGGCAGCATTTTGATGGCTTCTTCGATGGCCTGCTTAGTCTCGGTCGGGATTTTCGCTTGCAAGTTGTTGAGCTGGTTTCCCTGGAAGTTCATTATCAGAAGAACAGCCTGCACTCTTCTGATATGCTCTTCCATTTCTTTAGCATACGCATTGGCATTGGAAACAGACGACGCGTTTGCTAGCGACTGCCGTATAGCGCTGTTCGCTGCATCAAGCCTGCTAACGGCTCTGTTCTTTTGACCTGCACTTACATCCCGAGAGATAAAGCTTCGCATCGAGGAAAGCAATGAGACCGATGCTATATCTTGGAGTAGGCTATGGGTGGCAACGACAGAAACGCCTTTCCCGTTTATAACTGTCTGCCGCATAACCTCGGCTTCGTCGATTGCATCGTTGACGGATTGGATGAACCTATCTGCCGTATCCGAGCGGAATTGTTCTTGACGCGCAATCCAGTCATCGCCTTCGCCAGGGTGATAGGCGTCGTAGACGATTGCGTTTACGAGTTGTTCATGAGCCCTGAGAACCTTTCGACGCATCTCCTCAGGCGTCTTGATGCTGTCGGCGTCTTCGATGGAGTAGGCGAGCTGCGTATAATACGATGGCGTGTTCAGGAGTTCTCGCTCAGCTACAGCCTTGGCGTGGTTGAGCGTGCGCTTCTCGGCATTGAAGTTCTGTCCGAACTGGGACATCAGAGCTTTGTCGAGATCCTGGGTGTTAGCCGTGCGGGCATTGACCTGACCTTCCGAGATGGTAGCGGTAACAGATTGCGGTGCGATCCAGGATGCCAGAGACGGATACGCCCTCAGCAATGCGATTATGTTTTTGTATGTCGGGCGGCTGCCGTTAAGCTCGACACCGACTTCTTTGAACAGCTCTTTCTGCGTCATCGTCTTATGACCGTCGAAGCTAGGATCGGTAACGACCATCTCGTACTTAGGATCGAAGATGCAGCGCATCATCTCAAGCCGGTTGCTCGTCCATTCGCTCTTGGTCATGGAGCCGGTTCTGCGACCGAACATGCTGGTGACATAACCGGACAGACCGCCGTCGATGGACAGGGCGAGAGATTGGAAGAGCATGCTAGCCGAATCGATGGTAGTGCCCTTTTCCGTCTCGGAATGATGGACGCCCAAAGCATCGTACATCAGAGTCGTGATGACTTCCTGGTTTACCTTGGAGACGTTTGTGATAGCGCTATCGTACATAGCCTTGTACAGGGCGTCCTCTGGAACGCGACCATCGAGGCTTTCGAGATAATCGACAACCCTGACCTGGTTGTCGTAGTTAAGACGTTCCGCCGACTTCAGCGAAGTCTGACCACGACGCACGCGCTCGGAGATGGTTGCCACATCGATGACGGAGTCCGTCGTTCTCAGAGCCGAGACAAGCAACGGCACCGATGAATGCGGATTATCAGCTTGTTGGTCGTTGAACATCTTCTCCTTGTACGCGAAACGCTCGTCCATATCGACCATGTAATCGAGCATGGCGGTGCTGTTGTTGTTGACCAGATCGGTGATGATGAGGTCGTGAATCGGAGATATACCCTGTTTCTGAACCGCTTCGAGCTTCAACTGGCTAAGCTCTTTGGCATTAGCCTGCCTTCCCTCTGCAACCCATTTCTTATACAGACGCACTTCGTTTCGGAACTGATAGGTAAGGCTGGCGGAGAGCAGCGCGTTCTTTCTGGCATCGGCATCCTTGGAGAAAAGAGCCTTGCCCCAGATAGTTGAGAGGATGGTGTCAGGGGATCCGAGGCCGAGCCGTACTGCGACCTTGCCGTCAAGAACGAGGTTGTAGAAGTTCAGAACCGCCATCATCTCGTTGACGTCGCGATTGTCGAAGCGCCCGTTCTCGATGCGATCGACAACCGTGTCGATGTTGATGCTTTCTATGGTCTTCTGGAGGGACCGGTCAAGAGCACGGGAACGACCGCCGTAGTCCCTCACAAGGCTATCCCAGAACCTCTGAATGGATTCGTCCTCCTGCACATATTGATCGCGCGTCATGATGGTGGAGTTGGCTATGGCTTCGACGTTGTCGTTAATGGTGCGACCGTAAAGCATGGAGTGCGGCTCGGTATGGAAGACGCACTCCTGCGCGACGTCGCCCAAGACGGTTCCGAAGGCGCGGGCGAACTCGGCTTCGGAACCGTCGCTCATCTCGACTTTCTTCGGAGCCAAGAAGGGAAGGTGGTCGCCATAGGCGGTCGTCGTCTCCTCAAGAGCCTTGTTGTAGATCCTAACGTACTCGTTGTAGATTTCCCTGAACTGCTTCCTCAGTTCCTTCAGCTGTTCCGCCGTGCGAATACCGTCAGGAGGGATGATGCCGGTTTTGAACAAAGCAAGCGTCACGTAGCGGTTGAACGCCGCTTCAATGCTCGTTTCGGGGACGGTGCCCTCCGCCCTTAGCTTCATACTGAGCGTGATGATGCGGTCGAACACATCGGTGTTGATGAAGGCGCCGTACATGTTCTCGAATGCTTCAGTAGCCTCGCTCACGGTCTTCATGCGTTTTGCATGAGGATAGAAGATCTCCGCCGTCTGGCGAAAGATGGGATGGCCGTTGCGGCTGTAGGAAGACGGTATCAGACCCAGGCTCTGAAGGAACTGGGCGATATAGTGCCTGCCGCCTGTGTCGCCGGAAGCCTCCGCATTGCTAACGACATCCTTCACGCCCATAACACCGAGCGTGGCGTCGATGTCCGCATCATCGACAACCTTGAGCGATTGGGTTATCGCGTGGGTCATATCCTGCTGGATGAGGTCGTCACTGCGAACCTCCTGCAGCATTTCCGCGACAGCGTCATCGGCGTTTATCTTGTTGCCGTCGGCATCGGTCTCAGTGGAAAGCTGATCGCGAATCTTCTGCATCGTCTTCGCAAATAGGGCGTTGCGCTGATCTTCGTTGCCGTTCTTCAGGGCTTCTTGAAGCTTGCCGCGAAAACCCTTTTTCGCAAGCGAGGAATGATTGGCGAACCATTCGGCTATCTTGTTCTCGTCGAACGCTTTGGACGACAGCGCAAGATACGAAGTGTTGAGCTTGCTGTTGCCGGTAAGAGCGCTGATGAAATGCTGGGTAACGTATCCAAGGCTCTGACCGACGCTCGTGAAGTACGCCTGCATCTTGTCGCCGTCGGAGTCAGCGCCGACGAACGGAACCGTAGCTGCGTGAATCTTAATGCCGGAGCCGTCGAAGACGTCCTTGAGATCGACGTCGTAAATGCCCGTATCGTTGGTATCGGGGTTGCGCCCGAGCGTGATCTTGGAACGCCCCTGCTCCTGAATGACCTTCTGCAAACGCTGCTGAAGTTCGGGAAGAGCGGAACGATTCTGCACATGAGCAGTTCGGAATACGTTGTCGAGATCTTCCTTGGTAGTGCCGAAAGCCTTGGCGATGGCATCGGCCGATGAGATCTTGGTACCTGCTTCGTCAAACTGATCGGGCGCGTAGAAGATGGCTTCGACGTCGCGAGCGCCCATCTTGACCTGGTTCATATTCTGATCTGGATCTGCTTCTCGAATCATGAGCGAACCCACGCCAGGTGTTTTCTGATCCTGAATGATCTCGGTGGCGGCGCGCTGGGCTTCTGGAGTAAGACGGCCATTGAAATGGTCTGGATTGATGCTGTCGAGGTAATCCTGGCTGGACGAGCCGGGGATGCTGTCGGCAGCGACCTCGTCCGCCGTCTTGTCCCCCTCGATGCCGAACGCCTTGTTGACGCCTGCATTGATGGCGCGACCGCCTAGGTTCATGAGCCCGCCGCCCAAGGCTCCGAACGCAGCCGCCTCACCTGCACGCGAGAGGGACGTCTCGTCCATGGTGTCATGCCAGACGTCGCCGAGCAGGGACTGCGCAGCTTCCTCGCCCGCCTCCTCGCCGACGTCGGATGCGAACTGGCCGATGCTGGAGCCGGTGGCCTTCTTGATCCAGCCCTCGGCCCCTTCCTTGGTGACTTCTTTGCCGAGAGCCGCCTTGACGCCCTTGCCCATAGCGCCGAGCATGCGGGCGGAGCCGCCGTATCCGAGCCCTATCGTGTCTATCGCACCCGAGCCTGCGGCGGCCAAACGCTGAACGCCGCTGAGCTCGCCGCTCTCCATGGTGCCTGATTCGAGATCTCCTGACGACGCCTTGCGCCCTGTCGCCGCATCGTAGAACGAGGCAAGGCCGGACGGCACGGCGCTGATCATCTGGAACGGCAGCGACATGCCGAATCCTAAAAGACCTTCTCCCATCTCGCCGAAGTTGCCGGTTGACAGGCCGTGCTTGATCTTCTCCGTCGTCCAGTTGTTGCCGTTCTCGTCGTTCAGAAGCCCGCCGATGCTGCCGATGGTCTCGGACAGCTGCATAGCGCCTCTGGCGATCTTGTCGGCGTCGTTCATCTCCACGCGCCCGGATTCCTGCTGCTGGCTCTTCCTATCGACAAGCTGGTTGTTCTCGCGCCTCCATTGGCCGGTGTCCTTGTTCTGGCCGACTATCTTGCTGTAGTAATCCAGAAAGTCCGCGCTGTATCCTCCGGAGGGGGTGTCCTGGGATCCGCTACCCGCATCTCTAATAGGCATACTTCTCCGTTCTTCGTATACGGTCGATGGAGGAGATTATACAACGAATCCCGCAGGATGGGGGGTCATCATGCGGGATTCGTCTGAAGGGTCGGCTGCGTGGGAGTGGTTTCGCAGCCGCGGAATGGGAGCCGCCAGCTGCTGAATGGGTGACGGACGGCTCGATGCGTATGATAGCCTAGAACGTGCCGGAGTTCAAGCGCCTCTGCAATTCCTTCACGCATTCGCTCGGCTTCGAGATGACGCCGTCGGCTTCGGTGCCGAGATAGCTCTGAAGGGCTCGGCAGGAGTTGGGACCGAAGTACCCGTCGGCGTCAGCCCCGACCTTGCTCTGGATGGCCTCGACCATCTTGGAGCCTCCGCGTCCGACCTGCCAGGCGCCCGTGGGCTTGCCGCCTATAGCGGACATGTCGCGGTAGTCCTGACCCGACACCACCCCGTCAACGGTCGTTCCGAGAGCTTCCTGGCACGCTCTGACGGTGGCGGATCCCCAGTAGCCGTCGATCTCGAGGCCGCTCGGCTCAGACGGTGCCGGTGCAGGCTCCGAGCCGCCCGTCGATGTGCCCTCGAAAGCCTTCACGATGGCGTCGATGAGCGTGTCCCAGGGCACGTCCCACCATGCTTGGGCGTCCTGATAGGTATCGACGAAGCAGACCTCCAGCAGTACCGCCGGCATGTTCGTGCGGCGGATGACGTAGAGGCCGGTCGTGCTCTTCGGTCCTCGATCGCGCAGGCCCATGGCCCCGGCCACGTTGGCGCTCATAGTGCTGGCCAGCTCGTAACCGGTGTCGTTGCCGGAGTAGTACCAGCACTCGGTGCCGGTGCCGCCCCCCGCGTTGAAATGGACGGCGAGGAACAGGTCCGCACCGCTTTCGTTGGCGAGCCGGACCTCCTCGGCAAGCTCGCCCATGACGGTGGACTCCTCGTTGGAGCAGTTGACGACGTCGTACCCGGCGGCTTCGAGAGCCGGTACCAGATGCGCCACGACGTCTCTGTCCTTCTCGTACTCGTCGATGTACCCGCTCGCGCCTCTCGCCGCTGCGGAGTGCCCGCCCGCTATCGCTATCCTAGTCATTGACGATCATCTCTCCTAACGCATCATGTAACGGTATTCCTTCGATGTCCGCCCGGTTCGCGAGGATGTGGGCGTAGCTCATCATCGCGAAGTACTGGGCGCAGAGCAAGTCGTAAGGGCACTTGGGCTCGAAGTCCAGGTCGTCCCATGTGTCGAGCATACGCTTGAGCTTGACGGCCCTATCGACCAACTCCCTGTACTCCACGACGAAGCGCTCCTCCCACGGCTCAAGCTCGCGCATCGTCATCGTCCTTCCACTCGTCCTCGTCGTCCTCGATCTTGTCAGTCTTCCTGAGCATCGCCATGAGAGGGCTCAGGACGGCCATGACGACGGCGGTGACAAGCGACGCCACCTCGGGGGCGAGCTGGAAGTAGCCGACCGCTGTCGGCACGAACACGACGAGGGCTGCGATGACGCCTTGCACGACGGTGCGGGCGAATCGCATCGAGGTGCAGTTGTCGTTGAGAAATCTGTCTAGCATGCTTTGTCTCCTATCTTCGACTCGGGAATCGGTTCGCCTTGGATCAGTGTATCATCATTGAGGCGGGCTATCAATGCGCGCACGTAGTGATTGCCGTGGAGCTTGAAGTAGGAGTCGGCGAGGGAGTTGGCGATGTCCAGCTCCATAGGGGTGACGTAGCCTCGATGCCTGGACGCTTCGAAGATATCGACTATCTGCGTCTTGAGCTGATGCATCTGGGCTTCCTCAAGAGCCTCGAAGCGCTCGGTGATGTCGGTGAGCTTCCTGGACGTCGAGTGGCAGAGCTTGGTGACGACGACGGTGAGGAGGGTGGTGACGACGGTGGTGACGAGTATCATAGCGTCCATCTCTAACCAACCCTCTCGTACACCAGAACCGCCTTGTACGGTGGGACGACGGTGACAGGTTCCGGCACGGTCTGGTCGGCGTCGGTGGTCGCCTGGGCCTTCATCCCCGTTCCCTTTCGGATGCCGGCGTCCGCGCCCGTGCCGTCCACGACGGTGAGAGAGTGGACGTGAGGGGGGATCTGCGACGGTTCCAGGGTCGTCTCCCAGCTGCCGCCGACACTGCCGTTGGGGTGCTTCTCGTCGGCCGAGAGCAGAAACGTTCCCTTGGCCGTCCTGTGCCACGTCCCTATCTGAAGACGCGGGTCGTGCTCGGTGTTGGTGATGATGACGGATCCGACGGGGTACGCCTCCTGGAGAAGGCTCTCCCTGACCGTCGAGACGACGCTCTCCGCGATGAACTCAAGCTGCGCCTGGGTGATCTGGACGTTGGGCGTTCCCTGCTGTCCGAGCGCGCGGAAGTTGCCGTTCAGCTTCTGGCACGTGCGGACGCTGAGGCCATCGGTCTGGTCGATAGCCGCGATATCGAAATTCCTCAACGTTTCCTCCTTTCCTTTTTCGGTCTTTTGAATTATAATGGATTCGCCGAGGCAGGTACTCGGTGATTACACAGTTCTAGTTCAATCGCAGCGTTGGCTGAAGCGAGGAAGGCCGAGAAGGCGAAAAGGTGCCCGGTGCCTCCCTCAGAAGCGGAAAGCGATGCTGCGCGTCCCAAGATTCCCGAGGACGTAAAGGCCATCACATAATGCAGATGTGCGTGACGAATATCGGGACGGGCACTAGCAGCCGGGGTAGCGGTCCCTTCTCTGCGGATACTAGATCAAGCAGGGTGCTCTAAAGTTGGAGCAGGCTGCGCAGGTCGATGGTAACGCCGTAAGAAGCCATATCCATCATCGGGGTGACGCCCGATACCACATCGCCTAGCTGACCTCAACTGGTAGGATCGTCTCGAAAGAGGACTCGACACCGCGTCTGCGGACGCTTTGATACGGGGACGTGTATCGATGAAGATGATTGAAAAAATCATCAAGTGTTGTTGAGTACCTGAATGTACGACTATGCCCGACCTCGAGCTGCGCTCTCGTCGGGGCGGTCGGAGCTGCGCTCCTCCGGCTCGCTTCGCTCGCCATGGCGGTGAAGAGGAAGGGGGATATCGACATCCTCGAAATCAACACAGCTAGAACTGTATGCTTGGGCAACGCCCGACTGATAAAATCCTACACTTGTTCAAGCAAGGAAGACTCCCAAGTAGGAGCAGCCTGCAATCTCCACCCCCCCCC
>ERZ1034844.78-NODE-78-length-52508-cov-12.185995_pt1 | contig 52508 bp, 71 predicted proteins | sample MGYA00520594_ERZ1034844 | MGnify/ENA primary metagenome ERZ1034844 (study PRJEB33766, sample SAMN09781733) | gut metagenome | biome: gut microbiome | host: Homo sapiens | place: Madagascar | study: EMG produced TPA metagenomics assembly of the PRJNA485056 data set... | reverse complement strand
TAGCTTTTAATATCTTTTAAGCGTTTGACTAAATACTATAAATAAATATATAAGATTGTAGTGTTAATACAAGAGAAAAGACTACCTTTGCAAATAAAACTTAAGCTTATGAAACAGATATACAATATGTCAGCCAAAGAAATCCGTGAGCTTATAAAGCAATACATGGAGTTAGGGGTGATAAGCCGAGCTATACAATGTTACGAACGATTGCTGTGGCTCGGAAGTTTACGACGGCGTGAATATTTACGACTGGCGGCAATGTGTGTATGTCACGGGGATAAAATAAGAGCCAAACATATTATAAACAGATATAGTACTATTTTTAAATGAGCATAATAAAAATGAAAACAAAAATAAGTGTTACCACATTAGCATTTGCCTTCTTAGCGATGTTGAGCACTTCTTGCTCCAACGACAATGATTCAAATACAGAGAATAAAAAATTAGAAAACACCAATTGGAAACCTGTAAAATACAATTTCCATAATGCCGATAACGTTGCGGTCGATAAAGTTGAAGAAAACTCCATTATACTAACAAAAATAGGAGAACTACAAGGTTTGGAGTATGCTGAAGAATCAAACACAAACACACAAGATTGGTTCTGGAATTTATGTGAAATAGAAGAACACGGCTGCGATTCTGTTATGACTGCGTCATTTAGTTCTGACAGATGTCTTTTCCATGTAAAAGTGTCTCGTTCGAGAGTAAAAGCAAAACTCACAAAAACAGAGAAACTTTACAAGTTTACAGAAGGTTCATACGTTGTGAGAATTGGATATAGTAACTACTACGAATCTATTTCCGTCAATAGCTATGGAGTATATCGAGCTGATGGGACACTTTTCATTCCTCTCAATGGCAAAGGAAGCGTTGTGTATGAAACCGATTATGCCTATACAGACAAACAGGCTTTTGATGAAGATATGAAGGAATACACAATCGCGGCAGACTATCAAATATCAAACAACCAGATAACGTTTACTTACGACAAAAACGGGCAAAGAGAAACATTTAAAGGCCTATTGTCTCAAGATGGACAAAATATCACAATTGACTATAATCCAATAGTAAATTCTGTCAAGTCTTTGCACCATACATAGAAAAGATTAAAAGTGAGGCGTAACAACCTCACTTTTCTTTTATAAGTTTGAAAATCATATTATAAATATCCTTCATTCCATCACGAAGAAACTGCTTGGTAAGGTATAGCACGTTATAACCTTTGTCTTCAACGTATTTGCCATATACCATACCAGCAACAACGATTATTGTATATCCTTTAGGAGCGACAACGCCAGGTTTTGATGCATATTCCTCTAATGCGTTTTGCACCTGCGCCTGTCCTTCCTTTACTTTATCAGGCTCGGGTATCTTGCCTATAACTGTATTAATAAGCTTTCCATCAAAGAATACGGCAAAAGATATAGAGTTTTTTAGATTGGCAGTGTGGTCTTGATAGCCTTTATTATCCTTTGAAAAAGTCACAGCTTTCTCACCAAGCTCTGGTAGTGCCATACTTAACACATTATCCACAGCTTGCTTCCTTTCTAACAGCCTTTGTTTTAAGGCATCAACACCTTTTATCTGTATGTCTACCTTTGCCATAAGGCAAAGATAATATTTTCCCTGTAAATAACAGAAAAATAACAGGGTTTTAACAAATAAAAGAGTGGAACGCTGCCGCCCCACTCCATTTATTACAAGTTGATTATTTCTTTGCTTGCTCTGTTTGTTCGACAAGTGGTAGAATACCATGCTTTTTTAATGTTTCGTATAAGAACAATCGACCCTTTTGTGTCCATTTTGTATAGACACGCGCGCCTTTTGTACCGTCACTATGCGGATATTCAAATGTTTCCGACTGAACATAACCACATTGTAGATATTTAGCACGTACAACCCATGTTGTGCCAACCTTGCGCTGTATTTGCATATTGCGAAGAAGTACATTGAACGCTTTTGCTGATTTCCCATAATCTTGTGCAATAAGTGTCACCTGTACAGTATCTTTACACTGGAGAATAGTGTCTACATAGCTGACTTTAGGCTGCATTTCTGTGATAGCGGTTGAAAGTTCAACAATTTCTGTATTCTTTTGCTCTATTAGCCGTTGTTTTTCCTCAATAGCCTGCTGTTGTTTAGCGGCGAGCATCAACGCTTCGGCAAAAGTCTGAGGAACAGCAATAGCTTGTACCGCTTTATGAAAGACTTGCCGGTAGACCTCGAATACACTACGGATTTTCCGGGCAATAAAATATTCAAGACAAGAAGTCGTAAGGTAGTATTCTATTGTAGGTCTACCCCCTTTGGGGTTTTGCGGATTTTTCCGCAAAACTTGATAGTCAACATCTTTTATGAACTGCTCATTATTAATGAGTGCTTCTACAGCATCCGATTTCTTGCCATATACAAGCGGCCATACATCATCAATACTTACAGGAAATTCCCTGTTAGACTGTGAAAGGTTTAACACTGCGGTAAAATACTCCTTGATTTCACTATTCGTACTCTCTTTTGTTAATTTCAAATTTGCCATGTGGTTTTTGTTAAGATTTATGTGTTACAGACAGGAAATTAGTATTCTGTTATTGTGCAATGGGGTTACTTGTAGTAAGGGCATCGAGCAATTATTTGTACAGCACAAGGTCGCTGACATACGCCCAACGTTCAAGACCTTTGCCATCATACATCGAATAATCCATGAGCCACCATTTGTAAGTTCCTGAATTCATTGGACGACGCACGGCAAGACGAAACCCACTTGTGGTCTGTAAAAGACACCATTCTCCGTCTTTAGGAAGTTCCTTTTGTGCATCGTGCCATACGGATTGCAAATACTGCTTTATTCCTGCGACGAAAGACGAGCGCAAATCTTCATGTGTAAATTTACACTCGTCTTTGTCACCACTGAATAGACTGGGCGGATATTCCTGCGACCATGCGCTTGCTTTATCCACACAATCTTTCCGTGTAAGCGCATTAACTTGCCTTACGGCTATCTTCTGTCTTCTTGGCATTTACTACGTATTCTTTAAGGATGCAAGCACCATCTTCAAGTAAAGTATAACGTTCCTTTTGTTTTTCCGGCATCTTCTCATAAGCCGCCTTACTTGCTTTTTTAATATTTTGTGGGTCATACAAAGTGACTGCATACTTGTCAAACAAATCTTTGATAGTTTTATTGTCAACTATGTTTTTCTGAAATTTATCCCTGTTGCTTCCCATTACCAACGCCAACATCTCGTCTATCTGCTTGATTGCAGTTTCAGAATACAGCTTTTCAAAGCACTTCTTGACATCTATATGGCGCAGCTCGTATATACGTTTGAATATGTAATGATGTGTATTCGCTGACATACCTATAAGGTTTTGCAATACAATCATCATCGCACACAAGCCTGCCTGAGGAACGCCAAGATTTTGTAATTTCTCTGCTATCTTATCACGAAGCTTATTGATTACAGGCAACGTTATGTCGTTTAATTGGTTGGCGTATTCATTGCAATAAGTCTCTTCCGAGTTCTTTTCTATTGTTATGATTATCTTACGCAGAGATTGCTGTGCGGCATTGAATTTCTTTTTTAACTCAAAACGAAAAATGCCCTTCTTCTTTAGATACCATTCCATGGAATACATATAGTTATCCGTGATTAGGTACTCTGTGTAAAGAAACTGAAAAACCGACACCTTTGCGAGGTTTAGCGTTTCTTGCACATACAAGGAGTCTACCGTTTGGTCTGCATAAATACGATAGGTGTTACCAAAAGACTCTACATTAAAATATTTGATAGGATTTTCCATTGTTTTATATTTTTATTAAAATAATACCTATGATTATAAGATACAATGCGTAAAATGCACACATACCCCACATCGCCATTAACAACAGTTGCTCCTGTTGAGAACATGAATTAATGTCATTTTGTAGTAAGACGTAACTAACAAACCCGATAAGCAGCAGGCCGAGAAATATAATAAGGCAAGCCATATTTAAACCTCCGTGATATTGTTTTTATGCCGGTATTCGCTTACCGCCTTAGTGAAATAAGGCGAGATGTTAAGCTCATTCACATAATCATTGATAGAATATACATTAACGCTATTGTCTCCACGTTCCCAGCCAGTTGCATACAGCATCCAACAAGTCGTTGTATAGACCACCTGTTGAGTGTTGTTAAAAGGATTAAATGCAGTTCGCTTTTCTATAACGATATGCAACTTTCTGTCGTTAGACCAAAATTCATAGCCATTGGTATTTTGTATCGCAAATGGCAATTCTTCCTTTGCTTCTATTATGTGTGTTGTATTTATCATTGTGTATCTCCTTTCTACGTTATTTCATTGTTATAACCTTTAACCATCGCTCTATTGCAAGTACAGACTGCTCAAAAGAGTGACATATCACATATTCAAAACCAAGCCTACAGATTTTATTCTGAAATTCTTTTTGTTTGTCAGATTGCACTCCTTTGGGTGTTTTCATTTCCATAAACAGAACGTTACGCTGCGCTATCACCATAAGGTCTGAAAACCCGGCAAGAACGCCCTCACGTTGCATTATAGCTGCTTCTTTGGAATTGCGATAACCTCCATTAGGAACAGCGGCAATAATATATTTAGGATATTGTAAGCGGAACCACTGAACTACTGCCTGTTGAATTTTAGATTCTTTATGCCGTGGCTTGTGTTTTGTAGGCTGTTGCCGTTTTAAGAAATCGTCAAATTTCATTTTAGTGCGCTGATTCTTTGCTTGAAGTTATACACGCAAACCAAGCGTTCCAATCTTCTTTTGTTCTCATCCAACGAAGACAAGGACGTTCTTTAGGCATAGTTAAAGCACTTACCGTACCAAGCATTTCATCATACGTCAGTTTGTCGCTATATCTATCGCCTTGGCGAACAGTAAAGCAGTTATTAATGTCTTTATCTATTTCTATAATGATGTTTTCCATATGTTACTTCCATTCTGTATTGTTATTGTTTTCTATCTTGCGATAATATATCTTACACAAATCATTTTCGTAGACGCCATCATTTTTCGCAAGCGCATTCCATAATGCTCCTAAGCTAACACCAATCTTGCTTTTATCGTTCGCAACGGCAAGTTCTGCGCAAGTGTTATATGCAAAAATAGCTTTCTTGTGCTTGTATTGGAGTACTACCACACGCTTACGAGGATGTCTTATGTTCCTTGTCATTTATTTACCTCCTTTTCTATCTGTACCTGAGATTCACGTATAAGCAAATCTATGACCTTGTTTATCACAACACGATTGCCAATACCATGCACGCCATTTGTTGCGTGTAGTTCAATACGATAAACGAGTTCATCATCACATAATTTACGATATTGTGCGTTTAATGATTTTAGTTGTTCTATGTTATTGCTCATTGTTGCTTTATTTATTTGTTTGTGTCGGTGCCGTTGTTTATGCAGCACCGACAAACGTGTTTATAGAATCACGAGGTCTGCGATATGTGTACCTTTTGGTATAACAAGGTTATCCATACGGGTGCCATATTGCGTCTGTCGCAGAATGTTCACTTCGTCTACAACGTTTATAACAACGCTTGCCTCGCTGTCTGTTACAACCGCCATTGGCACAACAAATGAAGATGCGAGACGTTTGTTGTCCTCAACAAGCAAGCCGTGCGTGGCATTGTCCTGTGTGGAAACAATCATTGCCCCTTTACAATTTGCTATTTTATGCGTCGTTGGCACAATAACGCCACCTTTGTGCAAAGAAACGTCTTCGCTTGCTATAAGAGGTATTATACGCGATGCATTTACTTCCTCTTGAGCCTTTGGTTCCTTGTTGCTTTCGCTTTGTGTGTCCAGCATCTCGTTTTCGAATGTTTCCACTGGTGGAATAAACTGAGGTACTTCGTTGTTCTGAGACCCTTGTTCTGTTTTTTTGTATCTTCCCATATTTTTTATTGTTTAAAACGGTAAATCTTCTTCATTATCCATTGGTTGCGCAAAAGGAGCATTGTCTATTGCAGTGGCATTAGCCAACGTATTGTTAAACGGTTTTAAACCTCCGAGTATAGGCATTGCATCCAGTTGCTCTTTTGTCATGCTTTCACGTATTTCTTTTGGCAAAGACTGCTTGATAAGATGCGTCTGTTCGTACTTTGCTTCACGTAAGGCGAAGGCGTTTAAATCCAAATAAACAGCCTTTGGCGAACCATCTTCATTTACGCTTTCAAAAAGGTGGTTGTCTTCAATAGGCACAACAAGGCAACGTTTCGTTCCCGTGCGTCCTTTGATGTTTAAAACACCAGCGTTCTGGATTTTTAAAGCATTAATTTTTATTCCATAATTTTCTTTCTCCATTGTAATGTATATTTTATTAACCTTTTAATCTGTTCAAATATTCAACATAATACTTATGTCCGATGTACTCATACTTAAACTCAAGCATATCATCGTCAGACATATCACCCATGTCGTTAATAACGAGTGTAGGGAAATCGTAGTTGTTAAAAAATCCGTTGTCGTAGAAATGTTCTGACAACTCACTTTGATGTTGTGTATCAGCATCGCAGAAAAAGTAATCAAGGCTTGCTCTAATATGGTCGTTGAGCCATTCTTGGCTTGTTTGTGTGTCTGTGTTCACCAACTCATAAAAGAGTTTTGCCTTTGCAGTCATTACCGCCTTGGCTCGCTTTATTTCTTCGTCAATCTGCCTTTCCAACAACTTGCTTGAGGCGAGTGCTGCGCTACTCCGTGTCTTGAAGTATTCACGCTGTGCGGTTCGCATTTGACTTACTTTGTGAAAGAATGTCTTTTTATCCATTATCATACTTTTTTAAGTTCTTCAATAAGTGCATCCGCAAACTTGACAGACCATATACAAACATCTTGCATACTTGGGTTGGGGTCTATGCCCTCAACAATAGGCGAGGCAAGTTGTCCGACCATAGCAGCCTTGGCTATCTCATACCTGCGTTGTTCCCAATCGATACGTTTATGAGATAAAGTCGTGTTGCTATTGCGCTTTTCCTTCGTAATTTCTGCGACACACTGCTTACATCTGTTTTTGTAAGATTTTGAAAAATCAGACACTGGCAGTGTTTTGCCACAAGTCTCACATCTTTTTGTTTCCATATCTCCTTTTTATTTTATGTTTAGTCTCGGAATAAGGAGTCGAACCTATATTCACATCGTGCTTTACAGGTTGCTTGCACGACTAACTACATCCTAACATTTTTAAATAATCTAAATGGCTAATCTATAAAGCTGTTTTGCAACCTACCGCCCCGTGGCGGATGAATTATTCCGAGTTGTAAAATGCCCTACCGCCGTAGGGCTGATTTTGAAAATTGTTTATACCGATGAAAGTGCGTCTCACGACGTGACAGAAAACAAATTGTTATAATATGTGTGTGTTTAAAAATTCCACCATCGCCAAATTCTGTGACATTATCATAGGTTGGTCAAGCGTTGCTGATTTGTACATATCCGTTGCGGCATTATAAAAATCCCACGCTGTCACCTTGCCTTTGTTGAGATAAGCAAGCATCATTTTCTCTGTAATACGACCTATCTGTGCTTGATTAAGGGGTATCGTATTGTTGTTACGAATAGCCTTAAACTTTGTTTCAGAAGCGACACGCAAGGACGTCAGCATACCAATGATTGTAAACATTTCCTGTGCGCTTATCTCTCTGCGTTTCATCTTCTCGATTTTTTCATCGTCTTCGGCAGCTATGTTGCGAAGATTATCAAGCCATACACCAACCTTGTCAAGCAGTTCGTTAAGAGCGACGCCCTGTGTGCTTCCGTCTTTGTAAGTGGCAGCATATTGCTCTCGGTTAAGCATACATTGATTGTGACATATAACTACGTTTCTTCCGATACCTACTTGCAAACCTTTTTGATGAAACGAGATGGCAAGGTTTGTTGTTATTGCATCATCACCCTCTCCTTTGTCAAGGTCGTAAAGGCGAATGTTGCAATACACACGACGCAATATGTGAGCTTCTATGGCACGTTCCCCAAACTTTTCTTCTTTCTGCGGCAAACGACTGACACCAGGAGCACGACGGTCTTTGTTGTTGGCAGCGAACAAATCCCATATTTCGGCACGATAGCCACGTTCTGAGCACATTTCCTGTATCTGTTGAATAAGTTGAAAATGATAGATACCCATCAAAGGACTACCATTGTAATCATTTTCTTTCTCTGTACGTGCAAGTTGTTCCAACGTTAGCGTCTGAACCTTACTGATGTCAAAGTCGAGAAACTGGCGGTCGTTACCTCCTGCTACCACAGGTTCTGTTACAGGCTCTGACACCATACCGTTAGATACTGATGTTGCTACATTCATTGTTGAATACATTGTTGTTTCCATAAAATTTGTTGTTACGTTAAACTTGTTGTATTTATAATGTTTCTACATTCTCTGTATGTAAGAACTCTTCGTCTACCTGCGTGTACATAGGCAACATAGTTTTGCCATAAAGCCATTTAGGCATAACACACACGTTTAAATCATCAGACTCTTTGTCTGATTTTACTATGATTTTATTTTCGGGCACCCAAACCCTTTTGCTTTGTTCTTCTCCAAAGGCAAACATATGAGCTTTCGGTGTTTTTATGTTCATCATCGTTTTAGGACAACGAAAACGTACCATTGTTGTTGTTATCTCCATTGTTGTTTCTTTTTTATTATGTTAATACAATATCCATATCATTGTATAGGCGAGCATTAAAGTAACCACTGCCCCAAAAGACCAATACTTGCAAGCTTCTACATCTTCTGCGTCCCAATTACGTGGGTCCATATAATCTTTCATATTCGTTTCTTTTTATTAAAATTTATACCTTCCGACCTTTTTACCTTCGACATAATCTTCTTGCCAAACCTCGTTGTAATCCGAATCATCGTCGGAATAATAACAGACTATAGACACACTGGCAAGACCCGCATCCAGACGTTCTGTTTCGTGAAACCTGCCGTCAGTATTTTTACCAATGTTTTTAGACTGTACCTTGGCTATCTCGCATGCCTTCTTGTAGCTGTAAGCTCCAATAAAGTCGACTGTTTCATAATCGTTATCAACATCGCCTTTAACGTGCTGTTTTAGTGCCACCTCATATTGTGGTTTGACTGTTTCTCCATACATATTTTTCATTGTTGTATCTTGTTAATTTTTTACTTAGAGCAAATCACGCGTTCTATGCCGTCTTCAATTACCGAAAGGTAACCTTTTTCAATGCCTTTATAAGCAGCTTCCGCTACAAGCTTGTTCTTTGTGTGAATAGCTTTGTCGTCCAACTCACTGTAAACACTGTAAACTTTGTCGTTCATTGCTGTATCTCCTTTAATTATTAGTTAGTTATTAATTTTTAACACCACAAAATTAATAATATTCTCTGTAACAACAAAACTATTTCTTAGTTTTCTTTTCTGTTTTAGTATTTATTAAGACTTAAACTAAGGATAATACTAATAATTATATTAATTTTGTGGCGTACAAACGATTTAGCACGAAAAAAACAATTTCCCTATCTAAAAAGAGAAGGGTCTAAATATACAATATCTCCCGTTGTCAGTGTTGCTAAATCCACTGTACAATGGGAGATTCTTTTTTAAGAATGATTATGGTAAAAAACCTACGATACAACATTGCGAACAGCCTTTTCAGGGATAAAGCATCTCTGAAAGCCATTGCTTTGTTGCTGTTTTTTTATCATAAGCACAAGAAAAACGTACTGAAGAACTGGTCTGTCAATAAGGTTGCCAATATTACGGGCGTGCATGCATACACTATAAAGAAACGCATAAACACGCTTATTCAACTTAAATTGGCTAAAATTGAGGGGTCTTCTCTTGTTTTTCTTTCTGTCGTTTCTAAGCACAAGGATAGAAACATAAATATCACAGACATTTGTTATGACACAATAAAAGACGTAGAAAAATCTTTATACGCCATTCTTTTGTGCATTATCCAATCTCACAAGGATTTCTGTAAGCGTACCATTCTACAAGCACGTGAAGCAAGGCAAATTAGTGTTGTTAAAAAAGCTCGTGCACTTAAAAGGAAGTATGGTTACGGAGATACTTATGACGAAAAAGGCTTGTCGTACAAAAGAATTGCACGAAAATTTGGAGTTTCGTTAAAAACAGCGTTTGATTACGTGAAATATGCCGTGGAGAAAGGTTTTGTTGCTGTGCAAAATCATTTCTACTCTACCTTTATGCCTAAGGTGGGGAGATATCCTGTACCTGGGTATATGTTCACAACACGTAACTACGCATACAACGTAACATCTAACACATATACAATTATAAGTAAAATATTTAACAACAAAGAAAATCGCGCCATCCCATTGCGCTAATGCTTGGTATATATAGATTTTAAAAAATATAGATATATGAAAAATTCCACAAAGCTCGAAAAAGTAAAGAAATATCTCGACGAGAATAATATCTCGTACAAGTGTCGTCGTAAGCACAGAAATGGGCATTGCGACCTTTATGTCATTGCCGCCAAGGTATCGGTAAAGATTGAAGGCGATGACGATGAAATATTTTATCGTAGACACAAATGCGGCTACCATCCTGTATTTATTCGCAAGAGTGACACGCCCAAGTTTGTTATCGAGAAAGTGTCTAACACCATATATGACTCTTTGATGAAGCAACAAAACTATTTCATGAAACAGCAACGCAAGAAGGAGGCATTGAAAAATGAAAAAAGGCGTAAGTAGTAAGGTTTATTGCGGCGAATGTCCATTTTTTAAGAATGAAAATGTAGACGGATATGGCTGCTGCGAAATAAGTAAGAGGGAAGAATTTTGCGGTAATTTGTGCTATTTTATTACAAACGTTATGCACGTGCAAGAAACGTTGCGTTTGCTGCATTACTGCCAAAAATGGAGACGAGGAGCCAATATAAAAATGCCACCACCAACATTGTTCGGGTTAGCGATAGATAATGCAATGCGTTATATCCGTGCAATGAGAAAAATTAACAAACTAAAAAAATAACAGATTATGATAACAAATCAGACAATGAAGCCAAGCAAAACGTTGATTAACAGGATACGCAAAGACCTAATGTTAAAGACAAGCGACGCAGAAAAGGCAGCTATACGCAACTGTGAGCTACTTGGGTATAAAGTCGTAAGACAACAGCCTGTAACGACGGGACGCAAGCTGTACTTTGCCGACATCTATTTGCCCGAACTCAAAACTATAGTAGAAGTGGATGGGGGCTACCATTATACAAGTACTCAAAAAAGAAAAGACGGCAACCGCTCGTCAGGTATTTGGCGCATGGGATATCACGTTGTAAGACTAAGCAACCACGATGCACGTAACATAAACAAAGTAAAGGCGAAAATTGAACTCATAAAAAACAAGCTCAATGAAAAATAGAAAAATAAGGAACAAAGACAACGTAAGACCATTGCATCCAGACCCTCGGCATTGGACACGGAAGCAGCACAGCAATTCGTGGAAAGCTAAAATTGCCTATGAAAGTGAAGATGCAGCAGCAGAGTACCTTCATCAAAACCCGAAACTAAAAGCCTTGGGGTATAGAGTTTACCTTTGCCCGGTCTGCTCTAAATGGCATTGTGGACATATGAAATAAACATTAAATCAAAATTATAGATATGAACGAAAAAATTAAAATTGAATTGTGCGGTGGCAAAATGCCCGAAAAAGCACACGCAACAGATGCAGCATTTGACGTCTTTACAAGAGAAGACGTAGAACTTGTGCCATATTTGAGAACAGCTATACCACTTGGCTTTAAGATACAGCTACCGACGCACCTTGCAGCCGTTATACAACCTCGAAGCGGAATGTCACTAAAAGGTATGGCCTGTAAAGTGAGAACACAGAACGGAGACATTGATATTCGAACAGATGCAGACGAGCTTGTCGGGCTTATAGACAGCGGTTACACTGGGGAAGTTTGCGCATTGTTGCGTGTTGGTTGTGGTTCTACTTCTGAATTATGTAACGGAAAAAATCATGGGGTGTTCATTCCTGCCGGCACAAAGATAGCGCAAATGCGCATTGTTCAAATTCCTAACGTGACATTGGAGGTTGGTACAATCGAAAAAGACACAGAACGAAGCGAACACGGATTTAATTCTACGGGCGTACATTAATATAGACATTAGGAAAACTAATATTAAAATATACTAAAATATTAGTTTTCTTAATATTTTATTTTGACGTTTCAGAGAAATATATTAATTTTGTGGCGTTAAAATTAATAATTAACTAATAAAAAGGAGATACAACAATGGCAACAGAAGTTTTAAACAAAGAAATCGTAAACTACATTATTAATGATGTAGAGTTGACAATTAAACGTTTGGGCATCAACGTACAGTTGTCTATCGAACAGTGTGAGGATTACAATCACGATAAGTTCGACAAGATAGTTAGCACAAGTTTCCAAACAATGCCTATGCTTTTTAAGGAGATTCATATCGAAGGCGACATTAATGTGATAACCAGGGAAACAGAAGAAGATAATTGCAAGGTGATAATTAACCTCGATGTTAAATATACACATTTTGACGGAGGAACAAACGGACACAACCTCGGCAAAATAACGTATTTAGCGGACAAATCTTACAAGGGCAGAAATACAAAGCATATAAATATGTATGTTAACAAAGTAAAGTCACTTGCTATCTAAGAATGAAACAAAGCGAGGTGTAACAACCTCGCTATAACATAAGCGATAACGTAATATAGGAGATACAACAATGAACACAATTATCAATAGAATGTGCATCTTTCACAGAAGCTTGCTTCTTACGAGGCTATAACAAGATAGTACTTATGTGGTATCTCTTCGGTGGTGATTGCTTAGGCGGTCGCTCCCGATTCTAAAGAATTTGGAGAATATGGAAGAAATAATCAAAATTACAGAGTATAACGGCAAACGTGCCGTCAATGCGAGAGAGTTACATCAGTTCTTGGAGAGCAAGCAACAGTTTGCAAACTGGATTCAGAACCGTATCGAGAAGTATGGATTCGTTGAGAACCAAGACTTTTGCTCATTTAATAAAGTTATTAAACGAGAAACTGGTGCTACAACAATAACTGAATATGCCCTTTCCGTTGATATGGCAAAGGAGCTTTCTATGGTAGAAAACAACGAGAAAGGTCGCTTGGCTCGCAAATACTTTATCGAGTGCGAAAAGATAGCAAGAGAGGCGGTTGTGGCTTCTTATCAGATAGAAGACCCCATTAAGCGTGCCGAACGTTGGATTGAAGAGCAGAAGGAAAAGAAGGCACTCGAAGCAAAGAATAAAGAACTGAAACCTAAGGCTCAATATTTCGACGCACTTGTAGAGCGGTCGCTTCTTACCGGCTTCCGCGACACAGCCAAAGAGCTTGGCTTGAAACAAAACGAGTTTATAAGAATACTTATCGACAACGGATATGTCTACAAAACACCAAAGGGAGAAATAAGACCCATTGCAAAGTACGCCAACGACCTGTTTGAACTAAAGGACTTCAAAAGTCTACACAATGAGCATGCTGGAGTACGGACATGGATAACAGTCAAAGGCAAAAAGGTATTTCAAATGCTGTTCGGTAAGCATTGATAAAACCACAAATACACTGAATTGCTTGCACACCCAAGAAATATTTATTAGTTTTGCATCGCATACTAATACAATACTAAATTATTACTAAGTTTTGCGAAAAAAATTTTGTACATTACAGAAGAATTTATAATTTTGTGGCGTTCAAAATATAAATCAGTGGTTGAGTTCAGAGGCTCTTCCACATTGGGAGGGCATTTTTTATGCTCGACTTTCTTGGAAATACGACATAGGCGTATTGCCCCTTGCATACATTATAATGGTGTGTGCGTGCCTTTACCACTGATTTGGCATTGAACAAAGGGTAGCAGTACGCCCTTTATGTGTCTGCTAAGTTTTACGTTCAAAAAAAATCAGTGAAATGAACGAAATTAAAATTATCAACAAGTCAACATTGCTTGACAAGGAGATTGACGTTTGGGGTTCTGTTGAACACCCATTATTCCGGGCAAACGACTTAATGTCGTGGCTTGACATTAAAAATGTTACCTCTCTTATCGGTAGAGTTGACCAAGACGAAGTGCTTAAGTTAAACCTAAGCAGTCGCAGTGGCGAAACATGGTTTTTAACCGAGGATGGATTATACGAAGTTCTTATGTGTTCTCGCAAGCCCATCGCCAAACAATTCAAAAAAGGCGTAAAGAAAATCCTCCATGAAATCCGCACCAAAGGAGGTTACATCGCAACAACACAGAATGACACTCCTGCTACAATTTTAGCACGTGCAATGAAAGTTGCTGACGAGGTTATTGCCGAGCATGAAAAGCGCATTAAAGAGCTTGAAGAACAAGGTCGGCATCAAGAGATAGTTATCGAACAAAAAGACGCACAGATAGATGCGCAAGACAAGCAAATCAAAATCGCCGCACCTAAAGCAGAATACTACGACCAAACGCTCAATTCGGAGGACTGCATGACATCAAGTCAAGTAGCTCTCGACCTCGGCATTACAGCACAGGAGTTGCACAACAAGCTCTGTCAAGCAAACATCATCTACAAACAGTCAGGTCAATGGAATTTGCACAAGCCTTACAAAGGTTGGAAATTGCACGATACCAACACCTACACCTTTCCAAGCAGCAATGGTGGCACACATACCAAGGTCTACACTGTTTGGACACAGCGAGGCAGACGCTTCATTATTGCCCTTTTTAAAAACAACTTCAACGTGAAGCTCGCTCTTGCTGAGATTAACGGCAACATCGCCAAGTAAACCTACACAACAACTTTTTAAACAACGCACAAAATGGAAAAGAACACATTAAACAACAATAAGGAGAATTTTACAATCAGTAACACAACAAAGGAGATGCTCCTACTTTTGCGTGACTTTGCAAAACTACAAGAACGGGCTATCGCCCTGTACGAAGACAAAACAGAGGGCGAGAACGTAATAGATGCAACGGTCGCCATGATGCACTCCATGCAAGATGCAATCGCTGTCAACATAGGTGCGACACTCAATGAAACGCGGTATTGTAGTATCTAAAATGCTGGCATAAAAAAGACGTAGTACATTAAATTATACTACGTCTTTTTTGTTATATTTTTATTGTTTGCCGACAGATTTCACACTGGACACCAAAGGGTTGTCGTTAAATATGATACTCTGTAGATTATCAGCAATAGTTCCCACAAACATTACTTTCTTATCATTTTTATCTATGTATGAGAATGTTATTGCATTGCCAGAAACAGAAAAATCAGCTGTAACAGAATATTTGTCAACATCTACATCATAATCTTGTATGCCTGCATATTTGTACTGGGTTTCGTAAGTTACGTTACCATTTCCATCCAATAATAAAAACAAATATCCATTAGCTCGATATACACCATCTTTACGTACAAAGAAGCTCTCGTAGCTGCTATATCCTACCTTTACAAAAAACTCTCCTTCCTTAAACTTGTATTGTTTTTCTGTTTGTGTTAAATTAGCTTTGACACATTTCCTTTTTACCTCCATTTCAAAAATACACCTGTTATTGGAAAATGTCATTGCTATCGTTGTGTCGGCATCGTGACCGTTACTATTGCACACGTTCCAATACACCTCTTTTTCCTCCGTTTTTGTGTTTTCTGAGTATTCCAAGCCAGATATTTGCTGTAGCTTTGTGACTACCTCTGTGTTTGTCTCTTCTTTGTCTACAAAAATGCCGAATGTTGTGTGTTCAATTTTCTCTATCGAACTCCATGTTGTGTTTTTAAGCACATACTTTTGACTTTCCTTTTCTTTAGCATCATCATTGTCCGACGAGCAACCCCCACACATTAACGCGACTGAAATCAGTGCAAATAAAAATTTCTTCATAGCGATTGAGTTTATAATGAATTATAGCTGCAAAGGTATATATAATAATGTAAAGTACAATTTGTTTACACAGAAAATAAATATTATTTTATCAATATAACTTTATAAAGTAATTTTGTGTTAGATAAAATTTTCATTAACGTTTAAACAGAATTACACTATGGCAATAAAAGAAAAAGTGCTTGCTTCTTGCAAAACGTCATTCGCGAAGTACGGTTTGAAGAAGGATGAACTTTCAAAGCTGGTAGACCAGATTATCGCAAGTCGTGGCCTAACAGATGAGTCAACAGACGAGGACGTTACCAAAGCTATCACAGCGGTCGAGCCTTATGTAGGTATGATGCAATCGTCATTTAATCGTGCGGTAAGCGAGACAGAGTTGAAGTACAAAGGTTGGACTAAACCGACTGACCCCACAGTACCCCCTACACAAACAACTACACCACCAACTCCACCAACGACTCCGACAAACGCTCCACTAACAGCCGATGACGTGGCTAAAATGATTGCCGACTCGAAAGCAGAACAGCAGAAAGCTATTTCAGATGCTGTTACTGCCGCTCTCGCTCCATATAAGGAGCGTGAAGAAAAAGCAAGATTGTCAGCATTGCTGCAAAGCAATGAGAAGCTAAAGGATGTCCCCGAGGTATTCCGTACACGTTACACGCTCGACAAAGAGGAGAATCTTGATAATGTCGTTGAGCAGATAACAAGCGATTATACCGCACTAAAGCAGTCGCTTGTCGCAAACGGCACATTCGTTACAGCTCCGACAACAAGTACTCCACAGACCGAGCAACAGGATTTTATCAAGCGCATGGAGGGTTTTGCCGAGCGTAACGCTCCGAAGCCCGAAGGTGCTGCAAAGTAAACAAAATGTAAAATCAAAAAATTAGTAAAGTATGGCTTATAAAGGAATGTACCTCAAAAAGAACGTGCCTACCGACATTAAGGAAGGTTCTTGGTGGGAAGAGCTGTGCGTTGTAAGACAGGGCGGCTATGACCTTGACCAGAGCAATCTGCCAGCCGAGCTAAAGTGGTTGCCTAAGGGTACCGTTGTTAAGCTTGGCACAGGTGGCAAGGCTGTCGCTGTAAAGACTGCAAAGGTTACAGAAAAGGCAGAAGCAGCAGCCAAGACAGTAAAGCTTGCTCCAGGTTCACTCTTTAAAGAGGGTGACACTATCGGCGGCAAGAAAATTGCTTCTATCGCAAGAACAGCAACACTTGACACGGTGACTCTTTCGGCAGGACTCGACGCCGCTATCAACGCAGACGACATTGTTACTGACTACAATAAGGATTCAGATGTAATTCTTGGCTTTACCTACGCAACAAAGGAACTCGACAAGGACGCTTCGCAGCAGGTTGAGCCTACACTTCGTGTTATGGAGGTTGAGGAAACATCGCTTCCCTACCCTATCAACGCAGATATTAAGGCTGGTCTGAACGCTAACGGTATTGCTTTGTTTAAGATTCAGTAACAAGCAACTTAAAAAATAACAGGATAACAATAACACAAAATATAGAAAAGGTATGAATAGTATACTAAAACAGCTATTAGACCCGAAGTCTTTTCAGACCTATATTGACGAGAACATGAAGACCTCTACCTATAAGGCTTTGTGGAAGAACGAGATTAAGCAGGTAGACTATTGCGCTGCAAAGGTTTATCAGGCAAATCTCGCAGAATACACTGCCGCAATGGTAGGTTCTGTTATCGCCAAGAACGCTGAGAAGCCTGTACATCATATGCCCGACTTCGGTCAATTGACGGGTTCTATTGGTCGCTATGGCGACGAGTGGGAGCTTGACAACGACTACCTCGACCAGATGCATCAGCTCGAAGGTCGCTATCGTGACGCTGAAGGTCGTAATTATACACAGGCACAGCTCAACGCACAGTACGACAAGCTTATTGAGTTCTCTTTCCGTCCGTTCGAGCGTGCTGTCATTGCGCCACACAAGCGTATTGATATGCTCTACTACGAGGGTCTTTATACTGGCAAGCAGACAGTTTCTCGTGCCAATAATGCCAAGGCAAACGTGTCCTATACCTTCGACCTCGGCATTAAGGAGATTACCGTTACCAACAACTGGGGTACAGAGGCTGCAACGCCAATTGCCGACATCAAGATGCTTAAGGACGAGGCGAAGAAAAAAGGTCGCAAGATTATGAAGCTTCGTATGTCCGAAAACACATTCTACAAGATGTGTAAGGCAAAGGAAATCAAGGACACGTTCAAGCTTAACCTTGGCACTGTACAAATTAACTCTTCCGTGCCGATGCTTACAGTAGACCAGGTAAACACTTACTTGCGCTCTATTCTGTTGCCGGTAATACAGATTGACGAAGACCAGTTTGTAACTCTCGCCGACGGCTCAACAGTTAATCTTATCGTAGATGACCGTGTAGTCGCTCAGTGTGCCGACAGTGTAGCCGTGATGAAGATTTCAGACCCATTGGAATTGACAGACCCAATTCCAAACGTCTCGTATTCTTCTCATGACGACAACCTTGTAGGTTATTGGCGTGACAATACAGGCTATCACATTAACTATGACATGTGGGCACAGCCTGTATTTAACGGCTTGAACGACCTCTTTATTCTTAAGACAACCAAGTAAAAGGTTGTCTTAGGAAGACTAAATGTAGTAAGTTGTAACATTAAGACAAGGACAGCATGACAATCTCGGAAGCTATAGCAAGTGAAATACAGCCATTCTCTACTTCTGACGAAGCGATAGAGAAAATGTTTATCGACGCAGCCGACAAGTATAACACATCGGCAAGTGTTGATGATACATATTCTGTGTCTGTAAAGCAGCCTGTAGCCTATGCTGCAATGCGTATTTTGTATAAGATGCGTGTGCTTTCAAGCGAGAATGTAGGCGGTATGTCCCAAGGCTACAAGAATCAGAATAGCTTAATTGACGATATGATAAAATCTATCGCCAAGGATGCGGGATTGGACGCTGACCTTGTTCTTAATAGTGATTCGGACGACTATTGGTTGCGTAATGTAAGCGTTTGGTAAATGAGGATAAGATATGAATTTTGAAGACAAGCTACAAATACAGATTAAGGTTTATAATGTTGGTTATGTTCAGGTCGGAGACAGGTTTTTTGATATGAACGACAATGGAGAACCTAATTTTGATGTGGAGCACGAGAATGCTGGCAGCGGTTATGATGAAGATGGGAACCCTATAGAAGCTACCGCTACGAGATTTTTAGACTTTGGAAAGTGCATTATCTATCCCAATACAAGTGCGAGGTTAATAGGTTTGAATGACGGGCAAAAGTACGTGTATTCTTACGAAGTTATTGCTCCATTGTCAAAGCAGAAATACAAATTATTACCACGTGAAGGTGACAAGGTGATAATAACAAAAAAAGACGGCACTATCAACAAAACAATGGAGGTAAAAGGCTTCACAACATACAAAAAGCGATACCTCAAACTGTGGTTATAACAATAAAATAGTAAAGTATGACATTAGGTGACGACGCTGTAAGTGCAATGTATAAGCTTCTGAAAAAGGAATGTAAGAAAATCGGCATAAATGAGCATGGGGTGTTTAAATACGAAATCCCCAAGAAATCAAGCTTAAACGAATATGTCGTTATTAACCATTTGCCTTTTGTTCAGAGAGACACGATAAACGAGGGTGTTGTAAATGTAAATATCCACGTAAAGCGTACTGCCAGTGACGAACCCGACACACGACGATTAAAAACCATAGTAAAGAATCTTCTCACTTTTTTTGTGAGTGAATATTATCTCGAAGGAGCGTATTTTGAATTTTATTCAGATTCACGACCAACGCTTGATAATGACAATACTTACTACATTAATTTAAAATTCAACGTAACGTATAACAATTTAAAGAATTAACGATATGGCAAAGACAGGAAAAAATGGTGTTTACGGCATTGAGGAATTTGCAATTGCCGACCCTGTAGCGAATGGTGGCTATCCTACCAATTTTCCGTTTAAATTCAAGGCTATCGTGTCTGGCTCTTTGACATTCAACGATAGCGCAGCGTCAACGAGCGACGTAGAAATAGAAGACTCAGAAGACCCATACGCAGTCCTTACTTCATCGGCAGCAACCAAAGGCTTTACTGTGCAGACATACGACTTGTCTGCTGAGACTTTCAAGGCAATACTCGGCTACACGTCAACTGACAGCAAATGGAACGAGGAACTCCCCACTGAGAGTGATATCTACAAGGCAGTGCAGATTAAGACCAAGGTTCTTGACGACATTCCTGCAAAAGTATTCCAATTCTCAAAGATGAAGCTCACCGTAACACGTAGTGGTTCTATCGGAAAGACTGGCCTTCCGAATCTGAATATTGAGTTCCGCCAGATGGCTGTATTTAACGCATCTGGTGACAAGGTTAGCGGACATCGTTGGGCTTTGCTCGAAGATGTAAAAACGGAAATCGACAAAGAAGTATAAGAACATTAAAAATCTTCGATTAGCGGTGAGGTAAGGGCATGACCCAAACCGCACCGCTTTTTTATTTAACAGAAGCTTATGAAAACAACAGATAAGATACATACAGCTAAGACACTTGCCGAAACACCAATAAAAATCAGAGTAGGATGGCTTTCTTTTAAAGTTAAGCCATTGACTCTTATGCAGATATACGAAATGTCTGTATTTGCTAACGATATAAAGAAGCCTACGTGGAAAGACAATGACAAAGTAAATATCATTGGCGAAACTATTGCACACGGCAATGACGCTCGTCTTATGTGTGAGATATTTGTCGTGTGCGCATTCCGTAACACGTGGAAGCGTTGTTTATGGCGTCGTTATATACGAAAGCATCTCAATATCATTGCATTTAACGAGCTTGTGAAATTTATCAGCCAATCATTTAACGCAAATTTTTTCTTAACCTCTATAACTTTCCTCACCCAAGCGATAGTAATGACGGAGCCGCAAACGACTCCCCATGGGCAATCATCGGAGCTGTGATGAAATACTTTCGTATGAGTTACGAGGAGGTCGTTTTTAATCGCTCATACTTGAATATAATGCTTCTTAATCGTTCCATTCCAACATGGGATATTGATAAGGAAGAAAATACTGATACTGATACAGACAAAAACAATAATACTAACACGCATCAACCTATTAATAAGTCAGTACACGCTTCTGATTTCTTTATGGATATGATGGGATAAAAATATAAAAACAATGGCAGCAGCAGATGAAATACTTGGAATAAGTGGTCAGATGGATATTTCCGATATTCAGAAATCATTTGATATTCTATTGGGCGACCTTGAAAAGTTGGGTGCAAAGACAGACAGCCTAAGTGCACGAATGACAAAAGCGTTAAACGATATTGCACAAAGTTCGGGCACAAGCAGCAAAAGCACACAACAGTCTTTTAAAGAGCTAAGCGCAATAATAGCAGAAGCACAAGAAAAACTTACAGCAACACCAAAAAAAATACAGGATGTATCTTTAGAGTTGGCGAACGCTTCAAAAACGCTTGAAACACTCAAAGATAAACTTTCTAAAGCGACAGCCGGAACATCTGAATGGGAAACTGTTAATAAAATGCTTGAAAATCAGGGAAGAACCGTAGAACGACTTAAAGCACAATACACCACATTAACGGATTCATTTTCTGATGCTCAAGCAGCAGCTAATGTCCTCAATACGGCAATGGACGCTATTAATGCAGCTCGTTCCATATCTAATACAGCAACAGGCGTAAACGCAGGTTTACACGTTGGTGTAGCTGCTGCCGTTGGTTCAGAGAGCGTTGCGCATGGTGTTAATGCCGAGAAAATAGGCACAGAAACACAAGCTGTAAAAGATAACACACAGGCATACCAGAAAGCGACAGAAGCGAACCAACAACGAACTGAAACGGCAAACGCAGAAGCGGCAGCACTTGATAAACTTACGGAAAGGATTTTGCAAGGTAAGGCAAGTGAAAATGAATATATACGAGCAAAAGAAAACGCACAAGAACGCTACAAGCAATTAATGAATGAGCAAACGGAGTTGCTTGAAAAAGAAAAGGCGGCAAGAGAAGAAGCGAATACTTTTAAGGTTGTAGATGGCAATTTTGTGGGCAATAACAACGAAATTAACGCACACGCAGCCGACGCTCTCCTTGAACGTGCTAACAAGTTAAAAAACGAAGCAAACGAAATTGCAAGCAGTTTGCAACGACTTTCAGAAGCATACACTGCAACTACACAAAAAGCAGAAGCCGAACAAAAGCGAGAAACTGAAAGCACAAACAAAACGCTTGATGCAATACGAGCTAAAGAAGACGAGCTAAAGAAACTTAATGAACAACTGGAGCAAATGCAAGCCCACCATGCTAATGGCTGGGGCGGTGATTTCTTTGCGTCTATGCGCAAGGGTGATAATCCATTCGCAACTATTAAAGACTATTTTGCCGAGGGAGACGCAATAAAAGAAAAGCAACAGCAAATTGCCGAGGTTACAGCACAGCTTGAAAAGTTACGCACGGCTACAGAAGAAACGAAAACAGCTTCTACAGATATGTGGAGCGGAATGTCAAAAAATGACATTGCGACCGTAATACAAGAAGACATTAATCAATTGAAAATACTTAAAAGCGAGTATTCGGAAATTGCGCAAATATACGGGAAAGACAGTGACAAGGCAAAAGAAAACAAACAAAAACAGGAAGAAATAACCCGTGAGATAGTACAAGGTAAGGATAAATTGCGTGAAATGGGCACATCTTACGAAGATGTTTCCAAAGCAGCAAAAAAGGCAGCAAAAAGCACAAAAGAAATTGGCGATAAGGCAAAAGAGAGCACGGGCAAAATAAAAGGTATGATTGACAAATTAAAATCATTCCTTACTAAAGGCTTGTCGCTCGATGGCATCTTAGGAATGGCTTTTTCTTCTAAAGGTGCAGCACTCGCAAGCATTACAGCCATAGCAGGTGGTATGAAATGGCTCTCACAGCAAGCGGAATCTTTGCGTGTTGCCATGATGCCCCTAAAAACATATCTTGATGAAGGGACTTTGGAAGAACTGCGCCAACAATTCGTCGCACTTGAATACCAGAGCAGTCACAGCGCAGAGGAAATGGCAGCAGCTGGCACACGTTGGGCAAAGTATTTCGAAGGCTTGCGTGGAAATGCAAGCGCAATTGCAGAAGTAACAAAGACATCAAATGATTTTGCAACCGTACTTGGTACAACTTCGGAAAAGGCGGCTGATTATCAGCTTAAAATAGCTGGAGCATACCACCAAACAGCACTTGAAGCACAGGGCAACAGCACTATTATAATAAACGCCTCCAAGCGGTCAACGGTGAAATATGAAGAATTGGCACAGGCTTTGGCTTCAACAGCTAACAGAGCACAAAATGCGGGTATATCATTTAAAGAACTCGCAGCAGCGACAGCCTATGGAACAAGTACTTTTGGCAGTGCGAGTGAAGCGGCATACTCTTATATTATGATGATGCAAAGCCTAAGCAGACAAAGCAAGAGTGAATTTAATCCTACCGTTGTCGGCGCAACAAAAGCACTGGAAAACCTTTACAAGTCGGGCAAAATGAACGCTACATTAACAAGCCTTATCCATGGCCGTAATGCGTCACTTGCAAAGGTGTTTGTACAAAATGCGGCCGCCATTGCTAAAATGAAAGATGGTTTGGATGATGAAGCAAGCGCAGCAGCAACTGTAGCAGGAGCAGAAGGCAAGGTTGAAAACGTGGAAAAGCGATTGCAAAATGCAAAAAAAGCACTTGCCCACGAGGTAAATGCAAACTTAACACCTGCTTATGCTGATTTTATTCGTTTTTGTGCTTATCTGATTAAGGAAATAGGAAGCGTTTCAACAGCAATAAAAAACACAATAAATCCTGTTGTAAATAGTATAGGTAAAGCTATTGACTGGTTGGATAAAAAACTTAGTGGCAGCATAATATCCAAAATATTAAGCACGTTCGGCAAGAGCAATCCATTAACATCTTCTACTGTGTTAGCTATAGGTGCCTTTAAAGGCATGAAATCTGACGAAAAGAAACAACAGCACGAAGACAAATTAAAACAAATATATAACGAAGAATTAAAGAAAGTTGGCAATCAATCGCCTGGCAAAGCTTTCTTGGCAGCAACAAAAAGAATATCGCACAACGGGAAAGTATCAAATGAAGATAAAAAATATTTGAACAAACTCATGAACATGACCCGTGCATTAAACAATGCGAAAACAACGGGTGAAGGTTTGTCAGTAGGCAAAGATAATATTATATCAAATAAGAGTGGACAAAACAGACTTAAACAGCTTCGAGAACAGCAACGTAAATATCGTGAGGAAGAAGCAGAACGAGAAGCTAAAGAACTTGCCAACATAGAAAAAATAAAATGGGATCTATATGTGGCAGAACAAGAAAATGGCATTGTTAAGATGAAGAATGTCAACGAGAAAGAGAATGCACAAAGAAAACTTAATTACGAAAAGAGTAAACACGAAATAGAAGAAGAACGAAAAACCTTGTTGCAGCAAAACATACAAACAGCAAAGGCTTTGTACGAAAAGAACCCCAACAACAAGGGCAAGGAGGGTTTTTATGCTTCAGGACTTGATAAGAATGTAAAACTGACAACCGAGCAAGCGCAATTAATACAAACAAAGCTTGATACGCTTAATGCCGAATATGAAGAGGATAACAAAAAGCGTCTACAAGAAGAAATAAGTAAATGGAATGCTTTTGTCGAAAAATATGGCTCAATACAACAGCGTATATATGCCATCACAGAGGAATATAAAAGAAAGATAAAAGACCTGCGTGATAGCGGTAACGAGATTGGAGCTTCTGCCGCAGAAAACGAGTTACAAGACAAACTTAGTGATTTGCAAATGCAACAAGCAAAAGATGCCATTGATTGGGATTCGGTTTTTCAAGACCTCGAAAGCCACTCGTCTGAATATCTCGAGAAACTACGTACACAGCTAAAAAAATTGCTATCGTCTGGAACGCTAAAGATAGACGATATGAAAGTTGTGTCTGAACAGATAACAAAGGTAGACGAAGCTATTAGCAAGCAGAAGGATTCTTGGGGTATTGTAAATGAATATGTAAGAGAACACAAACGTCTTATAGAAGAAGCGGAGAATGCACAATTAGCATTAAATCAAGCTCAATCTGAACAAGCAAAGACGGGGTTAGCGAACACATCAAAAAAACTCGATATACAAGCCATGTTAGCGACAGCGGGTATTGATGCGTCATACTCAAGTATAACTTATGCAAATAAAGATAAATACATTTCAAAGGTTACAGACCCTAAAACGCAATCAAACTTAAAAAAAACCTTTGATGAACTTGGTGTTACGGAAATAAAGCTTGCTAAATCAACAGAAGAAGTCACCAAGGCGCAGAAAAAAGCAAACGCCGCAAACGACAAAGCAAAAGACAGCGCAAAGAAAACTGCATTAAAAATCGTAGGCGATTTACAAGGTGTGTTGGATAAGGTACAAGACCTTCCAAATTTGCTTACTTCAATAGGATTGGGAAACAGTGGCTTTGCCAAATCTGTAGGCAATGGCATAAATGCTGTTAGCAATGCAAAAAATGCTGCTGCTGATTTCGCAAGTGGCAACTATATCGGTGCTGCTTTGAACAGTGTGAATGCAATAAAATCATTTGGCAAGATATTCGGTATTGGAGGTGGCAATGGAGCAGAAGTTGCAAAGAAGACCCAGGAACTTACCGAGAGCAACCAACGTCTGCAATATTCTATAGAGCAGCTAAAATCATCTATTGACAAAAGTTCAGGCATTAAAGCTGTTAGTAATTACCAAGAAGCTTATAAAGCACAGGAGGTAATAAACAAGCAGGTAATGGATATTCTACGTACACAGATGGGCTATCATGGTTCGCATCATTCTAACGCTTATTATTGGAATTTGTCTGCAAGCGATTATGCATCAATAAACAAAACACTTGCTCAACAAGCAGCAATAAAAGGTGGTTATACAGGTGCTACAATAAACAGAGTAAACTCATTAGAGGACTTGTACAAACTAACTCCTGAGCAAATGAACGACATACGCACATATAATCAAGATATATGGAAAGAAATGTTGGAACAAGGTAAGTATGATAAGTCTGAATATTGGGAGAAATATACTGAATTAGCTGGAAAACTGGAAGAATTGACAGAACAAATAAACCAAAATTTGACGCAAACCAGTTTTGACGCTATGAAAAATGATTTCCTCAGTAGTCTAACAGACATGAGTAAATCTGCACAAGACTTTGCTGACGATTTTACGGCTATGTTAAACAAGTCTATGCTCAATTTTGCAATAAGCAAATTGATGGATGAGAAACTTAAACCTCTCTACGAAAAATGGGCGAACAAAATGAAGGAAAATGGAGGTCGCAACCTTACGTCAGATGAAATCAACGATTTAAAGGAGGAATACCAAAAAATCATTGACGAAGGCATAAAAGAAAGAGACACAATAGCTGCAATTACAGGATATGACGAAGCACAGTCAAGGCAAACAGCTACAAGTAAAGCAATAGAAGCTATCACGGCAGACCAAGCAAGTACTCTTACCGGAATCGGTTACGCCATGCAAATCGCATTGGAACAAGGAAATGACGTTAGAACTCAGATAAGTGTTGATGTAAGTGTAATGCGCGGATATGCAGAAACAATGGCTACAAACATGTCCGAAATGAGAGATATACAATATGAAGGACTCGGACAGTTGCAGCAAATTGTAAAGAACACGGCTCCTATATCTTTGATACGCGACGACATATCAAGTATGTATAAATTAATGAAAGAAAGGTATTAAAAATGAAAAATCAGGCATTTATAAAATTAATCAACGAAGACAATAATGCTTATGTTGACCTTGACGAGTTTGGCGTAACATTAACAAGAGGATGGAGAGAAGCTTTGCTTACTCCTCCTCCTGTTAAAACTTATGTAAGTAATGATAGTAGATTAGAACATGGTGTTGCTGTTGTTGCATCTGCAAAATATGCAAAAAAAGACAAGCGCGACGTAAGTCTTTCTTTTTTTCTTGAAGGAGAAACAGAAGATGATTATCTCGATAAATATGAACGTTTTTTAGAAAAAATTGCATACAACGGAGAATTTTGCCTAAAAGTTCCCTGTCTAAAACGTACATATAAACTTGTTTACACACAATGCTCAAAATATGGAGATTATGGGCTTAAAAAAGGTAACTTTACACTCAAATTAACGGAAAGCAACCCTTACGACAGAGAAAAATTATGATTAATATATACAACATTGATGGCAGCGTACTTATGCAAGTGCCTGTAACAAAGGAAGCAAAACGCGAAGAGGAATTGTCTAAATCAGACTACATTTCTCTTTCATTTAACGCTGCCATCAAAGTTGTATTGCCTGTTGGCTCGTACATTGAATATACTTATTATGTAGACACAGTACGTAAAATTACACGTCAATTTTTACTGCTTGAGCCATACGAGCCGACACAATTAGATGAAATGTCGTGGAAATATACGCCCGAATTTCATCACCCCAAAATGATTTTAGGGAAAGTTCCTTTTTATATCAACACCAAAAATTCTCAGAATGAGGATATAAGGCAAACAAATTGGAGCTTTGTAGGTTCTCCCGATAATATCATGGGTAAAGTATGTGATTTTCTCAACAAAGACATTAAATTTGGAAGTTGCCTATGGAAAGCAGTAGTAACTAACGAACTTAAAAATTCCTTAAATGTATCCTTTGCTGACAATGATGTATTGTCAGCTTTATCTTCTATTGCAAACGCTGTGGGAGATAATTGCGAATGGCACATAGATTACGATAATGAAATAATATACCTCGGCAAGATTATTATTGGTAAAACGCCAACTGAATTAAACGTAGGAAAAAATGTTGGTATAACATCATTATCAGAAAGTAAGGAAAATTATTATAATTCATTTACTGTTTTCGGCGGTACTCGTAATATTACACAGGTAAACAACAAAGGAGAAAACATCTCGTCAGGTGATATTCGATTGCAACTGTCTATCGACAATGGTAGCATTATTGTAGACGGTAAAGAAATTGAATATACTATTGATAGATTTTCAACTATGGATTTGCGTCAAAATAAAGTTGTAGAACCTTTATTTACAAAGGTGCTAAACTTCTCAGATGTATATCCATCCCTTGACACATATGTCTACAATGTTAGAGGACGTAGAAAATATGTCTTAGATAGCACCACTAATCAAAAAATACCACTTACATGCAATGCAGATGGTTCTGTTGCAACATACAAGACATTTACGGTATGGTACATGCGATTGGCTTATTACACCACAAGCAAAATTGAAGGTAAGAAAGTAATCAACACAACTATAGATGAAGGTGTAACACATTATTGGTACGATTTTGAGATAACGGATAATTTGCTTATTAACGGCAAAAAAATATCGTGTTCATTTGAACCAAACTTTGAAAAAAAAGCGTTGTCTGTACCTTTGGCTGGCAGAGGAACTAATGGGAAATATGTGGGTTTTGAGCTGAATTATCACAAAAAAAGCATTTCTATACGTGACACAGACGATGTTGATGCAGGTAATTTTGAAGTCCTTGCTGGTGATTACGAGATTATTTATCAAGAAACAAATGGTCTGATAGTGCCAACGAATGCGGAAGATATGCTTATACCGCGAGGAGAAGAACTGCCTACTTTAAAATGCAATATTACAGTCTTGTATAACATTGCAATGCCAGATATATACAAGATTGGAGCACAACAGAAACTTTTAAAAAAAGCGACTGATGAAATAAAACGATTGTTGTCAGATTTAAATAATTATACTTGCAAATCATACCCACAAGTATTTCAAAAAAATAATCCAAGACTGCAAATCGGTCAATATGTTACATATAAAGATGGACAAGGATATAATCTTGAAACACGTGTATTAAAGTTATCTACTAATATAGATTATGACTTTATACAAGAAATAACCGTAGGTAATCAAGCTATAAAAGGTACTATAACACAATTAAAAGAGGACGTACAATCTATTATTGCGAATGGCGGAAATGCTAACACGCAAGGAAATTATACGGTTTCTCAATTAAATAATATTATAGCACAATATGGCGGAAAATACTTCCTGTCGAAGGTGAACGAGGATATAGCGCAAAAGGTTATCACCTTTATGGAGGGACTGAAGATAGGAATGGACAAGAAAAAAGGTATTGATGCGAAAGGCAACGCTGTGCTTGGCGATGTGGTACTCGACCGTGTGCGCGACCCCCACTCTACCGAGGCGGACCGAACCATAATAGGCGCACAGGGATTTGACCTGTACATGGGTGAGGACGGCAAGAGCCACATGTACATTGACTACCTGACTACTCGCGTAAAGATGTTTGCTGCAAGTGCCGAGGTTAGGAAGGTGAGCTATTCGGGCGGTACGACTATCTTCTCGAATGCTGGCTCTACTATTGTTAAGGTGGCTTACATATTCGACGCATCGGGCTCGAAGGTGATAGCGTATAAGTGTTATGCTGCAGCTGATGACGGAACGACAAAGACTATGAACTGGTGGCATGTAGGCATGATGGCTCTATGCCAGACGTTTAATGTGAAGGCAGGCGAGACAGAGAACCTTGCCAACAGATATTACTGGCGCATGGTGGTTGGTGTTGGACAGGAGACGTTGGAAGACGGTAAGCTGTACGACTATGTAATGCTGTCGAACATGGCTACGTTTGTCGGCGGCGATAATGTTATACCGTCGTATTGCTCGAAGCTGATAGCCAAGAAGAAGGTGGCCCTTAAATGGGGTAACATTGCTGTTATGGTGGCACAGCAAGACGGTATGATGAGTATAGCATCGCTGTTTGCCGAACAGGAAGGCGGACGTACACAAGACGATGACAAGAACGAGATTGCGAGTCGTGTGTTCTACGGATATGACGAAGGAAGTGTGGCACCATTGGCTGGTGACGTGATTGTTAATGTGGGAGACCAGATACGTTGGAACTCGCGCGGCAATGTTATCAAGCTGACAACATCGACCGAGGACAACAGCTCGGACACTGCGCCTTCTATCACCATGTACCACGGCATTGGCGCATTGTGGGAGACGGGTAAGGAGGATGCCGACAAGCAGCCTGTGCGTAATCCGTACCAGTGGAAAACCGTGACGTGTGTAATCTCGCCTGAGCTTACAATGTTCAATACGGAGAGATTCAAGTGGTTCTCGGGTACACCCGACAATCTTATAGACCCTATCACAGTGATGTGGGAGATTGTGCCTACATCGAGCAGCATTGTGCGCCACGTAGCTAACCGTACGACTACGCCTACTGACATTACCTTTACTCTTGTTAAGCATACTGGCAGCAAGGCGGAGACAATAGCTGCCGAGAATGTTGTGTTCAAGGCAACAATCGAGTACCAAAACGGCAATAAACTGAATGATGCTCCCTTCAAGAATTTGGCCTCACTCGCAAGTCTGTACGACATGAAAAGCGTTAAGGTAGATGCTTATCTGAAGGAGGAAGTAAAACGTGCTGATGGGCAGACGGAGACGAAGCAGACACTTGTTAAGACTACAAATGTAATTGTTACAAGCGACGGTAAGGAAGGCAGCAGTGGACGTGGTATCGTTAGCGTCAATACCTTTTATGCCTTGGGCGATAATCCGCTTGCTTCGCCAGTGAATACTGAATACAAGTATGATACTTTGTCGGCTGTGGTAATAAAAACCAATGCCGACAAATATGTTTGGAGCGCCGACAAGGTGACGTATAGTAATAACACTACAGAGTTTACTGGTAAGTATTGTGTGGGCAAGTGTGCTGACTTGACAAGTGTAACTGAGATGTGGGGTGTATCTAATTCGGCTACTGTAAAGCCTTCTGTTTGGTCGGACACTTACCCTAACGAGAGCAAGCTAACGCCAGGCACATATATCTGGAGTCGTGACGAGATTGTTTGGCTCGATGGAACAAAGACGTACAGCGAAGCTCAACTTGTAGGATATATAGGTACGAATGGAAATAACGGACGTGGCATTGATAGCGTCAACACATTTTATGCGCTTGGTGATAATATCACTACCTCGCCTGTAGACGCGGAATACAAGTACGATACTTTGTCTACGGTTGTAATTAAAAACAATGCAGACAAGTACGTGTGGAGTGCTGACAAGGTGACTTACAGCAACAAGACCGTGGAACTAACGGGTAAGTACTGTGTAGGCAAGTGTGCTGACTTGACAAGTGTAACCGAGATGTACGGCGTATCTAATTCGGCAACCGTAATACCTAAGGTATGGATATATAGTTATCCTACAACTGAGCAGCTAACGCCAGGCACATATATCTGGAGTCGTGACGAGATAGTATGGCTCGATGGAACGAAAGAGTATAGCGAGGCGCAGCTTGTTGGGTATGTAGGTAAGGATGGTGATAAGGGAGAACCAGGACAGCCGGGCGACCCAGGCAAGCCTGGAGAACCAGGAGCCGATGGACAGGACGCTATACAAGTAGATTTTTTTCCTACAGCTCTAACGGTAGAAGCTAATAGCGATAGCAGCGGCAATGCCGTTGTAGATTGTTCGAGCGGTAATATCACGGCAGAGATATTGGTGAGAAGTGGCAGCAAGTCGGTAATGTCGGCATGCGACAAGATAGAGATTGCGAGTGTTGACGGATGCACAGCCGAGGTTGTAAGGACGGACGTGAACACAGTCAAGGTACGCATAAACTCTGTAAGCTACACGACCATCGACGGTAAGCGTATATCGTACACTACAGCGAGTGCTACTGTGCGAGTGCATTGCTTGTTGACTAATCTCTACTACTCGGCAACACTTGCCATAAACGTTAATGTGGCGGCATTGTGGGGAGAGTACAAGCGCGACATGAAGAGCATGGAGAGTAAGTACACCGAGATAAGCAATGCAACAAATAAGAGAGTGGACGACCTGGGAAATAGTGTTGACAATATTGGTGATAAGGTTACCAATATAGATAAAGCCTTGGACGGAATACCTATCAAGACCGATAACGACCTGACTAAATACACATCTAAGATTGAGCAATCGGCAAGAAATATATCTCTTAAAGTTGGCGAGACCATTGTGGGCAGGCACAATCTGCTTACGGGCAGCGCATTCGAGAAGGAAACCGATTTCTGGACAGGCAACGATGCGTATACGCCCTATATCTCTGTGCTAAACAACTATAACGGATATAACTCGGCAGTAATAGAAGGTAAGAGCGGAACTAATAGAGGTGTTGACTTTATACGTGTTAGGGTTAATGTTGCTCGTAAGTATGTTGTTAGCGCAATGCTGAAATGCAGTGGAGCGGTAAGTGAAGGAGACTTTAATGCGTACATCGTACAACGCGACGGCAGTATGGCCGACTTAAACAAGAACCTTTTTATACCGTTATCGGTAGCTAAGAACATGGTAGCTAACGAGTGGATGCTTGGAGTAGAGACCTTGACGCTTGATGCCAACACGGTGTTCATTGATTGTGTATTCCTCTATTACGGCACCAAGACAGCCTATATAGCCTGTCCGCAGATAGCCGAAGGCGAGGAATATGCGGGATACACACTCTCGGAACAAGACAGAGGGTACATAGGCGGAAACTTGTTAATTCACACCAATACCCTTGTTAAGCCAGACACCTTATCTATATACAACTCTGACCCTCTTGTTGTAGACAGTACGCATACATCCTTGTTGCAAGAAGGTGATGCGAACAAGTATGGCAGCTATGCTACATTGTATACCGACGCGACATCTGCCGAAGTAAACACAATACGGTGGAACTTGAAGGGAATGAACTTGATTAAACAGGGACAGATGTATATGTTGTCGTTTGTTGCTAAGGGCACTGGCAAGGTAACTACCTTCTTATACAACGACGGTACACCTCTTATTGCTACTGAGGCAAGTGGATTTGCATCGGGAAATCAAAGTGCGGACGGTAATGCAGCGATTGTCTTAACATCATCATGGCAACGATATTTTGTGTTTTGGCGAGTTGTAGGCGACAAGTTGCCTATATACGTATTGTTCCGCGCCATGAAAGGTAGCAAGCTGTATCTCTCGCAACCAAAATTGGAATATGGTGCTACAGTAACTGAGTGGCGTGCCGAGAAGACAGACTATATAGAGGACAAGTCGATAGCTGGCAGTCTGCTTGACGCGGGCATTGACATTACGAGCCGACAGATTATGTTGACAGCCGACAAAACGATGTTCCGAACAACTAAAGGCATAAATGTGGCGGTGTTCGACGAGAGTGGTATCAACGCTCAACTTGTTAGGGCGCAGCGCCTACAAACCAAAGGTAAGAACGGAGCAGAGGTAAGAATAGAGGATGGCATGGTGCAAATCTTCGGCGCAGCGGGTGTGGCCAATATCCGCTTCGGTCTTGACGATAATGGATATGCTACACTTGGATATTACGACAACCACGGCAACCTGCTGTACGACCTTGGTCCGAAGGGAATTGTTAAACTTGACGTGTCAGACTCTACCATGACCCGTACCGCCTTTATCAATCTTGACGCGGCTGGACTTGTATCTCCTTACACGGAGAAGAAGGATGGCTATTTGTGGATAACAGCCGATAATAACAACAAATTCTTTGGCTTGCAGGGTAAGCCTAACGTCTATGTTAGAGTGAATCTTGGCGTATCGAAGAGCGTGACGCTGTATCTGTATCGTGCTCCACGTGTAAACGGCGAAGTAATGGCAGATGATAAATATGGCATGAATAAGTCGCAGACGGAGAAGGCGGACGGCTGTTATTTTACCAGTAGTAAGATACAAGTTGTTGGTAACAACTTTACCAATCTCGCCAAAGGCACTTATCTGCCTTGGGACGCACAGACACGAGACAACACTAAATTCAGACCAATTGGTGTTAAGTCGGTACCTAAGTTGTCGGTTGGCGGTTATATGACGCTTAGTACATCAGCTTTAGCAAGTACGTCGCAGCTAAAGATACTTAGTACAGTGTATGGTGGCGGTGTGTATGTGTTTCCTGATGATGGATTTGGGAAAGTGGAAATAGATTAAAAAGTTGGACTTTATAAAACAAATAAAATTATGGCAGAAAAACAGGAGAAAAGGATTAAGGTGCTGCTTACACCTGCTGGCTCGGAATGGGTGGCGGATAAGGAGTACAAGAGACTTGACTACATCTCGGACGGTAAGGCGGTATGGGTGTGTATCAAGGTGGATGCGGTGTCGGGTGTGAACGTGGGGCATGCTCTTACGGAGACCGCATGGTGGAACAAGTGCATCGACCTTAGCGAGGCGGAGAACCTTGCGGCTGCTGCGACGGTTGCTGCAAACGCTGCTGCGACTACCGCCAATAAAGCGGCTCAGGCGGCCATGGATGCCAAGACGGCGGCGGAGGCGGCTGTCTCCGAGGCAAACAAGGCTACGAAGGCTGCCAACGCCGCTACATCGGCGGCACAGATTGCCACTGCTGCGGCTAACGTAGCTACCGCCGCTGCCGAGAATGTGAACGCTGTCCTTGGCGACGACAACGTACTGAAGGTGACGGACAGAACTGGAGTCGAGAAATCGTTGGAGCTGGTGTCGCAGGCTGCGGCAACAGAGATGGCGAAGAAGGTGGAGCAGAACACTGCGGATATAGCCGAACTGAAGGAGGGTGTGAAGGACTATTATGTAGGTGAGAACGATGAGGTGACGGGCGACCCTCGCTTCAAGAACTGCAAGGGCAATAAGGAGTTCTTGGGTGAATGGCATCCGTTCCTTATCGACCATACCGACAACACGGGCGAGGGTACACACCCCGTAGGTCAGTTGATGGACAACAATCACTTCCGCTTTGTGTCGGGTGCGTTTGCTCCTACCGTAGGTATCACAGAGGCTATGCGTGCTGCGTGTGATGTACAACTCTATACCGATGCCGAGCACACTACCCCATTGACATTGAAAAATGGTGTTGTCGTGACAGATAAGGTTGGTGCACATCCTTACGATGCGACAGAGGTGTACAACTCGCTTGGTTTGGTAGACTTGTACGACGGTGAGGGTAACAAGGTGCGTCAGTTGTTGCCTTGGGAGACTACCGAGACCAAGTATTCGGTAATGATAGGTCGCTACGATACTCTCTACCCAGTAGACCGTCAGGAGGGTGAGAGCGGCAAGGTATTGTCGGGTATCTTCAAGCGTCAGGTGCGCTATGACGGCATTGATACGGGTAAATATCCGCTACTGAGCACGGCTCTGGCTCCATGCCCAGTGACAACTGTAGGCAACAAAACACGCAACTTCTTCTACGCCTATGCCGTGGGTGATAAAAACACCACCAACGGACCAAGCGGAGCTGGCGAAAGTATGTGCTCGATGTACGTAAACGATGGCAGAACATATCCTCGTATATCGGATATTACTCAGATGAGCAACATGCAAAAGGCACGTGCAAACAATGCTGATGTCAATGCGTCACAGCCCTTTGCCGAGGGTGGTTATCATGGTGTCAACACTTTCATTCTGTGTATGGAACTGCTGTATGGCACAAAGTACTTGCACAACAATAATCTGTTCGGTTCGGGCATATCAAGCAATGACGCTTGCAACTCGGAGAATACATGGCTCGGCAATGGCGGTGTGCGATGCAAGGAACAGGGAACGTCAGAATGGACATATCGCGGATTTGGCGATAGCACACCGTTTGGACATAACGAAAAGTTGGAAAAGAATAACTTTTCGTGGTTCGTGAATTATTATCGCCCAAAGGAGCAGTGCATGGAGAGCCAGATGGCAGCATCGTGGGCAGCAGAGTTTGGAATTGCTGAGAACACCGAGTATGAGGCGTATGGCGTAACTTACAGATATAAGAACATAACGGGCGTAAAGGGCTTGAATGACGGTGTAATGAACTGTAAGGTGTATCGCAAGAAGATTGGCACTTGTAAGGGCTACAAAGACGCTAACACGCTTGCTACATACGACCTTGAGCTAAGTCTTAGAATGAGCCTTATGCACGGCATGAACACCAGTGGTGATGTCTTCGCCTATTGGGGCGGTGGTTGTGAGATGGTGGGCACTAACAAGTTGCAGACCAACGGCAGCTACAATGCCGAGCAGTTGTTAAAGAACTATATAGACTTCTATCTCGAGCCCAACCAGTCGAAGTGGGTGAATGAGTCTGGTGTTAGCAAGAGCAATCTTGGCACATTCGGCTTCGAGTCGGTGTATGGCAAGATAGGTACTTTCGGTCCTCCTATCCTGTCGGACGGTTATTGTAAGAATAGACTTGGGTATATCCCATACAAGATTGCCAGTGGAGGGAATATTAGCAGTTGGCAATGCTTCTACTCGTGGGCATTTCCATACTGGAGCTCTACTCTCAACCAGCGCGTGCGCATAGCCGTCCGTTTGCGTGGCTATGCGTCCCATTCGTTATGTTCCGCGCGGTTTCTCAATGCGAACACCTCGGCTGCGGTTTCGTACGTGTATCATGGCGGTTCTGCCCAGTGTCGCATCGTGCAATAGGCGCAGCCGGGTGCAACCCAGTGCAACGTTGGGCACCCGGTGCAACCGGGGCCCTCTTGCTAAGGGAAAAGTGAAGAGTGAAAAATCCAAATATTAAAAGAAATTATAGAAAATGGAGAAAGACAAGAAGATATTTCCTCAAAACCAGGACAAGCTCGGCATGAGGGTCGAAGCCTCTGAAGCCTGTATGAGAGGTGACGCTATCCATATAGAGGATGGCTAAAGAGGTTGGTGTTCCCGAGCCGTCCGTTTGCGTGGCAATGCGAACAATTCGAAATGTTCCGCGCGGTATCTCAATGCGAACAACTCGGCTGCGAATACGAACGTGAATAATGGCGGTTCTGCCCAACGTCGGGCATCATAAAAGATGCAGAACTAATAACACGGGAACACCACTCTCGCTCAGGAGAAGCAGAGAATATCAAAGACAAGGGATGTGAGCGTAGCACGATGGCTGTACGTGATGCAGCGGACGTGACCGAGAGACATTCTGACGGACAGACAGTTCCGTCAACTTTTTAGCCCGACACTGATTATTAACAGCGGAGCAATCCGCACAAAACATATTATTAACGTGCATAGACCCAACTACATACCATTCGTTGCTGACGACTTTAAGAGAGCCGTTGAAAGCGCTGCTAAGGGCAGAAAGAAACGACCGGAAGTAAAGGAGGCATTGAAGGATGTAGACGGGCTATGCGCAAGTATTAAACAACGTCTCAAAGATGGAAGTTGGCGTAAAGACATCGAGTATCGTAAACTGACCAAGGTGAACAACAACAAGAAGGTGAGGCATATAGACGCTCCTTCGTTCAGAACTTTAGTTTACGAACATTTGCTAAAGAACAAACTGGAGCCGATATATCTTAGGCGCGACCCGCTGGTGTCGCTCAACTGTAAAGAAGGTTGCGGCATAACTCCATCGGCTAAGCACAAGGAACTGAAAAGCAACTATGTGTTGCCAAGAGTGAAGCACCTGTTTTACGATCTGCGCGAAATGAACTGGATTGTGACAGCCGACCAACGACAATGCTATATGCACGTGAAGCCGAGCGTGTTCCGTAAGGAGCTGAAATATCTTATTGGCGACAAGTGGCTGATAGACTTTGCCGTAGAGCTGTGCTTTGTTGACGGACAGCTGCCTGTAGGCACACCGACGAGTCCGCTTGCTCATCATATACTGATGCTGCGCTTTCATGAATGGCTATGTCAAAACACCGAATGGCGTTTGTGCTATGCCGACAACTGCATGGTGGCTTGCCGAACAAGGGAGGAAGCGCAACGGATGAAGTGGAGGATAAGACAGTATTGGTGGTATGAGCTGAAGATGAGGGCGAAGCGTGGCGACACAAGGGTAATGAATATCAACGACAAACGAGGTGTTGACTTCTGCGGCTACAGAGTAATACGCAATGCTGGCAAGCACGTTGCCGACACGAACAAAGGCTATTGCCTTATACGCAAAGACACGTTGCTAAGGGCGAGAAAATGCGACAGCAATGAGTCGTGGGGCAGTTACTTCGGGCTGATGCGACATACTGACGGATTCGGAGAGATGGTAAAAATTGAGAGAGAAATGAAGCTACGAGAACTAACAAATAAGATTCGCATAGACCGCAAAATGGACGCTCCGAATATCAAACCGCTGGAACTGGCGCGTAGCGGCCAGACATTCACTGTCTTTGATTACGAGATACGCAAGAGCGAGAAATCGGGCGACCCCAACTGGATAAAGATGCTGATAGGTATGCCAGAAGTGACCGACGACGGAGAACTGACGGGCAAGACTGTAGCAAGGGAGGTGCACGGTGGCATGATGGGCATTGTGGCGTGGATGGTGGAAGCCGAGAAGGAATACGGCAAGAAGAATCTGTTGCCTCTTGAGGATGTTCGTATCGTCGACGAGTGCGGATATATATTTGAAGGCTCGACAAATCAGATGCAGTACATTTGAAAAGTAAAAAGGTAAAAGAGTAAAAAGGTAAAAAGGCTCTTTGAGAGTAATCAGAATTATAAAAAGGGATAAATTCTTAAAAATTAAAGATTATGGAGAAATATTATTTTAATGAGGCACAGCCTCGCGTGACAGTTGGGGATGGTGTTGTGCTGTTGCTTATCAACGGTCAGGAGAAGACGCAAATAGAACGTTCGGAAACTTTTAGTTCTGACTTGAAAGATATGTGGGCTGTGGTGGAGCGCAAGGTGTGGGTGTATGACGGTGTACGTTTGGAGACTGGTGGCATGACATCGGAGGCTGCTCTGACTGCTGCCGCACAGAAGATGGTGCTGGCGGAGATTGATAAGCACGACACTTCATCTGCCGTCAACGGCTTTATCCTCAACGGACAGCGTGTGTGGCTGGACAAGGCTACACGTGTGGGACTGATGAACTCTACTACTATCGCTAAGGCTATGGGGCTGCCTACTACTACGCTGTGGCTTGGCGATGCGAAGTTGGTGGTGGAGTGCGACAAGGCGATACAGCTGCTCTCGGCCCTGGAGATGTATGCCCTGGAGTGCTTTAACGTGACAGCGGCACACAAGAAGGCTGTAGCGGAAATGAGCACTGTTGAGGAGGTGCTTGGGTATGACTATACCGCAGGCTATCCCAAGATGTTGGAAATGAGAATTTAAGTGAAAAACGAAAAGGGAAAAGTGAAAAATCCGATAGTTAAGAGAGCACATGGATTTTTCACTCTTCACTTTTAACTTTTAACTTCAAGAATATGGTAGTATTGAGTTTTATTGCGGCATTGCTGATGTTTGCTATGCTGTGTTTAGTGATAGATGATAAAAAGGAGACACCTGAGATGATGAGCAGCATCTACTACATGCTTGGCAAGAGAGGTTGGGTGTTTCAGTTGGTGATGATACTGTTCGGCATGCTGATGATGATATGCTTGCTCGACAGCGGATTGGGCGAGCAAAGCCTGGCGTTCCTCGCTTGTGCCGGACTGATGTTCGTGGGAGCTGCGCCAAGGTTTCTGGAGCAAGGCGAGAAAGCAGTGCATAAGGGTGCTGCTATCGTGTCGGCTGTGGCGAGTGTAGGCTGGTGCTTGACGGTGGACTGGAGAATTGTGCTTGCCTTCTTGGCTTGGTACGGCGTGTATTGGGTAGGCAGAAACAAGGACAGCAAGCCTTGGTTAACGGCTGAGTTTACGGCTTTATTGTTGGTTATGGTTACGTATTGGTGTAATGTATTGGTGTAACATGTAAAAAACAGAATTGAATTATGGCAATTATTGAGACTATAGATGTGCTGAGCTTGCCCACAACGGACAAGGTGCAGACGGGTGACACGTTGCTCTTGATACGCCCTAAAGCGGACGGCACGCAAGAATGCTATCGTGTCGAGGGTAAAGACTTCAGAGGCGAGGACGCTTATGACGTGGCCAAGGCAGGAGGATATGCAGGCACGAGAGGCGAATGGGAGGAGCAGATAAGGCGTGTAAGCAAAGTGGATATTGGATTTGAATCCGATAATGGCGAACTTGTTATTAGTTATTAAAACAGATCGATATGAAAAAGATAGTAAGAGGTAACGATTTTACGATGAGAGTGCCGGTAAGGAAGATTGTGGGCGGAGAGGTGGAGAAGTTTCCATTGCCTGCTTGCGAGGAGGTGGAGGTGAACCTTGTTAATGCTTTCCGCCGCAGAAGAATGGCGCATACGATAGGTGTGGAGGACGACTCGCTGCTTGAGGTGAGGGTGCAAAGCTCGGAGATGGCTCTGGGTGCGTATGCCCTTGAGGTGAAGGGCAAGCTGTTCGGCTGTTCATGGCGAAGCAATGAATATGAGCAGATAATGCTTGTTGACAACAATGCCCAGGGTGACACGGTGTTTGAGCCACATGAGGGTGAGGACTCGGTGGAAATGGACACGGCTGTTGTGGTGCTGCCTCCTACCGTGGATCTAACCAATCTGATTACAGATGCGCACGAGGCAACGAAGAAGGCGAATGCGGCTACGGACAGAGCCAACGCTTCGGCTGACAAGGCTGACAAGGCTGCTGCGGACGCTAAGAGCACGGCTGATACTGCAGCTGCCGAGGCGAAGACTATTGCGGACGCTGCAGCTGCCGAGGCGAAGACTACTGCGGACGCTGCTGCTGTCGAGGCGAAGAAAACGGCTAATGACGCTGCTGAACTGGCTATTACAACTGCTAATAATGCTGCGAGCGATGCAGAACAGAGAACGACCGCTGCCATTGCCGAAATGACTAAGCAGACGGACACTACGCTTGCTGATGTTACGCAACAGACAACGGACGCTATTGCTGATGTTAAGCAACAGACAGATACTGCTATTGCCGACGTGAAGCAACAGACTGCAGATGCTATTGCCAAGAGCGATAAGGCTACGACCGATGCTGTGGCTAAAGCTGCCAAGGCTACGGCTGACGCTGTAAAGGCTAAAGCGGATGCGGACACGGCTGCGGACAGGGCTAATACGGCTGCAGAAAGATGCGAGAGCGTGAACGTAGATTTTGATGTGGAAAGAGGAGAATTGGTGATTGTAAGTGAATAGTAAAAAAGTAAAAGGGTAAAAAATAAAAGGGTTTATTATGAAAGCAAGTGACATTTTGATTGACAAACTGAAGCAGTTTGAGGGTTATCGGGCGAAGGCGTATCGATGCCCTGCGGGTGTGTGGACGTGTGGGTATGGGCATACCAAGGGTGTGACGGCTCGCACGGTGTGCGACAAGAAGAAGGCTGAGGAGTGGCTGCGAAAGGACTTGGAGCCTATAGAGAGATTTCTGTCTGCTGTGCCGGAGGTGACGAAGACGCAAGGACGCTTTGATGCGTGTGCTGACTTCTGCTTTAACCTTGGTACGGGTGCCTTTCGTGGCTCTACGCTCTTTAAGCTGATACAGAAGAAATCCTCGGTTAGCATTATCCAGGCGGAGTTCTTGAAGTGGGTGTATGCTGGAGGGCGGCCGATGGAAGGACTGAAAATGAGAAGACGGTGGGAAGCAGGCCGCTTTGCGGAATGAAGAGTTGAGAGTTAGGATTTGAGAGTTAGGAATGACGTGGGAGCGGTAATTGGAGCAACGATGTAAAAAGGTAAAAGAGTAAAAAATAAAAGTATGGAGAATATGGTGAATGGTATGACTGCGAGTGCAGGACGTGCGGTGGTTGTGGGGACAATGGGTACAGAAGCGTTGACGGCTTTGTACGACTTAAGATGGATGCTGGTGCTGATTGTTGTGCTGATAGTGGCTGACTTTTGGTTCGGGGTGAGTGAGAGCTTACATAAACACGAGCACTTCAGATTTTCGAGGGCTGGACGGAGAACGTGCAACAAGGCGGTGGACTATGTGACGTACCTTATACTTGGCTCGGTGATAGGTCTGGCTATCTTTGAGCCGCTTGGTTGGGCGACACATACCACTACGGCTGCTATAGGATTGGGGTTTGGATGCGTGTGGGAGATTGATTCGATTGTTGGTCATGTGTGCGAGCTGCACGGTGTAAAAAACAGGTTTTCGATTAAGCGTCTCATCATCGCGTTGATAAAAAAGAAGGATGCTGACATGGGAGAAGCGGTTGAAGAGGCGTGGAGTGAAGAAGGAGAAAAGAAATAGACAAAAAAAATGTGAAAATATGACGAAAAAATTGTGGATAGTTTATGGGGGTGTGTTTGTGGTGCTGTTTCTGCTGTTTATGAATGTGGCGTTGATGAGACACTACTTTAAGAGACAGGCGGAAGAGTGGAAGGACACCGTGAGGGTGACGGTGGTGGATACTGTGACGTATGACAAGCCAGTGGCGAGGGACAGCTTGGTGGTGAGGTATGTGAGGATGATGGTGCCTGTGGTACGTGATACATTACACTCTATCTACACTGATACTATACAGGTAGATATGCCTATTACACAGAAAAGGTACGAGGACAGCACGTATACTGCCTGGGTGAGCGGATATGAGCCTTCATTGGACAGTATAAGGGTGTATGCGAGAAAGGACGTGGTGACTATAAACAAGATAATAAAAGAACCTCCTAATAGGTTTGTAGTTAGCTTTAACGTCGGCTACGGGCTTACTCAAAATGGCTTACAGCCATATATAGGTATTGGTGTTGGGTATAAACTATTTTCATTTGGTAAACAAAAATAAGCAATATGGAATACGTACTATTGATAATTGTTGGTATCTTTGCTGCTGTATCAGTATTTATGCCAAAGTGTAAAAATAAATAATTAAGTATGTTTTAGGTAATTAGATTGTTTTAGGATGTGCCTTGCTTGTCTGTGATAGACAAGCAAGGTTTTTTGTTTTAATTTGTAACAATATGCCATTTTATGTGCGCGCATAGTTACGATTTGTAAGTTTGAGCTATTTATTTGTAAATAAATAACAAAACAAACACAATAATTATATCATTTAGTTATATTTGCAACGACAACAATATAAACTTAATGCATATGACAGATGAAAAGAAAATGGATATCCTTGCAGTTTTGGATGGAATGGACGTGAGCGAGGTTATCTCGCTGTTAATAATGAGTGGTAACAGCTATTCGAGAAGGCTACTAAAATTTATAAAATGGATGACTAAGTGGCTACCTATATGTATAATGGTGTGGCATAGTTTTGCCATGTGGGATTTTTCGCAAAATCCACGAGAAATGTTTATCGTGCATTCAGAACACTGGCCGAGCTACACATTTATTTACGTGTTATTGTATATACTGCCAATGGTGCTTATACTGTTTAGCAGATTCTTTTGGTTATGTTGGTTTTACAGAATACCATTCTTCTACTACTTCGGTGTAAATGCGGTACATTTTACATATTGGTCGTGGTATACCACAAAAGAAATGATAATGTCGTGTATGTCTGTTATTGTTATGACAGGAGTGTTCTACCTATATTGGACGGCAGATTGGTTCTTTACAAAAACAAGAATAGGCAAAAGGATTTTCTTATAAAGCAAAAAAGGCTATGAAAAGAAAGGTTTTCAATTACTACACTTTGGCTCTCATTCTGAAATCTCTGTATGAGAGCTGTATGAAAGCGTGGGAACAGCAGAAAAACGGAGAAAAGGTAACAGCTTGCGGAATGTCTGACGAGGATATAGAAGAGCTGTGTGAAGACTATCTTCCGAATCTGATGAATCCTATGATGTCTAAAGAAGAAGTACAACGTAAGCTTGGTGTCAGTGAAGCTACACTCAACAGAATGGTAAAAAGAGGAGATATTCCTAACGGACAGCAAGACGTAGGAGGACACGTAAGATGGTGGAAGAAATGGGATATACTACCTTTTATAAGAAATAAGAATAAGAAATGATAGCATATGCTATCAACGTAAATAGCTGAATTTCAGAGGATAATAAAAAGTGTGAGCGTGTTATGGCTTTTTTGGTCGTAACACGCTAATTTTGTGTCTGTAACGTTACATAGTGTTAGTAAATCTATTAAGGTAAAAACTGAAAAAAGATTGTTATTATGGAGAGTAAAACTTACGTATTCGGAGAGAATGGGCCTACTACTGGTGGCGGTCTTAATAGCATTCTGGCTATGCTCCCAGCACTCATGCAGAAGCAGGGCGTAGACCCAAGCTTGTTTGCCCTTTGCAATGGCAAGAGCAATGGCAATGGTTGGGGCGAAAATCTATTCGCCATCTTGCTTCTCTTCATCCTCATGGGTAGAGGCAACCTCTTTGGAGGTGGCTTTGGTGGCGGTATGATGCCTAACGGGCAAGGTGGCGTTGTGCCAATGCTCAACAACGATGCGAACACAGCCGTTATCATGCAAGCTGTTCAGCGCAATGGTTATGATGTTCAGAGCTTGGCAACAGCTCTTAACACATCGAGCGACGCAGTAATGGCTGCTATCAACAGTTTAAGTCAGCAGGTATGCAACATCGGCAATCAGATGGGCATGAATACAAATCAAATCATCACGGCTCTGATGCAAGGTAACAACGCTATTGCTACACAGTTGGCAGAGTGTTGCTGCAAGACAAACAACGCTATCACCGCAATGGACGGTAATGTGAAGTTAGCAATGTGTCAGCAGACAGGTGCTTTGACAAATGCTATCAACAACGTGGCTGTTAGTCAGGAGCGTGGCTTCTCTAATCTTGCTTACGAAACTCAGCGTCAGACTTGCGACTTGCAAAACGCTATCAAGGACAGTACCCAGACTATCATTGACGGGCAGAAGCAAGCCGAAATGCGCGAGCTTCAGAACAAGATTGACTCGCTTCGCGAAGAGAACAGCACCTTCAAGTCTTCTGCTATGACTTCGCAGATTGTCGGTCAAGCTATAGCACCTATCAATGCTGTACTGACAGGTTTGCAGCAAGAAGTAGCAGGAATCAAGTGCAAATTGCCCGAGACAGCGACTGTAGCTTACAGCCCCTTTACTGCCGTTCCTAACTGTGTAGCAGCTCAGATGGGACTGTACGGTTTTAATGCCGTGAATGGTGCAAGCTTCTGGACTTAAAGAAAGGAGGACAAGACTATGATATGGGGCTATCCTTTTTCATGGGTCAATAGAAGAGGTTCGGCAGCGATAGGCTCTACTGGTGTAAAGGTAAATGCTGAGAACGTGGTGTTTACCTTTAAGAACCACGCTTTCGTTAATGCAAACTACAGAGGAACAATTTTCGTTAATCTGCTACAGGCTATACCGACAGGTACAACGACTACGCTGCCAATCCTCTTTGAGACCAACGGCACTACACAGGCTGTTACCAAGTTCAATGGAGCAGCACTGACGGTTGCCGACGTAGCCGGAACTGGTGTATATCAGTTGTGGTTCGAGAGAGACACTAACACCCTTCAACTCATGACGGGTATTGTATAACAAGTTAAAATTCGACTTCTATGTTTCAAGGACTTCGACAAAACAGCATATTTTATGTGCTTGACAAATCGGGAGAACCGACACTGAAAATAGGACAAGTGGTAAATGTGAGCAATCCGCAACCCAAGTTTCCTTCATATCAGCCTGGGCAATTTAATCCGCAGCCAATGGAAACAACGGTAGATGTAAAGGTTAAAATGCCAGATGGTGAGGCAGAATTTAAGCAATTGCCATCGAACGGACAGATTGCTAACTCGGGAGACCTCGTTGTATCTGAGAGCCGTGAGGCTATGAGCGCAGAGATTGAAGCTATGCTCAGGCACTCTAAAGAGGTGCTTGAGAGCAAGGAATATCATGAGAAAGTGGTAAAGAACTGTGAGCAGATGTTGGGTGTCCTCAATCCGCAGATAGCCAAAGAAAAGGCGCAAGAACAAAGGATAGGTAACCTTGAAGCCGATGTGAGCGGCATGAAAGGCACGCTGTCGAACATTGAGACTATGCTGCAAAGAGCCTTGAACAAGAAGTCGAATGGTAACACTTAAAAATTGTACATTATGTATATGGTTGAGATTACAGAAAACAAGTTTGACGAACTTGTTGAGAATGCCGAGAAAATGCTTAAATACGGTGGCAAGGTAATGTCCTGCATCGAAAGTTTGAAGCATGGTGACGGTCGTATGGGCGAGCGTTCGCCTATGTCAGATTATCGGGACATGGGACGTGACGAGCGCAGACGCTATGAGCGTGGCATGGACTACGACGATGAAGGACGTTACGGAGAACGTTATGGTGGCGGCTACTATGGTGGTGGCAGACGCTACTAAGTAATAACCGACAGGTAGGAAACAGTATTTTCCTACCTGTCTTAACAAGGAAAGACTATGGAAAAATGTAGAATGCCTTTAGATGTCTATGATTTGAAGCCTGATGCAATGATAGCCTATCTCAGATACAATGGTTATCATTTCAATAAGAAGATGTGCGACTGGGCGGTCGGTCGAATGCGCAAGGTTAACAAGGCGAGCGGTAAAGAAGAGCCGATTGAACCTATAAGTAAGGACAAGGTAGAGGAAATGATGCAGACCAATGGGCTGACCCTTGAAAACCTTGTCGGCTACGACCATGTCTATGTGGCGAATATGTGTAAGGCTGACTTTTGGGGCAAGTCCATTAAAGACGAAGCGAGCTTGGCGCATTATGTAAAGGACACAATAGACGATGTAGACCAGAAGGACGGTTTTGTGTTTAATCGCTTCTATGCCGACTGCTGCCACAATGGTATGCCTATACCTTGGGAAGATTTGCTATGATAATGCGTAAGATTCACTTGGAGCAGTATAGGTGGAGTATTACGTGCTTCATCGGTTATACCGCCAATGACACTGATAAGATATGCCATGCATTAGAAAATATAGGCTGTAATGGCCACTCCCTTGAATCGGCATACAGGCATCTATCATTGTCGAGTGACGAGCGAGGACTAACCTACTCTAACGTAGGCAAAAGAGAAAGCGTTGTCGCAGTTGGCGCATCTGACAACAAAGGAAGTTTGGTTAACACTATAGGCCATGAACTCTTACATGTAGTTGCGCACATCTGCGATAATGACGGAATAGAAATGCAGAGTGAGCAGCCATGTTACATAATGGGCGAGCTTTGCGAAAAGATATTCAATTTTTTATAAAATAAACAGATAACAATTAAAACCTATTGCACTATGACAGACTTATTTAACGACATTTATGCTTGTAAAGACGAACAAGCAAAGAACAATGCTATTGCATCCATTGAAAATATACTCAACAAACGTTTAAACGATGACGAAAAGACAGTCTTAAGGTCAACTATACGAAAGGCTATTGTGGGCAATCATTTTGATGTCTACAGCGCAAAGCAGCGTATTTCGCAGATGTATTATACAACGACTGACGGTTGTATTATACATGCACCTTTCGTATCGGAGCGTGAGTGTGCGGAACTGTACGAAGAATACAAATCACAAATCAAAGGCTACAATCTGTATGACTTCTCCGTTGTACTTAACAATGTAATTGCCGACAATTATAAACTGCTTTATTCTTGGTGGCCTAACGAAGAATGGTGTATTATGTTAATAAAGTTTTGCGAGATTGCCGTCAACTGGCTCAATGATGATGATACGCCATTTATGGGTGAGAAAGCATGGAAATTATTAGGTAGCAAATAGAATTTGTATCTTTAAAAGAGGAGGCTATATAATACTAACCTCCTCTTTTATTATATATATAAGCAAATCAAACTTTACTATCAATAACAAAATCAAGTTTAAAGCCTTTTGTTGCGCAATATGTGGGTTTCCCTATTTGTTGTGCAATTGTTTTCCGAAACATCTCACTATCACCGTTGTTTGCAGAAATATGAATAAGAACAATAGCCTTTGTGTTGTGCGTGTTGCTTGCTTTAAGGCAATTTATACACCTTTCAAGACTCATATGTGTTGCTTTAGCTCGTATACCTACCTTGCGAGGAATGATACCATTCTTAATACTGTCTTCAACAAGTTCGTCAGTATGATTACACTCGATAAATATGTAGTCTATCGGAAAATCAAATTTATATTTTATATGATGAGTATCTGTAAGAAATAGCATTGTACCTATTTCTTTGTGATAAATAATAAAACCACAAGGAGCCTTTGTGTCATGTTCCGTATCGAACGCTTTTATTACAAAATTACCTACTTTAAATTCTTTAAATAGAGGTATAGGGCAGTAATGAAAAGTGTTGGGCTTTATATTGCGTTCTTCAAGCGTTTCTTTGGTCGTATACACATTAAAAGCTTTGGCGTACTGTTGTATAAAACCAGCATGGTCGCTATGACTGTGTGTAACAAGACAACCATTCACTTTACTAACATTACCATCTAAAGCTTCTACAGCATGTTTGTAATTTATTCCACATTCTATTATGAGTGCTTCTGACTTATTCTGAATTACATATCCATTACCAGAACTGCCACTTCCTAAAGTTGTTATATCCATTTTTATACATTTATTTAATAGGGGAGCAAGAATATTCTTACTCCCCTACTCTGTTTATTATTGAAGATTTGAAGCATTATGGCTGCTTAAACATATCGGGCATTTCTTGCTTGCCCATAGGCTGCGGTTTGCTTGAAGAAGACGTAACTGTGGCGGCTTGACTTTGAGGTTTATTGGGGATAGTCTGTGTTTCTTCTGATGTTGTGCTACCTGTATTCAAGTTTAGAGACTGAGTATTAGCCTCTTTTTGTTCTTTTTCCTGTGCCTGTGTGAGCTTCTCCTCTGCGGAAAGCTGGTCTACGTTGTCTTCTGTAATTTCTGTATATCCGCCATCTTCCAGTTCTTCTTTAACAGCGAGACCACAAGTGATTTCTGGACAATGTGCTGTCTGAAAACGAGTAGCGGCGCGGTAACGAAGCATCTGCTCAGGTTCAACTTTCCAGTTGCTACCATCTTTCTGATACCAACCTTTTTTCTTTGCGATATCGATGGTTATGGTAGACCCTTTTATAAGTTCACCCTGTTTGTCAATCGCATAAGCATAACACCCCCAGGTGTCTTTACCTTCTTCGCCAACAAATTCATATCTTAGCCGCGTGGCAAAAAGACCGCTTGCGTTGATGCATGCAATAAGGAACCTGGCCGAGAAAGATGGCATTCCGTAGACGATATATGTATTCTGCATTAGCATGAGTGGATTCGTGTGCAATCTCTGAGCCATGTCTATTGCAATCATTGTGTTACCAATATTGCCCTGAAAGATTTTAGGCACAATTGTCGAAGCCGACAAAATCTGCGCCATCCTATAACCTGTATTAAAACTTTCTTGGTTCGCAAACATATTAAGGGGTGTCGCTGTTGCTGTTGGCTGACTAACTGTAATATTTGTTTTGTTGTCCATAATTGTATTTTTTAAAATGTTTCTACTTTAAAAGGTGCTCCATATATGCATTGTAAATAAATCGCTTGTTGTATTGATGGTAATGCGTTTTCTACAGACTCTTTGCGGTCAACAAAAAGTGGCACATACGTATCTTTCGCTTTGCTGATGCCGTTGATAATATCTATACCCATATTAATAACGGTTCCGTCGTTAGTGTTGTTGTAATCAACACCATTTAGGCCTACAGCTGTACATACATCTTTTTCGTCATCATTCGTAATATTCTGTTCGTAAAATTTCCAACGAATAAGAGAGAAAAAAGAATTCACCTTGCTCTCGACGACTGTTATTTTAGCCTTTTTGTATTCTTTTATCTGGCGGATTATCTCGTTACAATCCGCTACAATTTGAGCGAGTTCTCGAGAACGTTTGTCGAGTTTTATTTTCTCTTTCTCTATACGTTCGTTAGTATCACGAGCAGACAAACGTTTTATTAAACCATCACGTTTTTTTGTAAGCTCTTTCTTCTTGAGTTTATTTTCTTCTTGTGTTGTATTTGTAGCGATTACAGGTTTAGTTTTCATAAAAGCCTGTAATAAAGCATCTGCCTTTGCTTTTTCATTACTTGATTCCCAAGTCTCTGATTGTATTTCGGAACGCTTTTTGACAAGTGTGTCATACGTTTCCTGGTTTTTTTTCAGAGTCTGCTTGTCACTTACTGATGTTACTTGTTCATAAGTATTCACAAGTCCCTTGAGCACCGTTAGCTGTTCATTCCTTTCTGACGCTTGGTTCTGAATATCCGACAATTGACTTGCCTTGTGAGTATTAAACTCATTAACGGCATTTTCATATTCTTGCTCTTTCATTGCGTCCGTATAAGGACGACCACAAACGGGACATACGTCTGTTTGGGTAAAGTTAAATTCCTTTTCGTTAACATTTTTCCATTGTTGCATTAATTTATTAAACTCCACTGTTAATTCCGCCACTTTTGTCTTGTTTTGCAAATAAGCATCAGAATGCTCTTTTTGTGACTTTCTTGTTTTTTGTAAAGTATCAGATGCGTCAGTAACATCCTTAAACGCATCATTTACTTTATTAAAATGTTCTTTTTGCCACTCCTCACGAATTTTGTTATAATTACTTGTTTCAAGAGATAATTTTTCTTCAAACTTCTGCTGTTCAGGAGTGTTTGTTACAATTCCTTGTAGAGCAGCGTCAACAGAAACTATTTGTACATCAACATCTTTTATTTCGATTTCAATGGCATTAAAATCTTCATTCGTCTTCAATGCATCTTGTGCTTGTACTTTAGCTGGTATTGTTTGCAGTTCGTCATTAGCCTTCTTTCGTGTTGACTTCTGTTGTATAAGTAGTTCCGACAAATCTTTCTTTTCTACCATTACAGCATTGTACACAGCCGGATAATCATTCATTATTTCCGCTTCGTTGATTTCACCAGCTAAAGACATAAGTATTTTTCTGCGTTCGTCAACCTTATATGCCCCAAACAAATTGATATTAGAAAGTAAGAACCAATCGTCATAGTTACATAACGAGTTCAGTTTTTCCTTGAAAGCCGTAACGGAATACGGAACATCATCAACAAGACGAGCCTGTGTTGTGCCAAGAAACTTTTCTTCTACAGTATTCTCGGCTTTATAGCGTTCTGTCAAGCGACGTTCTATTTTAATGTCTCGCTCGTCATTGTAATTAATAACAAGCGTTACAGATGTTTCTAATTTACGTACTACATTGTTGTTCGCATCCAATGTTTGCACAGTCGTATCAGGGCGACTTGTCACACCGAATAGACACCACAGATAGGCATCGTATATTGTAGTTTTGCCTACTTCGTTTCCGCCACTAATAATTACATTGTGCGTAAAATCAATAGTCTTGCTCCGTTCTTTTTTAAAGTTTTGGAGAATCATTGTTTTTAATTCAATTTTCATTGTTGTTTATTTTATGTTAAACTTCCTTCTTCGCATTTCTACTATAAAATCTTGCATAGGTTTTGATGCATTGCCTTTGTTACGTTTCTTACAATACATTGCCCATGCGTTGATACCTGTTTTACCTTCTCGAACAAGACGTTCTTCTTCTTTTTGTTTTTCTTCTTCTTGTTTTTCTTGGAGTTCTGCTCTTTGATTAATTAAAGTGTTCTCGCACATACGTAAAGCTTGCAACACAATTTGAGGATTGATTGTCTTACCTACATATAGCACGCCATAAGCTCCACTAACAAACTGTTCAAAGAAATATGTTAATTCAGTTGGTGTTAAATGATAATATCTTGTACGAATCTGCCTTGCAATCATTATTACCTGTGCATCACTAACAACACCGAAAGCACCGCAGAAATTAAACACATCTATTAATTGTGCCTTTATCCATTTAAGAGACAAGCCTTCTTCTGTTCTTGCATCAATAGCACTTATTGCCAAATCCTGTGTTGTCACCGCTTCTAAAGCTGAATGAATTACAACTTTTCTTTGACTAATAAGAGGATAACGTGCAAGCATTCTTTCGGTGAGATTAATCTGCGTTAAAGATTGCTGCTGCTTTGGTTGCAAATCCAATTGCCGTTCGTTGTTCTGCTTCTCCATAAGGGTCTATTATTTCATCTTCCCAACAACGACCATTAAGGTACGTAAATGGGTCTTTTTGGTATTGTTTTTCAGACACAGAGCGAACATAAGCAGGAGTTGCTGTAATACAAGCTATCCTGTCCTTCTTCGACATTCGCATCCAACGCTTAAAACATTTATCTTTCCCTCTTTTTTTGTTGTACATATTCCACCACTGCTCAAAATCGTCATTTATTTCCTTTATTGATTGTGGCGGTGTCACCTCATAACCGTGTTGCAATAATAAATCTATTGCTTGTCGTATCTCCTTTTCCATATACGTTATTTATTACATGTATTCTCCACCCCAAAAACGTATTATCTCAGAACCAAGAATAACACGCTGTCCATTAGGGCGTATCATACAAGAAATTATCTTGCTTTCAACATATCGATATACAGTAGTAATACTGATACCAAGTTTGGACGCTGCTTCTTTAATCGTGTAACGTCCTTTAGGCATTACGTCAGGACTACAATTAATCATTGGCATTTGTTTTTTTATTTCGCCGCAATATATTGTATATTGATGCTTCCGTTGTATAACAGAAATCAACCATTGTTTTGCGCACGGCTTCTGATTTCTTAAAACCGTGCTCTACATAGTAGGCTACTTTTTCGCAGACCGCCCGCTCTTTGTCTCTTTGTCCCATTGTTATCATTATTTAACTTTAATATTATATATAAAT